>Ga0114918_10002095_pt1 | contig 17889 bp, 15 predicted proteins | sample LantaG_FD_87015 | JGI IMG/M metagenome (GOLD analysis project Ga0114918, IMG submission 87015) | Deep subsurface microbial communities from Baltic Sea to uncover new lineages of life (NeLLi) - Landsort_02402 metaG | ecosystem: Environmental > Aquatic > Marine > Oceanic > Sediment | place... | reverse complement strand
TCTTGGATATTGTTCAGATCAAAGTCTTCAAGCAATGTCTCATTCCCTACCAGGGGCTCTACCTATTAGACGCTCAAACCTGCTTTGGGGTTCCAGTTACCCCACGTTATTGAGAAGATACATGCTGGGCGAGGGCGAAGTGGAGCCACTTCACGCTCCATGCCCGCCGGGGCATAAAGTGCCCCGGCTACGGAGCAGCGCCCGATAAATCGGGCTTGAAACCAATTACTCGTTTGGAAAAGCGTCTGCCCAGGGCGATTCATCGCCCGCCGATCCGTAGCCCGGCGACTTTATCGCCGGGCGGCCTGGGTACTCGTCATATCTTCCACAGATTTTAGCCACGCTCTATTGAAATCGGCGATGAGACCAATCTATCAGGAATACGAGGCCAAGCACATCCTCAACGTCCACAAGCATACGGACAGCTGGTTCTTCGACAAGTACAGCGCCCATCCCTACGTCGGGTGCGCCTTCGGCTGCGAGTTCTGCTACAGTCGCGGGGGAAAGTACCTGGGCAGGCGCGATCCCGATGACTTCGACCGCGTCATCCGCGTCAAAGTCAACGCAGCGGAACTCTTGCGCCGCCAACTGGCCCGCCAAGCGGTGGACGTGGTCACCTGCGGCGACTGGCAGGTGCCCGCCGAGCGGGACTACGGCCTCTCGCGCCGCATGCTCGAAGTCGTCCGCGACCTGGGCTTCCCGCTCTTCACCGTCGAACGCTCGCCGCTCCTGACCCGCGACCTGGACCTGCTCACCGACATCAACCGGCAGACCTGGGTCGGTGTGGTTTACAGCATCAGCACGCTCGATCCTACCGTCAAACGGGCCTTCGAGCCCAAAAGCCCAGCGGTGAGACTGCGCCTGGCAGCGATGGCGAAACTGGCCGAGGCCGGTATCATGGTCGGCACTGCGCTGATGCCGATACTCCCGGCCGTAGCGGATGACGACGCGCACCTGGAGGAAGTCATCGTCGCGACGAAGGATCACGGCGGGCGTTTCGTACTGGCTGGCGGCCTCACCATGTCCGGCCCACAGGCAGAGCGGGTGTGGCGTGTCGTAGACCGCCACTTCCCTCAGGCCCGCCCCGCCTACGAGCGGCTGTACGCCAGCGACGCCTATGCCCCACCCCGCAGTTACAGCGCCGACCTGGGTCGCCGCGTGCGAGCACTATGCGAAAAGCACGGCCTCGCCGACCGCATGCCGCGCTGGATCGAACCCGGCCCGCTAGGCGTCAACCGCCGGGTGGCCGAGCGTCTGTTCCTCAAAACCTGGGAACTGGAACTGGAGGAGGCGCACGAACGGCGCTTATGGGCCTACCGCCGCGCCGCCTGGACGGTAGACGAGATGGCGACCAGCGTCGAGGAGTTGTACAATACGCAGGGCATCGAGGGCCTGACGGCACTGCCCCGCATCGGGCAGCGCATCACCCGCCTTATCGCCGACTATTTGGAGGAATGGAGCAGGGCCGCGTCGCCCTGAAGAGGCAACGCTGGGAAACCCAACACCGGCTCTTCAGGCCGGGCAATGATAGTAGCCAACCGAGGTTGTAATCATGTCACCCAGGATTGAGCACTACCGCTTTGGCACCATCACCGTGGACGGTCAGCGCCACACACAGGACCTGATCATCCTGCCTGAGCGCGTCATAGCCGGGTGGTGGCGCAAAGAGGGCCACGCGCTTCATCCCGACGACCTGACCACCGTCTTCGAGGCCGCGCCCGAGGTGCTGATCGTCGGCACCGGTGCCTACGGGATGATGCGCGTGACGGAGGAGACCCGCCTCGCGCTGGAAGCGGCCAGCATTCGCCTCATCGCCGCCCCCACTGCCGAGGCCGTGGAGACCTATAACCAACTGCGCGAGAAGACCCGCGTCGCGGCCGCTTTGCACTTGACCTGCTGAATCCGGCGGATACAGGGGGTTGGTAGTGGCGACCTCAGTCGCTCCCCCGCGCGGACGAATGAAGTCGTCACTGCGAACACATTGCCAGCGTCCAGCATCAAGATTTGCAGCGCGGGGCGAAGTGCGGTAGAATGAGAGCAGGATGCAAGAGACAGGAGGCCAAACATGTCCAGCCCATTTCCCGGAATGGACCCCTACCTGGAGGATCCGGTCCGCTGGCCGGATGTGCACCATAGCCTGATCACGTATATCCGTAATGCACTCCAGCCACAGGTGCGCCCGCGCTACCACGCCCGCATCGGTGAACGAGTGTACGTCCTGCAACCGCCCCGGGCGCTGTACCCGGACGTCTTCCTCATCCGGCGGCCCGTCAGAGAGCCCGCACCGGCCACCGTTGCCACACAGTCCCCGGAGGTAGCAGTGGCCGAGGAAGAGTTGGAGGCCCCCATCATCATCACCCTCCCACCGGTCGAGCATCGAGAGGCCTTCATCGAGATCATCCACGCGGCTGGCGACGAAGTGGTGACAGTCATCGAGGTGCTCAGCCCGGCCAACAAGACGCCAGGCGAGGGGCACCGCCTCTACCGCCGCAAGCAGCATGAGGTTCTGAACAGCGTTGCGCACCTGATCGAGATTGACTTGCTTGAGGAGGGGTTACACACGGTGGCGATCTCGGAGGAGGGAAAGGCATCTCTACCGCCGCACCGCTATTTGGTCAGCGTAAACCGGGCGCCAGATGAGTATCGCTTCGAGGCATACCCCATCCCGTTGCAACGCCGTCTGCCCCGCATTCGCGTGCCCCTGCGGGAACCCGACCCCGACGTGGCACTGGATTTGCAGGCGGTGCTCACGCAGTGTTATGACGACGGCGGCTACGAGGACTTCGTGGACTACCGGCAGCCGCCGCAGGTGACGCTTTCGCCGGAGCAAGCGGCGTGGGTGGACGGTCTGTTGGAGGGCAAAGGGCTGCGCAACGGCGGCGAATGAGAATTCCATACCCACTGGGAAAGTTGCCCACCGAGCACCTGGCCAGGTTGTTGGCCCGCTATGCACCTTCCGACGAGCGTGTCGTCCTGGGGCCGGGCGTGGGGCGCGACGCGGCGGTCATCGCCTTCGGCGACCGCTACCTGGTCGCCAAGACCGACCCCATCACCTTTGCTAGCCGGGAGATCGGCTGGTACGCCGTCCACGTCAACGCCAACGACGTCGCCTGTACCGGCGCGACGGTGCGCTGGTTCCTTGCCACGCTGCTGCTGCCCGAGGCCCACACCGACGAAGCGCTGGTGGACGGCATCTTCGACCAGATCGCCGGGGCGTGCGCGGAGTTGGGCGTGGGGCTGGTGGGCGGACACACGGAGATCACCCACGGGCTCGACCATCCCATCGTGGTCGGTTGCATGCTGGGCGAAGTAGCCCCCGAGCGGCTGGTGCGGCCAGACGAAGCCCGGCCTGGCGATGCACTGCTCGTCACCAAGGGCATCGCGGTGGAGGGGACGGCCATCATCGCGCGGGAGAAGAACTGTGGCTTGGCAGGATTAGGCGAATTGTTCCTGGAGCGATGCCGGGGGTTTCTACACGACCCCGGCATCAGCGTCGTGCGCGATGCGGCCGTAGCGATGGCGGCGGGAGAAGTGCACGCCATGCACGACCCCACCGAGGGCGGGCTGGCGACCGGCCTATGGGAACTGGCCGAAGCGGCAGGAGTCGGGCTGGAGGTGAACGAGGCCGCCATCCCGGTCCTGCCCGAGACGTGGATATTGTGTGGGCGGCTGGAGCTGGATCCACTGGGGCTGATCGCTTCCGGTGCACTGCTGCTGGCGGTCGCGCCGGGAGACAATGCCACGATACTGGCCGCGCTCGACGAGGCCGGCATCGCAGCGGCGCACATCGGCCGCGTGGTCGAGCGGGAAAAGGGCGTCGTACTGCAGAACAAGACGGGCGAACGTCCGCTGCCCCGCTTCGAGCAGGACGAGATCGCCCGGCTGTTCGAATAGGCAAAACGATGCCTGCTAACTTGACCTCGCACCTGATCCTGGCAGCAATGCTGGCCTGGTCCCAGGTACTGCAAGTGGGCCCCTACGTGGCCGGCGGCATCTTGCTGGCGGCGCTGCTGGGCCAACTGGACCTGCCTCGCCGCTGGGGGCGTTGGTTGAACCACAGTGGGCCGGGAGTGGCGCTGGGAGCAGCCTGCCTGGGCGGGATCTCGCCGCTGTGCACCTACGGCACGGTGCCGGTGCTCGTGGAACTCCTGCGCGGCGGCGCGTCGCCCGGCCCGGCGCTGGCCTTCCTGGTCGCCTCCTCGCTCCTCAACCCCCAGTTGTTCATCATGATGGCCGGCGGGCTGGGGCTGCGCCTGGCGCTGGCGCATGTGGCCGGGGTATTGTTACTCAGCCTGCCGGTGGGCCTGGCGGCCCGGCGGCTAAAACCGGAGGATTTCTTGAGTGCAGGAGTGCTCTCGCCCTGCTCCCATACTCCCATACTCCCCCACACACAGCGGGGGGAAGGAAAGGGGCGAAGGGGAGGAACCAGAGGGCTGTTCCTCTCTCTACTCCGACTCACCGAGACGGTGGGCCTGTACTTCGTCGTGGGCGTGATCCTGGCGGCGCTATTGCAGACGCTGGTCCCGCCGGAGTGGGTCTCGTCGCTCCTGGGCGCGGGCCGCTGGTACGGCGTGCTGCTGGCCGGCGTTCTGGGCGTGCCGTTCTACGCCTGCGGGGGCGGGGCGGTGCCGGTCATCGCTGGATTGCTGGCCCAGGGGATGAGCCCCGGCGCGGCGCTGGCCTTCTTTCTGGCCGGGCCGGCCACGCGGCTGACGGCACTGGCGGCGCTGGGCACGCTGCTCAACCGGCGGGCGCTGATCGTCTACATGGCATACGTCGTCGCAGGGGCAGCGCTGGCGGGGACTGCGCTCAATCTGGCGCTGGGCACTTGATGCTGGTGGCTGGATACTGGATGCTGGATACTCGGTGCGGGATGCTGGATGCTGGAGGCCGAGGTGAAGAGACGATGGAAACTGATCGCGCTGGTGGGATTGCTGGCGCTGTTGGGCGGCGCGAGTGCACTGCAACATCGGGCAGCCTATTCCAGCCCGGCCAACGGGCCCACTGAAATCGCCATCGTGCAGGCGACGTCCTGGCCAGTGCCGGATGCGGAGATCGAAACGCTGGTGCGCCAGGCGGTGGCATTGGCTGGCGGGTTGGACAGTATCATCGAACAGGGCGACACCGTGGTGATCAAGCCTAACGTGGTCTGGGGGGCTGACCCTGACGAGGGGTACACCACCGATCCCCGCGTGACCCGCGCCGTGGTCCAACTGGCACAGGAGGCTGGCGCAGGGGAGGTCATCATCGCCGATGGCGCGGCGTTGTATCGCGACGGGCACGACGCCCGAGGCGCGACCGTCGAGGCCTTCCGCCTCTGCGGATACGACGCCGACGGCAATATGGTAGACGACACCACCGGCGCGCCTCTGGTGGACCTCAACGACAGCGGCGGGCTCGACCAGCACGATCCCAACCTGGTGCGGCTGGTACACCTGCAGAACGGGCTCATCTGGACCGACTACTGGCTGCCCAACGTGATCCTCGACGCCGACGTGCTCATCGGCGTGCCGGTGCTCAAGAACCACTCCTACGCTGGGGTCACACTGGCGCTCAAGAACCAATTCGGCATTCCCCCCTCCGACATCTACCACCGCGCCGGGTTACAGACGTACAAGTGGGCGCTCTCGCACGGCCCCGACGACCTGGGGCGGCACATCGTGGATCTCAACCTGGCCCGCCCGCTCGACTTCGCCGTCCTGGACGGGCTGCGGGGGATGACCGATGGCCCTACCGGCGGGACGCTGACCGATCCACCGTTGCGGCTGATCCTGGCCGGGGCTGACCCGGTGGCGTTGGACACGGTGGGCACACTGGTGATAGGGTACGACCCCGCCACCGTCCCTTACCTGGGCTGGGCCACCGGGGCCGGACTGGGCAGCGACGATGTGGCACAGATCACCGTGCGCGGGCTGCGCGTCAGCCAGGTGCGGCGCGACTTCCCGGCCCCCTACGGCAACCCGCCGGCGCAGCGGGCCGAGGCGACCCCGCCCTCCATCGGCATCACCGCCCCGGGCGAGGGCTACGTCGTCGTGGAGGGGGCCACGGCGTGGGCTACCGCGTCGGACGACGAGGCCGTCGCCAAGGTCGAGTTCTACGTAGGCGATGAGTTGCAAGCCGTCGTCACCGCCCCACCCTACCAGGCCACGCTCGACCTGAGCGCGCATCGCGGACAGACCGTCACGTTGCGCGCCGTGGCCTACGACTACGCGCTCAACGACGCCGAGGATAGCCGCACAGTCACGGTAGTGCGAGCTCCCGCGCCAGGCGCTGCCTCATTCCAGACCGCCACGCTGACCATCCCTACCTACCCCTATTCCGGTTTCCTACATAGCCGCCTGGACGCACAATACAACATCACCTACCACTATCTGGACCGCGCTGCCTACAATGCCTCCCACCCCACGCCATCCCCGGAGGACTACACGCTGCTGGTGCTGGAGAACGATTACCTGCGAGTGACGCTGATGCCAGAACTGGGTGGGCGAATCTACCAGATGATCTTCAAGCCCACCGGGCACGACGAGTTCTATCAAAACCCCGTGATCAAACCCACCCACTGGGGGCCGCTGAGCGAAGAGGAGAATTGGTGGCTGGCGGTCGGCGGCATCGAGTGGTGTCTGCCGGTGGAGGAGCACGGCTACGAGTGGGGCGAGCCGTGGGCCTACCAGGTCGTCACCTCCACAGCGGGCGTCACTGTCACGCTGCGGGATACAACCGCCGACGACCGCATCCGCGCCGCCATCACGCTGCACCTGCCGGCCGGCCGGGGCTATCTGGCGGTCACCCCACGCATTGAGAATCCCACCGGAGGCGACCTCGATTACAAGTTCTGGCTCAACGCGGCGCTCACGCCAGGCGCGGCCAATACCGTCGGCGCGGACCTGCACTTCGCCTTCAACGCCGAGGGGATGTCCGTCCACTCCACCGGAGACGGCCGCCTGCCGGGCCACGACACTGTACCGACTGGCCCTGACCACCGTTTCAGTTGGCCGGTCTACAATGGGACCGACTTCTCCCGCCTGGGCAACTGGCACGAGTGGTTGGGCTTCTTCGAGTATCCCCAGGCAGCGGCCAACTTCACCGGCGTCTACGACACCACCGCAAACGAGGGGATAGCGCGGGTCTTCCCTTCCAGCGTGGCCCGCGGCAGCAAAGGGTTCGGCTTCGGCTGGTCGGACCCGATCCCCTCGAGCATTTGGACCGATGATGTCTCCACCTACATAGAACTGCACGGCGGCGGCGCGCCAACCTTCTGGGACGCGGCGACCATCACGGCCGGGCAATCGCTGGAGTGGACGGAGTACTGGTATCCGGTGAGCGACATCGGCCAACTGAGCGCAGCGACGGCCGAGGCCGCGCTGGGCGTGCGCGAAAGCGGCGGGCACTTCTACGTCGGCGTGCACTCCACCACGCCCCGCGCCGCTGGCACGAGCACACTCTACGCCTGGGACCGGAACGACTGCACCGAACTGGCCCGTTGGGAGTTGCCGGCCGTCGGCCCAGGAGACCCCTTCGCAGCGTCGGTGGCGACGGGGGGACGGGCGCTGGACAACGTGGCCTTCGTCTACCTGGACAGCGAGGGAAATGTGTTGGCGGCGGTCAACCCTCACGATTGCCTGCCGCCCACCTCGTCGGTCGAGCCGCTGCCGCCGTGGGTGGAGACGACCAGTTTCACTGTCACCTGGGCCGGGCAGGACGTCTGGTCAGGCATCGGGGCCTACGACGTGCAGGTGCGCGACGGCCACGAGGGAGCATGGACCGACTGGCTGACCGATACGACCGCCATCTCAGGCACGTTCGCCGGCACCCACGGCCACACCTATTTCTTCCGCGCCCACGCCCGCGACACCTGCGGCAACCAGGAGCCTTACGGCGACGAGGAATGGGGGCAGGCGTTCACCACAATGCTGACCGAGCCCGCCCCTGTGCTGGTCACCTCGCGCAAGTCCGCCACGCCCTGGCTCTTCCGCCCCGGCCAGACGGTCACGTACACCGTCATCATCAGCAACACCGGCAACCTGACGGCTAATGCCGTGCTGACCGACACGCCCCCGGCAGAGATGGTCGTGCTGACGGGGACACTGGCAGCCACCTCCGGCCCCACGCCTACCTATGCGGGCGGGCAGATTCACTGGAGCGGGTTGGTCACGCCAGACGGCGAGATGCGTTTGACCTACACGCTTTCGCCGACGCTGGCGACACCCATCGGCGCGCCGTTGACCAACACGGCGGAGATCTCCGGGAGCATCCTGGGCCCCTTCACGCGCCGGGAGACAGTCGTGCAGGCGCACGTCTTATGCCTGCCGCTGGTTGTGCGGGGGTGGAGGCCGTAAAGAGGAAAACGCCCGCCCGGGAAGAGCGGAATCCGGGCGGGCGTCCCGCCTCTGCCCTCAAGCCCCCAGGAAGCGCCGCCGCTGCTCGGGAGTGAGCAGGTTGAGGACGTTGGGCACCTCTACCGCCTTTTCGGGCGGCACCCCCTCCAGCAGGGTACGTATGGCCTGGCCAGCCTCAGCCGTCTCTGGCTGCGCCTCCAGTTGGCCCAGGAACTCGTCCACTTTGCCCGCCGTCATCGAGCCCATGAACTGGTCCACTGGCACACCGGCTGTGCTCAGGGTCTGGAGAGCCTCACGGAGCATCGCCGCTGAGACCCCTCGCTTCTCCAGTTCTGGGACGACGTAGTCGTTGAAAAACTTGGCATCCAGAATGGACTTACGGCCCGCTTCGACTTCCCGCATCTCCTTCCAGAGATTGCGGCCTTTAACCAACCCCTCGATGACGCTATGGGTGAGTTCTGTGCCGCCCCAGCCGATCACGCCCGCCGTCAGGATCCAGTCAATCAGCGTGCCCACGGTGAAGTCATCGAAGATGCCGCCGATGCCAGCATTGAAGAGCATCAGGCTGGGATCGGAGAAGAGGACATCGAAGCCCAGCAGTCGAAAGAGGCGGACGTTGGTCAGGCCGATGGCGATCACGGCGATCAGAGTCCCCAGCCAGTGAGAGCCTATTTTCTTTTTCATCACGTAGTCCGAGACCGCTGTGTCCAACACCCCCACCGGGTTGGGCCAGATACCAACCTTCTCCCAGCGGTCCCACACTACCTCCAGCACCCGTTCAACGACAGTGGCAATGGCGACCAGGGGAGCCAGGGTAGCCCACAGCACATCCGTTGTGACCTCATCCTGCCCGAGAGGGGCTCCTTCCCCGGCAGCCCACGCAACTGTCGTGGTCAGCGCCAGGAGCACCAACACACCCATACCGATCCAGAATCCCCGTTTGTGCATCTTTTCGACTCCTTCCTATAGCGTATTTTGGCATCAGCAGCTCAGATCAGCGCCGCTGCCAGCAGCCGCCGGGGCCCCGCTTGCTGATGCGCCCAGGACACATCCACGCTTTCGGGATGAACAGTGACGGCTGACGCATCTTCTTGCTGATGTACGGAAGATACACCCGCACTTCCGGTGTGGGCAGCGGCGACTGAAACATCATCTTGCTGACGTATGGAAGATACAGCCACGCTCCCGGGGTGGGCAGTGGCGACTGAAACATCATCTTGCCGGTGCACGGAGAATGCGCCCACGCTGCTGGCGTCGAGGCTCCGCTTGCCGCTGCTATGAGGACACAGGTCATCACGCAGACCGCCATCACAACAACGGCAACCGCCCACCTCTGTGTTGATTCCGATGCTTGTCTCCTATGATCCACCAGGCTTCCGTCTCGCCTCAACTCGCAATGCCCGAAAACAGACTGCATATTGCTGCACTGTCCAGGCTACAAAGCCCACTATGCCGATGAGCAGGTCACTCATAGTGCCCCTTATACACCTGCCTTTTCCCGCTACTGGACAATAACAGTGACAGGCCCCAACATTCTGAAAGCAGCACCGTCACGGAATCTAATCACCAGCCATAGATTGTATGTGCCGGGGGCTGAGATTTTATCGTGCATCTGGTCATGGTGATAGAACTGCTCATTGGCCGCGATTTCCGAGTATATCCAGCTCTTCTGAACCTCACCGGTCTCCTCCACCTGCACTCCGAGATATTCGTACTCAACCGGTGTGTCGGTCTTATTGGTAATCCACATGTGAAACCATATCTCTTGACCGAGAGCGTACGGCCCCGGCGCATCTTCGACCTCAAACTTATCCGGCACCAGCCCGCGGAAGTCGACGGGCGCCTGCGTCGGGGGAACCGCAGTCGGGACCGGGGTTGCGGTTGCCGGAGCAGCAGTCGGCGCGGGCGGCGGTTCGACCTGCGGCACATTATCCGCGTTGGAGGCGGTGACGATTTCGCCAAAAACCCAACCCGGCGCGTCGTCATACCGAATCTGCCACCAATCGCTATAGCGACCAATCACCTGAGCCTCAGCGCCCGGGTCGAGATAGCCCAGGCGTGTATAGTTGGTGCCCGGCCCGCTGCGGACGTTCACCCCGTCAGCGCCAGCCACGATGGTCGCCACGACAGGGGTTGCCGTCGCAGGAATCGCGGTGGGTTCCGGCGTGGCCGTCGGCAACGGCGTAGCGGTGGGGGTAGGGGTAGGGGTATTGGGCACCGTCGCTGACGGCAGCGGGGTAGCGGTCGGCCAGACAGTCGCCTGTACCGGCGTGGCTGACGCTGCGACCAACGGTTGAGCGACCTCTGGTGGCCGATCACGCTTGTCCAGTGTAAAGCCCAACCAGACGAGCCCAATGCCCAGCGCCACTATGAGAACCCATCCCACAACGGGCAACACAGTACCGCCTCGCCCGGACCCAAAACCTGAACCCTTTTTCATTGGCCATCCTCCAGTCTGGACCCTGTTTTTCGTCTGGCGTACACCAAGTATAGCCCAACCTGGCGCGGAAGTCAACACTTTGCAGCGCCAGGGGTCATCCTCTCATCTTCCGCGGGTGTAATCCTGCACCTCGAGGTAGATCACCTTCGGCTCGAAGTCCGCCGTCACGAAGGCGTAGTAGTCGTGGTAACTATGAGTCGGGGCGGGGTAGCGGAAGGCCCACATGGCGACGCACGAGCACCAGGGCCAGTGCTGGCGAGCCCACTCGTAAGCGCCGATGGTGTACTCGATGCGCTGCGCGGGGCGGACAGCGCTGGCCCAGCGCGGGTGGTCATTCCAGCCCGCCTCGGTCACGTAGACCGGCTTGTCGTCGTCGCCGTGAGCGATCATAATCTCGCGCAGCAGTTCAACGCGGCGGAAGTTGATCGCGCCGGAGGCGGGGGGCTCATCCGGCGAGAACGCCAGCCCGTAGGCGTGGACGGCGAGCGCGTCAAAGTAGGGCGCAGCACCAGCCCTGTACATCCGCTCCAGGTAGCCCAGGTCGCTCAGACCAGCGGCGCTTCCCTCCGGCTCCAGCGTGGGAGCCAGCGCACCGGCCAGCACGACCATGTCGGGGTTGGCGGCATGAGCGCGGGGGTAGACCGCCCGCAGCAGTGCGACGTATCCTTCGGGGTCCACCTGCCGGTAGCCCCACTCGAAACTGAGGTTGGGTTCGTTCCATAAGACGATGTGGTTCACGCGCCCCCGGTAGCGCGCGACGAAGGCGGCGACGAAGGCAGCGAAGTCGTCGTAGTGATCGGTGTCCAGGTAGGTGAGGGAGGTTTCCTGCTCGTCGGGGCCGGGACGTGCCCACGCTGGCACCCAGCCCAGCCGGGCGATCACGGTCAGCCCCTGGTTCTCGGCGTGCTTGATCACCACGTCGCTGTGGCCCCAGGCGAATTCCCCCTCTTCGGGTTCGATGTAGGGCCAGGGGAAGTATTCGACGATCCAGGGAGTGCCCAGTTCACGCACCATCTGCAGCGTGCGCTGGATCTTCCACTCCTCCACCTCGTCGGTGAGACGCGTGTGGACGCCGACGATGGGGTTAGCGGTGACCACCTGCTGGGGCGGGCCGAGGATGACCAGGACGTGGGGGGGGCGGACGGCCCACAGGATGAAGAGCGCCAGCGCCACCCGGATCAAGTGAGATGGCCGGATATGGCGCAACGTGGTGGAGACCCCTTGCCCTACGGGGCTGGCCAACGCTGTCCGCAGGAGCGCCATCAGTTTCATCACCGTAACCATCGAAAGCAGTGACCACTCAGGCATCGTCATTCTGAGCGACCGAAGGGAGCGAAGAATCTCACGTTGGCAATGATTCGACACTCGAAAAACGAGATTCCTCATCCCTTCGGCTACGCTCAGGGCAGGCCGCTACGCTCCTCGGAATGACACATCACGGGCAGACTGAGTAGTAACCGAAAGCAAGGATAAACAGAGAGGGGAAGCAATGCTTCCCCTCTCTGGCGCTTGGCTCCTCGGGCGGGACTCGAACCTGCAACCAACCGGTTAACAGCCGGCCGCTCTGCCAATTGAGCTACCGAGGAACGCTTGCGGCAGTATTATACCTCTGAGCAACCAAATCGTCAAATCCCGGCTCTTGCTCATGACGAGAGGGGCGGCTATAATATCGGTACAGAGGTGCACCCTAGAGGACGACCACGAGGGTGCGCCCCTACAAGATGATATGGTAAATCGGTACACTGCTAGTTGGCAGATGATGCTCTCGCTAGACCGACAGGAGGCCTATCGCAGACGCTACGCTGGGATGCGTCCCGGCTGGCGGCCCAGCAGCCACGTCTACCGGGACCTGGTGGCTGCCCATCTGACCCCTGCCGCGCACGTGCTCGACCTGGGCTGCGGGCGGGGCGGGGTGATGGAGCGGCTGCATCCCCGCGCTGGCTTCGTCGCCGGGCTCGACCTCGACCTGAGATCATTGCGCGAGCACCGCGCACCGGCGCTGGCGCTGTCCTGTGGACCGGCGGGAACCCTGCCCTACGTCGACTCCACCTTCGACCTGGTCTGCTGCTCGTGGGTGTTGGAGCACCTCTCGGAACCGGCCCGCATGTTCACCGAAGTGGCCCGGGTGCTTGTGCCCGGCGGTCGCTTCGTCTTCCTCACGCCCAACAGTCGCCATCCACTGCCGATGTTCAACCAGGCCCTGCGCTGGAGCCGGGGGCGGCTGGTGGACCGGTTCTACGACCGGGCGGAGGCCGACACCTTCCCGGCCTTCTACCGCGCCAACACGCCGGCGCGGATCGAGCATCTTGCGCGGGCCGCCGGGCTGAAGCGGCTCTCGCTGCGTTTCATCGGCGACCCCACCTACCTGGCCTTCAACGAACCCCTGTTCCGGCTAGCCTGCCTGCTGGAGCGGGTCATGCCGCGCCGGATGCGCGTGCATCTGGTAGGGGAGTACGTATTGGGGCAATCCGTTCAATCTGTTCCCGTCCCCGCCACCTTCGCCCAATCGGCCAGGAAGCGCTCCAGCCCCACGTCGGTGAAGGGGCTGCGGATCATCTTCTGCAGCACGCCGAAGGGTACGGTGATGATGTCGGCCCCGGCAAGGAGCGCGTCCACGACGTGCGCCGTGTGGCGCATGCTGGCCGCCAGCACCTGACAGTCGAAGCCGTAGTTGTCGAAGATAGTCCGCGTCTGGCGCACCACCTCCATCCCATCCAGACCGGCGTCGTCCATCCGCCCCACGAAGATGGAGGCGTAGGTGGCCCCCGCCTTGGCCACCAGGCAGGCCTGGGCCGGGGAGAAGATCAGCGTAGCGTTAACGCGCCCGTTGGGCCAAGAGGAGATCTCCCGCATCGCCTTCAGCCCCTCGGCGGTGGTGGGGATCTTGACGAAGACGTGCTCCGACCAGATGAGGATCTCCCGCGCCTCCTCGATCATCCCCGGCGCGCCGGTGCTCAGCACCTCGGCGCTCACCGGCCCCTGCACGATCTCCACGATCTTGAGCGTGTTGGCTTTGAGATCGGCGGTGCCAGCGCGCATCATCAGCGTGGGGTTGGTGGTCACGCCGTCGAGGACGCCCCAACTGGCCGCCTCACGGATCTCGTCAATGCTTGCGGTATCCAGAAAGAGTTGTGCCATTGCTTTACCTCCATTACTGACCTTCCCGAAAGATACAAAGACGCGCTAGCGGACATGACTGGTACTTTTCGGGTGGATTTTTGGCTAATTCGTCGTGCCCGCAAGCCCTCGGGAAGGTTCAATAAAATGCGGCCCACCCAGGGCGTATGTACCCAGCAGAATGCGGGCCGCTCTGACCATCATGGCAGTGACGTCCAGGACTGCCTGGGGTGTGGGCCCCAGCGCCACCAGGCCGTGGTTCTGTAGCAGGATGACCCGCGGCGGCTGGCCGTACCGGTCGTTGTAGGTCAGCAACCCCTCGTGCACCGCCTGCGCCAGCGGCTGCCCCGGCGGCGCGTAGGGCACGAAGAGCGGCTCACCACAGACGAGCGCTTCGGCAGGGAAGATGTAGCCAGCGAAGGCCGCCTCCGCCCCCTGTGCGCACAGGATACCGTTGAGCGCCGTGGGATGCGTATGCCCGACAAACGTCGCGTTCCCCAACGAGAGGCACAGCGCGTGCATCGCCGTCTCGATGGAGGGAGAGCCCGGCGCGTCGGGGTCAGCCTTGGCAGCGGCCAAGCGCGCCCGCACCTCGTGCTCCGACAGAGGCAGCGCGTCCAGGATTGCCAGCACGTCGTGGAGTCGCACGCGGAGAAAGGCCCGCGCATCGGCGTCGGCCATACAAACGCCGCTGGCCTTGACCCAGAAAGTGTCCTCGTCAACGCGGGCGGAGGTGTTCCCCTCGCCCAGGATGACGTAGTCGTGCACAGGATCACCGATGGCGCGCGTCATCGTCACCAGTTGATCCAAAACCACCGCTGCCTCGACCTTGTTCACTGTCCGCATAGTACCTCCCTTCGCCGCAATGGTCTAGATTGTACCACGGGTCGGCGCAAGGGCAAGCGATGAAGGATGGAGAGTGGAGAATGGAGAATGGAGAATGGAGAATGGAGAATGGAGGATGAAGATTGCAGATCGGTGGGAGAACGAGTATAATGACCAATGACCAAAATAGAGGGGGGACGAGGAACAGAAATATGAAGCCAATTCGAGCAGGCGTGGTGACCGTCAGCGACAAGGGGTACGCAGGGGAGCGGGAGGACGCCAGTGGGCCGCTGCTGGCCGGCCTGCTGCGCAAGATGGGCGCTGAGGTCGCGAGCCAGACGATCGTGCCCGACGAGAAGGCCGAGATTGAGCGTGTGCTGATCTCGTTGGCCGACCAGGCGCAGGTGGACCTGGTCGTGACCACCGGCGGCACCGGCCCGGCCCCACGGGACGTCACCCCCGAGGCGACGCTGGCCGTCATCGAGCGGGAGATGCCCGGGCTGGCCGAGGCACTCCGCTTCGAGGGCTACCGCAGGACACCCCTGGCGATCATCTCGCGGGGCGTGGCGGGCATCCGCAGGCAGACGCTCATCGTCAACCTGCCCGGCAGCCCCAGAGCGGTACGCGAGGGGATGGAGACGCTGGCCCCCATCCTGCCCCACGCGATCAAGATGCTGCGGGGGGTGCACACCGAGCATGGGGCTCGGCCGGAGACCTCGCCCAGCGAGTCGGAGACCTTCGCCCAACTGGAGGTGTCCCGTGCCTGACGAGCGCCGCCCTGTATTGAGCGTCGAGGAGGCGCTGGAGCACATCCTGGCGACAGTGCACGTCCTGGAGCCGGAGCGCGTGGGACTGCTGGAGGCGGCCGGCCGCGTGTTGGCCGAGGAGGTCACCGCCGACGGGGACATCCCCCCGCTGACCAACTCCGCTATGGATGGCTACGCTGTGCACAGAGGGGACGTGGCCCGGACCCCGGCCCGGCTGCGGGTGGTGGGGGAGGTCGCTGCGGGCCACGTGAGTCAGGTGCGGGTGGAGCCCGGGACGGCGGTGCGCATCATGACCGGCGCCCCGCTCCCCGCCGGGGCCGACACTGTCGTGCGCTTCGAGGATACCCGCCGGGACGGCGAGTGGGTCGAGGTGCTGCAGTCACCCGTGACCGGCGCGAACGTCCGGCCGGCGGGCGAGGACGTGCGCGCGGGCCAGGTCGTGCTGCAGCCGGGCCAGGTACTGCGCCCGCAGGAGATCGGCCAACTGGCGGCGGTTGGGCGAATGAAGGTGGCGGTGGTGCGGCGGCCCCGGGTGGCGATCCTGGCCACCGGCGATGAGGTGGTGCCGCCCGACCAGACCCCCGGCCCTGGCCAGATCCGCGACGCCAACTCCTACACCGTCGCCGCGCAGGTGCAAGCGTTTGGCGGAGTGCCACTACTGCTGGGGGTGGCCCGCGACCGGGAGGAATGGGTGCGGCAGGGGATGCGGGAGGCGCTGGCCCAGCGAGCCGACTTGATCATCACCTCCGGCGGCGTCTCCGTGGGCGACTTCGACCTGGTCAAGCAAGCGTTGGCGGCCGAAGGGGAGATGCATTTCTGGTCGCTGAATATGAAGCCGGGGCGGCCGCTGGCCTTCGGGCAAATCCGGCCCCTTTCCCAGTGCGGGGGGACAGGGAGGGGTGGACTCCCTTCCCACTGGGGGGGGGTGGCAGGGGGGCTCCCCCCCGCTTCGGGGGGGACGGGGGGGGTAGGTGTGCCACTACTGGGGCTGCCCGGCAACCCGGTGGCGGCGATGATCAGCACCGAACTCTTCGCCCACCCGGCGCTCCTGAAAATGCAGGGTTTCACCGACTGGTCGCGCCCAAAGGTAGCGGCGCGCCTGACTCAGCCCATCGCGCGCAAGGATGGACGCCGCCACTACCTGCGGGTGCGCTTACGTGAGACGGACGCGGGCTACGAGGCGACGCTGACCGGCGACCAGGGCTCCGGCATCCTTTATTCGCTGGTGCAGGCCGACGGCTTGGCGGTCATCCCAGAGGAGGTTGACCATCTGCCAGCGGGGGCGGAGGTAGAAATCCTCCTGCTTTCGCGCATCAGGTGAGTGTATCCTCTTCGCCGGTCTACGGAGCAGCGCCTCGTGAACGAGGCCAGGGGGGTCTCTCCACTAATGGCACTAATGGCACAAACGGCACATGGCACAGCAGGCTTAGGAGGTTTTACGATGGCAAATACGTTCGATTGGGTTGAGATAAGGACAAAAGACATAGCGGAAACAGCAAACTTCTATGAAAGCCTATTTGGCTGGAGAATAATCGAAAAAGAGACTGCAGAAGGGTTCGATGTCTGGATTTTTGATACGGGTGGTGAGCCACGGGTACAGAATCTTCAAAGAGGAGGGATATGGCTAAGGCCTGATGGTGAACCTCTCGGTTTAGTCGTCTACATCGTGGTGGATGATATCGAGACAATTCTAAAGAAGGTGACAGAACTAGGGGGAAAGATCGTCACCCCTAAGACCCCACAAGGCCCTAACTTTAGGGCCTCTTTCACCGATCCTGGTGGCAATTTGTTCGGGCTGTGGGAGCAGAAAAACGTCGGTTAGCGCCACTTCGCCCCCCTATCATAATGAGGTAGGACTACCATAAGTAGCGACGAATCAAAACCTGCCTGGATAGAGGACTTGATCACTGCGGAGCGAGTTGAAACTGGCATCGGGAACCAGCGCACCGCACCGGTTGCGAGACCTGGCCGATGTGCAGGACTTGATTGCCTGTTTGAGTCTACCTCTGGCACTGGCAGACCGGTTGGACCCCTCAGTGCAGGCAGCGTATCGGGACTTGTGGGAAAAGGCACAATGGCACAACTGTAGTTAGCCGAAACGACGGTTTGGAAAATCTACACAGAGAGAGGAGAAAGATCAAAGATGCAACGCAGCGACTTTAGCACGCTCCAGGAATTTGCTCAATATATTGCTCGACTTGAAAAGAACTACACCGAAGAGCTACTTCACGCCCTATACAAAAACGCCGGTAACCTTCGGGCCTGGTACAACGAGCCCAACAAGGTACCGGAGGCCTGGGCCGGCAAGATGCCAACCAGTCCAAAAGCTCAATCTAGATCGTGGTGTCAAGTAGGCGAAATCGTCATTGTAGGAATGGTCAACAGTGAATTCCCAGAATGGTTC
>Ga0114918_10002094_pt1 | contig 17892 bp, 48 predicted proteins | sample LantaG_FD_87015 | JGI IMG/M metagenome (GOLD analysis project Ga0114918, IMG submission 87015) | Deep subsurface microbial communities from Baltic Sea to uncover new lineages of life (NeLLi) - Landsort_02402 metaG | ecosystem: Environmental > Aquatic > Marine > Oceanic > Sediment | place... | reverse complement strand
TGCTGCCGTTGAGCGTAATGGTGCTGGCGTCGTCGGCGTCGAGCCACAGCGCAAGGTCAGCACCAAGTTCATCAGGTGTCCACAGTTTCCCATAAACTTGGCTCGCACCAAGATAGACCTTGTCGACCTCATTCGCGCCCACATATAGTCTAGAAATGTTCGTAGAGCCTAACTTCATAGATTACCCCACAATTACATAGAATGTGTCAGAGTCTGGTGTGATCAAATCATATTCTGCTTGTGTTAGAGAAAACATATTTGTAATTTGATCTGCGCCTGTTACTCCAGTTGGATCGCTTGAAACCTTGACCGTCAGATCACTTGTCAGCGCAACAATACCTGTCGCGTCTGGAAATGATATCACTCGATTCGGAGTGGCAGGAACTGATTGAACAATAGTTTCAAAGGTAGAACCATCATCGAGTTTGATATCGCCCGCTAATGAGATTTCCTTTGTTGTCTTGTTGTAGGTGAAATCTGAGTCACCACCAAACGCGCCACCATCATTAAATTGAATTTGAGTGTTCGCGCCGCTTGGCACAACTCTAGTATCAACAGCACTATCAAAGTTGCTAATCGTTGATGCTAATTGCGTACCAGTATGGTTCGCTCGATCACGATTCGCTGTATCTCTTGAGTTCAACTCGGTAGTCGTCTCAAAGTTTGCGATATCAGCCGATTGAAGAGAAGTAAGCCCCAGTCCAACTGCCGAGTCTATCTGTGGACCTGTGTAAATCGAATTAAAATTTGCCATTTAGATTTTTATCCTCGGTTTATGGTGAAACCAAAAAGAAGTTTCCGTCTGAAGTTATAAGAGCATCCGCGCCCAATGGAATGTACAGATTGTCAATAACAACCCCGCCACCAACTATGGGCAGACTCGCATAATATGATGGAGGTTGAACACCAAAGACGCCTGCTTTGGCGTTCCAGTAAGTCGCGTTTATCTCGCCACGATCAGCTTCATCAGAATCTCCAACGCGACGTACCTGTGCGTAGATCTGATTTGGACCATCAGTACGAACGCCTCCAACAAACGACATATTCTCCCACAACTCTTGGAGTTTTGTGTTATCAGGATTGTCGTTGAAGTGCCAGTATGGATTCTCTGGTATTTCTCTCCACGCCATCTATATCTTCCTAGTCTGCGAATTTCTTATTCTATTTATAATTATTTATAACTGTATTTGCGTCGCTGATCGCTCTGAAGAAATCTGCTAGGGTGGTCTTTTCATCGGACATCTATTTTTCGCCTCTGATTATTCTGTAATTTGCCATTGTGGATTATGTCTTTATTGTTCTATTATAACATACACAGACGAATCTGCAGATACTTTCTTAGAACTTAAATATACAAATCGCATGTGAGTTTCAAAATCTTTTCGAACAATCAAGAATGAGTACAAATATGATATTAAATTAGCGAATCTGTCTTTTGTGAGTTTATCCGCATTTTCAAATAGACGTATTGCGTCCTCATAATCCTTTATTGTGTTCGATAAATTCCTCGTTTTTTTATATATTTCTTCCAATTCTTTTTTGGCGGTCGTATAATCAGTCGAATTCACCGCGCTACTTCTAACATTATAGTTGTATTTATCTTTCATATACTGAGTGTAGACTTTGGCATCAACCGCCCCAGTTTGATAACCCGCCCCAATAAATCGACCTTCAAGGGAAACGTTGAGCGTTATGGCGCTGGCTTTAAACCCTGCTCTAATAGCAAATCCTGATTTGGTCTTTAAAATGAAGTTTTTAAATGTGTCAGAAAGATCCGTTCTATCGTAAGATAAGTCTAGATCCAATTTTTGAGTGAACAGCTTTTCTGGATCAACAATAGAAGATTTCGCCTTGTTTTTTTCTACCTGCTTCAATGAGATCGGCAAGACGTTTCTTTCGTCAAACGCTTTGTAGAGTTTCAGATTAAGTTCTTTTGCGGTGGTCGAATTATAAATTTCTTTCATATCAAAGCCGCGTTTAATGGCCCACACATCAGCGGGGTTCCAGTTATCGTTTAATTTTTTCGTTAGTTTACGAGCGACAACGTAAAGTTGTTTCGTTTGATTTTTTCCCTGCCTCTCGTATTCGTATCCTCTCCCTTTGGCGTACTTCTTGTACTCAACTAGCTGTTTTATAGCAGACTCGTAATATATTGTGTTGTACTTATCCAATACACCAGGAATAATGCGTTCGACTTCTTTTATCGCCTCATCTTCTTTTAGTGTTTTATTCTTTTCAGTCCACGCTCTAAAAACAACCAGCGAGAACGTTTCTTTTATTTCGGTGAGAAGATTTGTATTTGCTTTACTTGATCCTGTTCCGCCCGAATGATTGAACAAACCATTGATGGCTGATTCTGATCCAACAATAGAGAGTATTTTGTTTTTCTTATCAATTAGAGCGATCGAATTTTTACCTGAACCCGCTTCCATTACTAAACTGACTTTATTTGATTTTTTAGTTATTCTGAATTCGTCAGCGCCTGGGGTATAGTTTAATTTTCGCAACTCGTTCAGGCGTGCGGCTGGCAGTTTCGTTTTGAAAACGACCTTGTGCCCCTCACCGTATTTTTTGTTGTTTACAATAGAAGCCATGGTCTATTTAAACACAAGAAGGAAGGGATTACTCTTGTTTTTGAGATACCTTGAGCGCACCATAATGGAATAAGTCCGATTGATTCGCTCTTATTTATATATTATTTGAATCTATCGGCATTGTGCGCCCAAGACATTAATTTCGTAATGTCTTGGGCATTGGGATGAGTCTGAGAGATGAACTCTTATTTTCGAGTTGCGAAAATCTGCTGTTCGATAACGTTATTTTGGTAGTATATCGACGCATGAGGAAGACCTTGCTCGTTCTCGCTCATTTCTACCAACGGTTTTTGTATATTATCGGCAGTTGACATTGCAAATCTTTTGACCGTTTCATATATGCCGACCAGTCCCAGCCTCGTCCATCCACATTCGTCGGGCAGTTCTGCCAGCACTTCAATCGCAACATCATCGTCAACGGACGTCATTCGAATCACTTTGATCATTACAAATCCCCAAACCATTCAATAAACTCATGAGTCGCAAACTCTCGACCGCAGAATTCACATATTACACTAAAAGCGTCCATTCGGTCAAGCAACAATTTAGCTTCTTCTCGAAAAATTTCCCAGAACTTTGGATCGTGTTCTTTGATGCTCTTGCTGTTGTGCCATAGATCAAAGATCTTGATCAGTCGCGCTAGCTTAGGCGCTTGTTGCAGTCGATCTCGATCAAGTTGCTTTCGCTTGTCTCGATTACCAGCAAAGGCTGGAGGTTTTGTGAGATACCAAACATAACACGCAACCTCAGGACCAAACTTTTCTTCGATCTCCTCAATGGTTGTTGGAGTATCTTCAACAACATCATGAAGAAGCGCCGCGCACAGAACTTCTTCGTCCTTTACAAACCGAGAGACGAGTTCTGCGACAGCAAGTGGATGGTTGATATACAACTCACCAGTGTATTTCCGAGTCTGGTCGGCATGTTGCGCACGAGCAAACTCGTGCGCTAACTGGAGTTTTGGATTTCGAAGAACGCTCATAACTTGACTTTTCCATAGTAAGTTTTACCAAAGATTCGATACGATTCTTTCTCTTTGACGAGATAGACTTCACGCAGACGACCTTCCGAACCAACCTTTACTTTGGTATCATAGTCAATGACGCCATCCGCCATCATCATGTTCAAAATCAGATCATACTTCAGACCAAAGTTAGAGTATAACAGATCGCTGACAATATAAACTTTCTTGTCGAGGGCGATTTCTTTCCTAACTGGAGAGTTCTCACCAAGACCACATTCTGGTTTTAGATTCCCAAGATCAAGTCCCATATAGAAAGCACGATCACCGTTGCCGTTTGTAATTGCTTGCGCAGTAAAACCCATAATTATTTCTCCTAATTTTCTTCTTGAATCATATAGACACCAACCGCATTGGGTCGAGCACACTCAGTATATTCGTTGGTCAATAAACGGAACTTTGCCAAGAATTGGCGAGTGCCGTCTTCAAACCGAACATAACATCCTTCAGGTTGATCGGTGTAGACAACACCTTCCAGAACAGGGTGCATCGCACCACAAATCATATGAACCCGACGACCAATTAACTTCTTCATAACAAACACCTCTCTCTCTCAACTCAATCAACAAAGGTATTATACTGTAGATGTTCTCAAAACGCAACTCTTTTTTGATTTTTTCTTAGACTATTTTGTTATAAGAATCAAGTTCCTTAGAACAAAAAAAGGGGGAGCCAATTGACTCCCCGAAGTGTGGAACTTTTACGCGGCTTCTGCCATCTCAAGCGCAAGATTGAGAGCGTTGACTTTCTTAGACTGATTCACACCGAACCATGCTGACTGCATACGAGTATCAGCTGAACGACCTAACAGGTGATCGGTAGTGTAGGTAACAGCGTTGTAAATAGACCAGTATGAACCCTCTGCATAGTTCGCGCCAGGTTGCGTCTGCACAACGTCGAACGCAGTCTTTGCAGTACGCGATAGATCAGCATAGTCTTTTACTTCGCGCTTCTGAGCATTTGAAACAGGGAACACGTTGTTGAAGTATTGAATCATATCTGCTTGACTGACGCGCTTCTTAGACAAGAATCGTGCAACCTCTTTGTACATCTCAAACTTCTCGTGAGCAATACCAAGCTGTTCTTTTACCATGTTGGGATCAAACACCCGACGGTGATTCAATTTGACTTCGTTCTTCGAACCCATGTTCAGAGACAGAGTCAATGTGTTGTTACAAACTACTCGGATCGGAGTAAATCGAACATTCAGTGACTTGCCGTACTGGTGTGGGTTGGAGAACAATAGATAAGAATCAACTCGATCATCTCCCAGAACATCAAATGACTCATTGACCTTCGCAAGAGCCCAGACGATCTTGCCGTCTGCAAGAGAACCCGCAGTGTGCATTTCCATATCACCTGCCGCACAATACTCATTGAAGAAGGTAAACGCTTCTTCGTTTTGAACAGGATTCCAGTCGTCACCAACCATCGGAGCAAGGACTCGATTGTCAGTCGAACGAATCAGTGCCGAAGCGCCTGTTGGGATCTGTTGATCACCGACAGTTGCGTATGTGGGGATCTTGTTGACTTGCCAATCACACCCTGCTTTCTGCATCATCTGAATCGGTGATAAATCCGCTGGAACTTTCTCACCAAGACCGTGCCAAGGTAACTGTCCCGCGTATGCCATTGTCTCAACCATATGTGCCATAATCTCTTTCCTCTCTATCAATATTAATTTAACTTACTATGTAATTGTATCATATAATTAGCGGTTTGTCAAGTTTTTTTAAAAATAAAATCATAATTTAGAAATTTCTGTGTATCTGACAATCAGATATAACGTCGACAGACCCATCCCAGCGATTTGCCCGCCATTAATGGCGCCCTCTTCGATTATCATATGAAACGCGCTAGCGACCGCAACAATCGAAAGGATTGTTAAAATAGCGTGCACCAGATCCTCAATCCCCATACGTGCCATAATCTCTTTCCTCTCTATCTCAATATTAATTTAACTTACTATGTAATTATATCATATAAACGATGTGTTGTCAAGTCATTTCTCATTTAATTTTTCCACTACTTCACATACGTTAGGAAAATGTGATTGTAATACATTCCAACACTTATCAGCAACGACCATATGTTCTTTCTGAGTTCCATTGCCTCGACGCAAGTCGCAGTAGTGAATCCAAGAACGAAGAGTGCCCGACATATACAGAGTCGTTTCGGTATTACCTTCAGGCAATACAGCGCGCGCCTGTTCTTTTGCGATACCGTTAGCCAGCGCCCATTCGTAAACTTCCTGACTCTTTCGAATGACATCTCGTTGTTTCATTGACCATTGTTCAATCAGACTATCGTGCTTGTTGAAGATCGAACCTTCACCGCCTTTACCATAGTCTTCGTCCATGATCTCGATTGAGTTCTGACGATTCTTGGTGTCTTGTAGTCGCGCTTCACGAGTAGTAAAGTTTTTGCTTACAGCATATCGCTGCGAGAACTCCTGAAACGAGAACGAACGATGGCGAAGAATCTGACGAGAGATATCACGAGTCGTCGTAATCTCCATGGTGACCGACACCATCTCGAACGGTGACCAATGATGTTCGCGAATCAAATATCCAATTAACTTTTGCGCCGGCGCGCCGTTGTTTTGATTAGCGGGATTACTCACACGAGCGGCATAAGCAATAAACTCTTCGGCTGTATTACAACCCGTTAACGCGCTTGGACTCGATAGAGCAACTAGATTTACTTGTGACATTTATTACCTCGTTTGGTGGGTTGGATGTATCTTAAGATAAGATAGAGGAACGAAAGGAGACTGAGCGCAACAAGCGAACCACTCGCCGCGCCCTCTTCGATTCTCATATGAAACGCGCTAGCGATCACAACAATCGAAAGGATTGTTAAAATAGCGTTCGCCAGATCCTTAACCCCCATAATATTCCACCACTAATCTAAACGCATCAATATATTTTTGAATGTACATCACATCCACCACAGGATCGTTATCGAAGATAGCAAGACCTTTACCATCTGTTCGCAATTCAAGATCACGTTCGAATCCTTCGATACAATTCTTTATTTCTTGAACAACGATCGAATCAACCTGTACGTCTTCCATTTGAATCATTATTTTACTCATAGGTCACGCCGCCTCCGCTTCATTCAAAAGGACTTCAAGGATCTCATCAGCACTCAAACCGAGTTCTTCCATCTTTCGGATGCAAGTCTCGTTGTCACAATAGTCCAGGACATCTCGAATCATCTCACCAACTTCACCACGCTCATACCATTTCGTCATAATCATATCTCCTCAAGCATTTTTTGAAACTCAGCAACCATGAGTTCGCCCGCACGAATCGCTTTCTCATCGCCCATATCTTTGTATCGAATCAGGTTCTGCTCAGCGGCAACAAGTAACTTCCAAATTTCTTCAATCATTTTCTCTCTCTCTCTTTTCTCATTCAACAAGGGTATTATACTCCGAATGATTTGAAAACGCAAGTCTTTTTCGATCTTTTCTTAGATTGTTTTGTTATAAGAATATGACCACTAAGACACGTCTTTGTCGATGACGCCCCATTCGCGATCAGGAAACTCGTTTTCTAGTTCCTTCATCAAATCACAAGCTCCTCTAAAACAAGAAGCGGTCCAGGTGTACGCAGACTCAGTTTGTCCTTTGTACGTTACCAACCAAATAATTGCTTCTCTCATTATACACTCTCCTCCCATCGTTCAATGAAATCGACCAACCAACTCACCTCGTCTTGAAGTTCGAATAACAACTCGTCCGCGGACACTTTGGCTAGGTGTGGTCTTTCAGCTAAGAAAGCCTCGTATTCAGCAGTCAGATTCTTTTCGTTTATTAGATCATTCATTACACGCACTCCCCTCACTATCATATAAAACAGAAGCTATCTCCCATCCGTTGCTTTTAATCTCTCGGGTCACTCTTGACAGCAGCGCAGCATCACACTTGTCCTTACTCAGATACCACCAGTGGACTTTTTTCCGTTTGTCTCTTGCGAAAGGCAGACTTTCGAAAGTGCTGTATGATGCATACCACGACGAATCTTCTTCGTTAAACGCAAGTCGAATATTATACTTTGACATTACACAGTCTCCTTAATATCATCAGCCAAGATGTCTAGTATTTCACAGAGTCGAATAGTGGCGTCATCGCAAGGAATCACGTCCTCAAAACGAGCAAGGTTGATTATTTCTGCTAGGTTTTGTGCTTCAACGATCAACTGGTTTTTTCTTTCAAAATCTAACATTACACACGCTCCATGTTTTCACGCATTACTTTAGAGATCACATACTTCGCTTTATTCATCCACTGACGAGCAGTCTCTGCATCACCGTGAGCAAGGACATGCTGGGCGTCGGATAGAATCGACATTGCATACATTTCTTTTGAACTCATGCATTCTTCGAGTTCAGCATCGATGTCTTTGGCGTAGCAACCATACATTTTCAAATCTAGCTCATTCATAACAATTTCCTCTCTCTTCTCTCAATCAACAAGGTAATTATACTACAGGTGTTTTCAAAACGCAAGAGAAAATTAAAAAAAAACGAACTATTTTTATAATAGTTCGTTCTTAAAAATCGTTTCTTATAACTTTTTTAACTATGGGTAACGAAACCTGTCGTTTGCTTCCAGCATCGCCTTAAGAAACTCTACATCAGCACCGAACTGTTCGCCCATATTGAGAATGGCATTGACATCTTTGGGTAGACAGTGGCCGCCAAATCCAAATTTACCGTCTGGACCTGGAACCTGAGAATGACTGGTTCCGATTCGAGGATCTACTCCGATCGTATCAACCATCACATCGAAGTCTTCATAACCCATGTTCTGATAGATTTCATACATCTGATTCCAGAAGGTGACCTTCATCGCAAGGAATGTATTCTCAGCGTACTTGGCGAATGCTGCCTGATCACGCGAACAGAACTTGACGTCTTTAAGGTGCGGTAGCACTGGATTGAACAACTCGCGCCAGTATCGCATCGAACCACCACCATAAATTGCAAAGGTCTGATTACGAAATTCTTCAGAAGGAGAACGATTTGAGTTTGAACTTGCAAGAAACTCTGGGCTGACCGTAACGTCAAAATGATCATAATTTTCGAGAATATCTGGTGTGACCGCGCTCTTGATCAGATACTTGACGTAACCATACTTCTCAAATACATCCTCAACATTCTTACGTTCACAACAACCCGAATCATTCATAGGCGTGGCAACACACACCACAACACCATCAACTGAGTCGGTCATGTCGCTTGGATAGTTATACTCTTTGTACGGATCATCGATATACAACTCAACACCTGGATGTTGCGAAAGCGCATCGTAAACCGCTTGCCCCACCGGACCGTAACCTGCTATTACTATTTTCGACATCAACTTTTATCCATAAATTTGTCTAGGAATTTCTCGCCCTTTTTGTCTATAAACGTACAAACCTCATACAACTTTGTAACAAAAAAGTAAAACGTATCCCAGACTATTACTGGCAAGGACACCAATACGATCTTAATGACTTTTTTCCAATCTATGTTACCAAGGTATTTTCTCATTCCGAACTCCACTCCACTATATTGGGTTCATAACTTTTTGATTCCAGTTCCTTTACAAAACGAATCGCGTCCTGCTCATTCGTGAAGGTGTATTCGCGACACTCACCTCCGACCAACCAAACAACATCAAACATCGTATCCATATCTATCCCCTAGAAAAAAATCATACCTAGAACAACAGCGATAACAACAACGGTGATCACTCCACCAATATTTGATCTGGCAGAATCACATTCTTTACAATACCAGACTGTCTTTGGTCGACCATAAAGTCGGGTAGAGTTTTTTCTCTTAGGATTCGTGGAAGCGGAGACAGCAACTTCCTGTTTCTTGACCATCTCGGGTTGAGGTTTTCGAATTCCGCACTTGTTACAGGTTCGATTAGTATAAGCCATAATTGGTGTTCTCTCTCTCTCTCTGTGGTTTATCGTACAATCAATTTTTGAATGAAGCGAAGAATGGAAACCATTTGTTGAAGAGCTTTTCTTCAAGCTCATACGCTTCTTTTTCCCAAGGCGACTCTTCATAACTATAGTGATCAGCCGACTCGCCATTCCAGATACGGTGTATGCCGCTGTTGGTCAACTGTTTTCGAAATAGTTGACGAGCATGAACCATCTCGTGAGTCAGAACCTTCATCATCTCGAGAAACGACAACTTGTGATCATAGTGCTCTCGTGATATCTGAATGATTACTTCGTCTTGATCGCCCCAACAGAAACCCAGTACACGACCATCACACTCTGTTACAAACTCGACGATAAGGTCGCGTTTGAGTCGGCGTATTTTCAATACATTCAGAAGAACATTAATGTATTGATAGACAAGGGTTTTGTTCTTTACTCGACCGTTGATATAAACATTCATAATATAATCTCTCCCCACTCACATAACGAATTATACGTGTTACTAAATCATTTGTCAAGCGTTATAGTGGTATTTTTCAAAATCATTTTTCGCATATTATCATAACGTTACGATCTTCACACCACTTTTTAAAAGAAAGTCCTCGCCACATCCTTTTCGAGCGATATACTTTTGACCAACATACACCTCGGTGATGCCGCAATTATATATGCTTTTGGCGCATTCGATACAGGGAGTATGTGTCACGAACATAACCGCGCCTTCACTGGATTCTTTTGATCTTGCCAGTTTGTCAAGGCAGTTTCTCTCGGCGTGTATCACTTCTGGTTTGGTTTCGGAAAATCGAACTTCACCGTTTGGCCATTTTATCTCATTCTCACAAGTGTTGTCCCAACCAGAAGGCATTCCATTATATCCGATTGAAATGATACGATTGTCCTTAACAGCGATCGCACCGACCTGTAATCGTTTTGCGGTACTCAGCTGAGCAAAACGCCACGCGACATCCATGTACGCTTTCTTGAATTTTTCTTTCATATCCAAACCCCATTCTCCACGCCATAATACGCGACCATGGTCAATAAACTAATCACGAACATATACCAAATCACCAGACGTTTTTTCATCAGAAATATTTTTCAAGCATTTCGATTTGATCGTTATACTCCGCAATAATGTTCAGTTCTTTTTCAATTGCTTCAAGTATGTCAGAGTGCTCGCCTATACCGACAGGATTTTTGAAGTACACTTCAACGTTGATCTGATGTTTTTTGATATGTCCCATTGCATGAGCAATTAACGCCTCTTTTATTTCACCTTTCATTTGATTTTTCCTCGTCATCAATCCCACAACGCCATGTAGTATTTTCCGAACAATCTGAATCCGTTTTGAATTCGATCCATTTCTTTGAAATACCCTTCTTTGTCCCACACGAAAGTATCGTTTGGGCCTCGTTTCATTTCACGCATGCCCGAACCATCATCTAACTTTTCCCAGTAGATATCACTTTCACCAGTAAAGTATTTTTCATCCCAATTGTCTGTGACTAAAGAACGGAAAGCGAAGATCATTTCGCTTAACACCCATTCCCATCGAACGTGATATTGATCCCAGAACAGTTCGTCCTGTTCATCAGACGAAAACAGATCATACTGATTATTTTCGTTACTTGAAATTCCTTTCTTTGGTAGATGTGGAACATCTTCATCATCTATCATAGGCGAACCTTGTTTGGTCTGCCTCAGTTGTATTAACATAGGTAGTATGATATGAGCCAGCGTAGAATCCATGTTCCAAGTGTCATACGGATCGATGACGATGCGCATATTCTGTTCGCCCGACTTCTTGTACTTACCTATATTTATTTTCATTGTCCACTCTTCCCAACATGCTTCTTTTCATAGATTGCTGTAATGTTGATTCCGTGATGAGGGCATACTAATATAATGTCAGGCAAGCCATTCTCATCATGCTCACCGCCTTCGCCGCAGATGAAAAAACTATCAGACTTTTCTGAACTATGGAACCAAATCTTTGTCAGTCTCTGAAACAACTTGTATTCAGCACGAGTAATAGTTACCTCGGCTGACTCTGGCCCAGTACAGCTGTCGTGATGACAACCAGCGTTCATCTCACCACCTTCACAACATACCAGATCACTCATCACTCACCCCTTTCAGTAACTTCCTTGCCATTCGTATGTAGTCGTCACGTTGAACTCGGACCTTCTCGTGGCTCAGTTCGAAGTAGTCTGTAGCAATGTATCTCACAAAGTCATATAGCTTATTATAGCACTCATCACAATAACGCTCAACATCCCTGTGATCAAACCCGTAAGAAAGAATTACACCACACTGATTACAGACACACGCACCGTTACCGCCGTCGAATTTGACCACCGCTTTGGTGTACTCATCGTTACTCATCACTCACCCTCCTGTGCTCTTTGTAAAACCAAATCGTTATAAAGACGTGTTACTAACTCCTCTGCGACAACTCGTTCGCAATTGCTTACATGCCAGCGAATTTCGTCGAGCTTCTTAATAATATCGCCGTATAACTCATCATAAATGTGCGACACAAGCCGATCTCTAGCGTAAAGAAGTTCTTTGTCATCTTCAGTTATAACATTCGCATGAAACGTCAAAGTTAAGTGAGACCTTGTGATTTTTGTGCCTGTCAAGTTTGAAAAATCATCAATGGTTGTATAACCGGTGGTTGAACTTTTTACCCATCCGTCATCAACAAAGTAGTGCGTTCCAGACACTTGAACTGCTTTTCTCATATTCTCATAAATATTATTGTTCATCACTCACTCTCCTGCAATACTTTAATCGCTTCATCTCCCCTGCCTTCTCGGATCAGCCGAATCGCTTTTTCTTTAGTGGTTTCAACAAACTGCCATTTGCGTCCGTTGATTTCACCCTTAACTTCACCTTCAACATCGCCACCAACGCAACCACCGATGTTACCCTCAACGCTACCACAGACATTGCCCCAGACGGTACCTCCGACATTGGCAAGAACACTGCCTGCTACATAACCGAAAACATCAAGTACATATAACGTGCCATTTGCGTCACGCTCAAAAGTTACCAGCTCTAATACTTCTTTAATCGTTGGTTCATTCATTACACACTCTCCTTTGTTGTATCCTTCTTTGGCAGTTCAAATAAAAAATCCACTGATAAAGGCGTTGGAAGCTCGCCCTCTCCACAAATTGGGCATTGAAAATTATCCCAACAACCGCCCCACTCAACGCGACACGTGTGGCACCCCATATGGCGAGTATGCCACGGTTCCGTAGCGGATAGATTGCCCAAATATCTGTAGTCATTCATCACTCACTCTCCACCCAATAGATCACATCGGCGTCGCCATAATGCTACTTCTTCTCGCAATCGTTGGTTTTCATTTACCAAATCACTTTTCCAAAAATGTTTAACCGCGCTAAGGATAACATGGTAGCCATACGTGTCTCGCTGAGACATTTGCTGTCCGGTATACCCTGATCCCCGCTTAAAACTTCGTTCAGCGGTTTTTAGAATTTGTTCAATATCTTCTTGCGTCATAATCATCTCTCACCCTCCTGCAATACTTGAATAGCTTCCTCGCTCCTGCCTTCTTCAATTAATCGGATCGCTTTTTCTTTGGTGGTTTCAACAAACTGCCATTTGCGTCCGTTGATTGTGCCCTCGACGCTACCACCGACAACGCCACAGACATTGCCCCAGACGTTACCTCCGACATCTCCGCTGACAGAGCCAAGGACATTGCCCCGAACGTTACCTTCGACATCTCCGCTGACAGCGCCACAGACATTGCCCCAGACGTTACCTTTAACGCTGCCCCAGACGCTGACCCGAACATCACGTACACATAACACGCCGTCTTCGTTACGCTTAAAAGTTACCCGCTCTAATACTTCTTCCATTGTTGGTTCTTTCATTACTCACTCTCCAGTGCTTCAACCTGCATCAATAAAAAGTTCTCGTACATACTGTCATAACCATACTTCTTTCGTATCGCATCAAGCGCCTTGTCAGTCGCCCCCCAGAAACACCCTAGCTTGTGCATCACGCAGTCATCGTGTTTGACTGAGTAGCATATTCTTTTTTTACCTTGAGGTGCTTGCCATTGCCGTATGCCTTGAGCATTACGAAAATAAGCGCCTTGCGAGAAGGACTTGCCGTGGCCACGAAAGTAATTGTAACTAAAGTTAACGCCACGAAGGTCAGCTCTAGCACCCTCTTTGCCGCCCGTTTCAAACCATAACTTATGTTCTTCTAATATCTTTTTAATGCTCATCACTCACCCTCCCGTGCTTTAAAAACCATCTGACGCATTTCTTCACCTATTCGGTGGAGTGCGCTTCTAAGGTCTAAACTTATCGCATACAAGTGTTCCGCTTCGGTGTTCCACATGTCATGATCTTCGTCTTTTAAAATGCGCTCAGTATACATCATTTCACCTCATAGACTGGAACACCAGCTTTTTTACCTTGTCGAATCATATCGGCAGTACCATTACCGCCTTTGAATGCTATTATAACATGAGGTTGCCCCTCTGTCAACATCTTTATGTTTCTGATTGGTCCTGCTGCTCGGCCATGAGTTTTCCAATCTGCTGGATATAATACAACTCTGAGTCCTCGCTCGGTTCCGTAATCATTTGCAAGGCTATCTGCACCTTTGGCTCCGCCATGAATAATGACCGCATTTCGTTTTGGAGAATCTCCAGTTCCCCTGATTGTCTCAAGGACTCTATCCATAAAACGAAAGAAGTAAGCTCGGTTGTCATAGTCTCTCCCTCCGCAAACTAAGACTCGAAATTCATTCATTCTAATCCCAATTGTTTACGAGCCTCAGGAATACACTGGCTCCACAGTTCATGTGGCAGATTCTCACCGTACACGTCTTTGATAAGACCCATCTTTTCAGCAGCCAACATACGAGCCAGCCTCTCTTCTAGTTCTCGAATTCGTTTTTTTGAATACTTTATCTGCTCTTTGTGCCGACGGATTTCATCCTTAACTTCGCTTATTCTTTGAGCGTCAAATGCTTCTTTGATATTCATCACTCACCCTCCTAATTGAAAAACCTTCATACTCACCATCGTCCTCTAAGAATGTTGTTTGTTCCCAGATTAACTGGTCTCCGACATTCCACCCCATTGCATCAACAAGCTCTTGGGGAAAAGGTAAAATCATCTCTCCAGTCTTTGGATCAAGTTCAATTTCAACTGTGTATATCATAAATTACTCCTGTACCATTCAATATCTCCGAAGATTTCTGGTGCTTTTTCAGCTGCTCGGTCAAGATCGAACTCACTTGGAAAGTGTTTTAGTATTGACCGTGCTTCCTTCCATACTTCTTCGCTTACTTCGATTTCTTTACGGACGATATCAAACAGAAACTCACCTGCTCTGTTGACAGCGTTACGTCTCTCATAATTCATTGTCATCACTTATCTCCTTCAACAACTCATCTCTGACCTTCTCGCAGTCCTCTAGCCGTCCTCGGAACGCAGAGTTAACAGCGTCACCAGCGAAGTCAATAGGCACTATCGCATAGCCTTCAGGAACGTGCTGAACGCCCCACACGAACGCTTGTAAAATCTTATTATAACTTGGATGAGTGTCCTCAATCCCCCACTCCTCTTTTGCTTTCTGCCATAGTTTTTCAGCGTAGAACATATCCATCACTCACCCTCCTGCGCTAATAAACTTCTAGCGCTTTGCTGTACACCTGCGCTAATAAACTTCTAGCGCTTTGCTGTACATATGTTGGCATTTTCTGATCGTCTGCAATTCCAGCGACCCACCGCTCAAGATCATTAGTTCTAGTCCACGAGTCTACTAGCCGATGCTCAAGCTCCCTAATGCGCTCATACAAGCTATCAACACACTCACAATGACTTAGGTCTGTACAGTCTGATCCGCTCATCACTCACCCTCCTGAATCAACATTTTTTTACCTTCTGCGTCGCCAATACCCCACTTATATGTACCCACCGTGGAGACAAAGTGACCATAAGGTTGTATAATGTTGCCAAAATCAGACACTAATTTAACAACACCGTTTTTGACAAGGTAATGATGTCCACTCATTTTGTAAACGCCATCTTTCTTGCCCTTGGCTTTTTCGATCATCTTGTTTAGATCATCATATTTCATCACTCACCCTCCTGCACTAAACTAATGATCTCCCTAATCAGCTCCTCTACCGTCGGTAGTTGGGGCTTTGGTGGATCGCTTGGTTTTTGCATTACATGGATACCGAAAGACTCTAGGCACGGTCTGCATACCTGCACATGCTTGTCTTTTACGTAAAGATTTCGTGCCTCTGGATGCATCCCATGATTTGCCGTAACACCAACAGTCCAAAACTGGTCTGCCGTTTCTTGGACGCCTCCGCACTTATCACAAATATATAGCGTTTTAACACTCATCACTCACCCTCCAAGGTTTAAAATTTGTCTTATATAGTTACCAATTGGTACCGCCTTTGGCGCATATATAAGACATTTGCTTATTGTATTGTGTCCAAAAACTTTATAGACATTCTAATGTCCAAAAACTGGGCTTTATAGACACTTATCTGCGCCATCTAAGTAGTACTCAGCGTACACCTTGTCATTAAAACGCCTGTGCCTGGTCTCTATCTCATAACCCTGCTCCCGCAGTCTATAAACTCTCGCAGCCAGCCTCATGCAGCCGAATCTTTCAAGAGCCAAAAGAGGGGTCACTGCGTTCCCTTCGCGTAGGTAATTAAGTATTTGTTGTTCTTGATTCATAACTTCCTCCGAAATTAATAAACTTCCACACTTACCCTTTTAATGTGCTTACGCACAAAAAATAAGTTAATTAGTAATGACGAGCTTTGACTAACGTATCGAATCTTGACATCTATCCTAGCTACCTGCTCTCGGCATCTAGGGGCGCATCATGGAGAGGGTCAACTCCGCTCCGAGGTTCTTCGGTTCCTCGGCCTAACGCCCGTTAGTCTCTGCGAATTGAATGTTGGATTTGGTTTGGGACTCTGTTAAACTTTATCCATCATTGACATCGCACCTCAATGATACTTCCTCCGCACTCCCCGTGCAACCCCCCTCCCTCCAGGGGGGTTTTTTTTAGTACCTACAAAGCTCCTCAACGGTTATTCCTAAACCGTCACAGATTCTCTCCACGGTTGACCACTTCAAATCCTTAGCGTGTCTATACCTGTGAACAGTCTGACGACTTACATTAAGAGCCTCTGCGAGACTCTCAGTAGTAAATCCTTTGTCGGTCATAGCTTCTACAATCTTGTGATTGATACCCATTAATTACCCCTTAGAATGGTATGTCGTCCTCGAAGTCTTGCTCTACAACCTGTTTGGCTTCCTTCAAAGCAGGGGCAGCAACATCATCTTTAGGCTTGATAGAGATACTTAAAAACTTCTTTCCGTTCTTAGCGGTTTTAGTCCAGCCATTAACATAGTATTCAACACCCTCAACATTTAAATGACCGTGCATATCTGGGTGTCGCTCTGACTTCTTATCTTCTCTACGAAAAATTCTTCCGCGATTAGTGTTATCGTATTCCATGTTACTCTCCTGTTGCTGTTCTAAATTCAGTCGATTTCATTATCGACCGTTCTTCTGTGGTGAATACACCACCCTTACTTGGCGCTTTCCAGATTCCAATCTTTTCTTCTTCTGTTAGCTCGTCCCATGCCTCTTTAGCCATCACTAGATCACCGATCTGAATGCCTGTCTTAATGGCTTCTACGCTATCAGTGAGCTTGTTTACTAGCTCCTCGTATTCATCTTTCAGAGATGGTTTATCATGCTCGTTAGTAGCATCTGCGTCTTTCGTGTCGTCAATACAGAACAGACCATTCAGCGCATACTTCCTGGCATAACTACTGGCCGCGCCTGTGATTTGGCTCTCGTCCATGCCCTTCTTGGTCTCAGACTCCCTAGCAAATGCCGTAGTCGATACAACTTGAGAGCTACTGCTTATAGATACAGTAGCCCTAACGTATACCCTACCGCCTACTTCTACAATGTCATCGGATATAGTTAACACAAGGTCACCAAGAAGCGGCTTGACCGCCTCTAGGATATCCTCACAACTGCGGTACTTGTATCCACCAAACTTATTCATCTGCCCTTTTGGTGCTTTCAATTTCTGCTGAATTACAGACAGTTTCTGCTGAATTGGAGCCGGTTGTAATGTTAAATCACTCATTGAAAAATTCCTCCATCTGTTGGTCTATGAGATAGTTTTCTACCTCGTCCATATCACCTACATCAAGGTCTACTTCGTAGCCTTGAAAGGTAACCTCGCCCCACTCAACCTCGTAAGTGGTATGTAGCTCGC
>Ga0114918_10002093_pt1 | contig 17904 bp, 41 predicted proteins | sample LantaG_FD_87015 | JGI IMG/M metagenome (GOLD analysis project Ga0114918, IMG submission 87015) | Deep subsurface microbial communities from Baltic Sea to uncover new lineages of life (NeLLi) - Landsort_02402 metaG | ecosystem: Environmental > Aquatic > Marine > Oceanic > Sediment | place... | reverse complement strand
TTTATACATTGTTAGCATTAGTACGGATTAATAACTTAAAATTAAAATAGAATGAAGATTTACCAATTACAAACAGCAAAAGAGTTTATAGATAGATACTCTACAAGTGAAATAACAGAAGAACAATTAATGCAAATGTACGCTAGACACGTAGCAACCTCTTTTGCAGCCGAATGTGCAAACGAAGCACTTGGCAATAAGATGGAAGTATCAAACGCATTACACTCTAAAATAGATAGCAAGTATAATTCTATCGAGTGGTAGTATTAATGCTAACGGTTTCGGGCTTGGCGAAGTGGCTGAACCATAACTTAAATAGAATCACAAAACTTTAAAATTAAAAACGAATGTTAGATAGAATTACTGAACAGCCATTTTGCCAAACCCGTGTTAGTGGCAGTACGGGTTTAAATGTACTATCTCTTTTCGATGGAATGAGCTGTGGACAAATAGCATTAGAAAAAGCAAATATAAAAGTTAATAATTATTATGCTTCAGAAATTGAAAAAGAAGTAATTAAAGTAACAATGAAAAATTATCCAAACACATTACAACTTGGAAGCGTTATTGATGTAAAAGGAGTTGAGTTACCAAAAATAGATTTATTGATTGGTGGTAGTCCTTGTCAAAGTTTTTCAAATGCTGGTAGAGGTGCAGGATTTGATGGTAAAAGCGGTTTATTTTGGGAATATGTACGAATATTAAAAGAAGTTAAGCCTACTTATTTTTTGCTTGAAAACGTAAAAATGAAAAAAGAATGGCAAGATATAATTTCAGAAGCGTTAGGAGTTGAGCCAATAGAAATAAATTCAAAGTTTTTTGTGCCACAAAATAGACCAAGATTGTACTGGACAAATATTGAAGTTAAAAATATACCAACTTCATTTAATCATTGTATAAACGATATTTTAGAAGATGCTTCAAGCGAATATTACTTAACTGAAAGGCAAAAATCTATTCTTGACTTGAATTTTAAATGGAGTGAAAACGAAATTATAAGACATAAAGCAGGAAAGCATCAACAAGATAATATATTTAGATATGATGGTATTATGGGTTGTTTGTCTGCATCCACTCATGGAGCTGCAAGACATTTAACAAAAACATGTTTACCAAATGGAGAAATAAGACGATTAACCGAAAACGAGGTTGAAAAACTACAAGGAGTTCCAATAAATTATACAGATTGTGTTTCTTCATCAAAAAGATATGAAATGTTAGGTAATGGCTGGACTGTTGATGTAATCACTCACATATTTGGAGGACTATCGTAGTATTGCCACTAATGATACTCAGATATATTTAGGTTTTCTTTTTAATATATACTAAAAACAATTTACGAAGATGAAACATTTAAAAACACAAAAACAGTTGAACGAAGCATCAGAAAACTTGAATATATCTGATGTTAGTGATACTTTGAACAAAGAAATTGAGAAATTAAAAGATAGTAATATTTCATTTAATGAAGAATCACTAAGAGATAATATTAAAAGATTTAAAGATTTAACTATTGATGAGTTAGAAATTAAAACAAGGAATTTACAACATTATGGTTCTAATATACACTATGCTGCAAAAATTTTAATTTCTTTAAAACAATAAATTATCACTAACGTGTTGTGTATGAATAGTGCGATTTAATAACTAAAAAATATAATTATGTACAAGAATGTAAAAAATGAATTACCTACAAACACCTTTGAGTGTATTGTAAAGATGTGGAATCAATTTAATGATAGTTGGGTGACTGGAATAGGGATATATGACATACCTACTGATAAATGGGAAATACAAGATAATGGTGTGGTAGTGAATTACCCTGTTCATTTTTGGATTAAAACACCTGAACTTGATGAAAGCACTATGTAAGCATTATTTATACACATTGTTGTAAAATCGTTTTAATGTTTTACAACGGTTGCAAATATAAGCAGTTATTAAGGAAACTTAATTAGAAGAACAAAAATTAATATTAACCAACAACATTTATTTGGAAGTGATGAAATAATTGCTTATATTTGTTGTTATAAACAGTACAGAATATGAAGATATATGTTGATACAGAAGAACAAAAACAAGAATTACTTAGACAAAGTGAGTATATACACGATTTTGTAGAAGTGATAAAGTTAAAAACAAAAGATGGTAAAATCAAAGAAAAGTGGGTTGGATTAGATTCTGATAGGGCGGGAACTTTGATGCACATTTATATGAACCCAGATATGATAATAGTGAAACAAAAGTAGTATTGTTTATAACGACCCTGATATGAAACGTGGGGCAACCTGCCAGAAACAGGTGATAGGACGACAAGGACGGTACGAGCGACCATAGGAAGTTATAGGCTACTATCAGCCCCATGTTTTTATATCTATTGTTATCTTCTGGTTATTTCTTAGGGAGGGCAAGAAACACAAATATTTTTAAAATAAATGTATTAAATAGTTGTAAATACAAATATTAGTCGTATCTTTACATATAACAAAACGACAAAGACATGACTTACAGAGAAATAGAAACTAGCCTTACAGAAAACAACTTCAAATTAGAGTTTGGATTTTCTCCACTAAAAGGAATGAGATTTAACAACGGTAAGCAATTAGCTTTTGTTTTTGTAGTAAAAGAAGAAGGATCAATAAAGCACAAAGTAGAATATGTTGACATCATTGCAGAAGCTTAAAAACAAGCTAGAGAAAGTAGAAAAGGAACTAGAGAAAGTAAGGGGATGCAGCCCCCTTACTGATGGGTGGCAAACTCAGAGATACGCTAAGAAATCCCGAAAATGGGATATTTTGGCTCAAGAAAGAATGAATATAATAAACGAAATAGACGACCTAGAAAATGGATAGTTTTAAAAGAGCTTCAAATATGATTATCGAGCTTCAAAATAAAAATGCAGAGCTAGAGCTAGATAAAGCAGCACTACAATCAATGGTAAGAAAATATGAATCAGATGAGTTTTTTCCTAGCGAAACCGAAATCTTAAAAGAATCTGATTTCAGAGTAATAGAAGGTGCTGAACCGAATAGTTGGGCTGGCGGTGCTAGATGGATGAAACGTAAATTTTTAGAAAAGACAATACAATGCAACGACAATCAATAATAGTGCTAATTAGGATAGTTGGTCATTGTGATGATCCAAAAGATGTAGAAGCATGGGGAAACCTGAAAGAGGCCTGCGAAAAGCACGAATGGAGTTACAACACCATAAGCCGAAAAAAACTACCTACAGAGTGGAAAGGCTGGCAAATACATCGAGTACCATTCCGTGCGCTATACGTGCAGGAGGGTGGGGAGAAATAACTTGAAGATAACGTATGGTGCTATGCGGTCGTTTTAATGCCGTATAGCACGTGTTGTAAGCTGTATGGCGACTTATTAAGCACTAAACATTAATCGAAGAACGAACATAAAAACAAAAAGAAAAAAAGCGATGGCAAATTTATTTGATTTAAAAAAACAAGACCCTGATTGGAAACAAGAGTGGCAAGATATGCCTGAATTTGTACAGGAAAAAAAAGAACCATATTCAAAAATTATTTTCAGATTTGAAAATGAAGAAGATTTACAAGCCTTTGCAAAATTAATAGGGCAAAAACTAACTAATAAGACAAAAAGTGCTTGGTTTCCTTTTAAATCACATTGGGGCGGAGTTAAAAAAGTTTGGGTTGATGAAAAATAAATATCCGATTTATATAATTAGTAAAGGCAGACCAAATAACTGCTTAACTGCTCGTGAACTTAAATTGATGGGTGTTGAATTTACATTGGTAGTAGAGCCACAGGAATACGAATTGTATAAGCATATTACCGAAAACATAATTGTAACGCCATTTTCAAACTTAGGACAAGGCTCAATACCTGTGAGGAATTTTGTATGGGAACATTCAATTGCAAACGGAGATTTAAAGCATTGGATATTGGATGATAATATTGAAGGCTTCCATAGGCTAAATAGAAACGAAAAGCCGAAATTACTTAGCTCATTATTTTTTAGATGTATGGAGGATTTTGTAGATAGATATGAAAATGTGGCAATAGCTGGGGCAAATTACTATTCATTTTGCAAGACCACAGATAAAGTGCCCCCATACTATTTGAATACTAGAATTTACTCCTGCATACTGATTAAAAACGATTTGTCTTATAGATGGCGTGGGAGATATAACGAGGACACAGATTTAAGTTTAAGAGCCTTAAAAGATGGGTGGTGTACTATTTTATTCAATGCTTTTTTGGCTGGGAAAGTAACTACATTGAGAATGAAAGGTGGTAACACAGAAGAAGTTTATGGTGATACTGACAATAGAAAGGAATTTGCCGAAAGTTTACAGCAACAACACCCCGATGTAGTGAAAGTAACTTGGAAGTTTAACCGATGGCATCATCAAGTAAATTACAAGCCTTTCAAAAAAAACAAGTTAATTAGAAAACAGAATATTAAAATTAAAGAACAAGTAAATGAATATGGAATGTATCTTAAAACTCTTTCTTAAAAGTGCGGTGGCTTTTTTATTTTTGTTTTCCCTTCACGGAATTTCAAACGAAGAACGGAACTAAGCCATATTGCTTACAACTAGTATATATAAACACCTTTTTGTAAGTGATTAGTTTTTAAATAGTTAAGTCATGTTAAATCAAAAAATTATAAAGATTTGTGAGCAAAAGTTTATATATTTAAAATATATTAACATTTCATTAAAGAAGACACTATGATTAATATTGGGTATGCGTGTATTTGTAATACTTTAAAAGAACGGGGTATTACTACTAATCGTGGTATGATTAAGAAAACATTTTTAGTAAAAGGTATTGACTATAGTTCCGAACTAGCATTACAAAACGTTCGTGACCTTTTTACAATAGTTCAATGGAACACAAGAAACGACATTAAAGTTTTTAGAATGTCGTCTGACTTATTTCCTTGGATGTCAGAATACGAACTTACCGATTTACCCGATTGGCAAAAGATTCAAAACATTCTTAAGGCAATAGGTAAACATGCAAATGATAATGATGTTCGTTTATCGTTTCATCCCGGTCCATTCAATATTCTTTGTTCACCTAGACAAGATGTTGTTGATAAAACTATCAAAGAACTTGACCAACATTGTTTTATTTTAGATACAATGGGATTAGAAATTTCAAGAAAACACAAAGTTAATATTCATGTAGGTGGTGCTTATGGTGACAAACAATCTGCAATGAATAGATGGATTGATAACTTCTTTAAATTATCTGAATCTGCTCAAAAAAGATTGACAGTAGAAAATGACGATAGAAAAAGTTTATATACAGTTTCCGATTTGATTCACATAAACAAAAAAACTGGTTGTCCTATTGTATTTGATTTTCATCACTACGATTGTCATCCAGGAGAATTGTCTAAAAAAGAATCTTTAGAACTTGCACTTTCTACGTGGAATGATATTATTCCTATGACACATTATAACAGTTCTAAGAAACTTTACGAAGACGCTTCTGCCAAAGATATTGCCCACGCAGAATATTTGTACGAACCTATTCCATTTACAGACATATTCGACTTTGATTCTGTTCTTGAATGTAAAGGTAAAGAAGTTGCATTAATTAAATACACTAAAGAATTTACATTATATGAAAGCACTTAACGAATTTCTGAACGAAGAAAGTTTACAAGACAAATTATCTAAAAAAAGAGCATTGACTCATTTCGATAAACTAAAATTTAAAGATAAAATAAAAGGTAAACAAAAAGATACTTTACTTAAATTTTTAGATACTCATTGGAACTTTGAATTAGAGGGTGATGTTGTTACCGCAATAGGCGGGAAATCTTACGATAAGGAAAAAGTAATAATACAACCAAATGGTGAGTATCACAAAATATCAATATAATTATGAAACCCCTATCAACATTTAAAATGTCACAAGAACTTGAATATCATTTGAACAATGGTATTGGAATATCGGAATGTGTATTTATGTACGGTTCTGAAAAGTTTTGTGACCTAATCATTGAAGTAAGAGAACTTTACAATGGTGGTAAACTATTACTTGAAGGTAGAGATAAAGCAATTGCATCTTTAAAGACTGGAGATAAAGCAATCTACGATGGTCGAAAAGTTAAACTACATTTACCTGACTATGACAATGAAGCAGGAAAGAAACTTAGAGTTTATTTAGATAGTGGAAAGAAAGACGAAAAGACCGGATTACCAAAAGCAAACATACTAAGATTTGGAGATGAAAATTCAACAATAAAAAATTATGATGAAAAGGCAGCATCATCTTTTCAAGCAAGACACAAGTGTGATTCTAAAACAGATGTTAATACAGCAGGGTTTTGGGCCTGTAACATAGCACTTTTTTCTGACCACTTAAATTTAAAATCATCACGTAAATGGTGATTAACTTTGGTAAATTCTTTTTGATTAAATAAAGAAAGGAACTTAGGACTGCAATCCTATAATAGTTCCTTTCAAAAATAAATTATTTTATGAATTATTTAATCTCTAAAGAATGGAGTGGTGAATTCCCTTTTTACTTCTACAAAACAACTAATCTTATTAATGGAAAATTCTACTATGGTAGTGGGCACAAAGAAAACTATTTAGGTAGTGGAAAAGTCTTGAAAAATGCTATTAAAAAGAACGGTAAGGAAAATTTTAAAATAGAAAAATTAAGATTCTTTAAAAATCGACAAGATGCTTATAACTATGAAGAAAGATTTTTAAAACTGTATAAAGTAAGTTCTCTCAATGAATCATACAACTTGAAGGATGATAGTTTAGGTGGAAATACTTGGGAGTGTCTATCAGGTGACCAAAAGCAAGAAAGGTTCAAACATCACGGTAAAACATTAGAAGAAGCATACGGTGTTGAAAAAGCACAAGAAATCAAGTCTAAGATTTCCAAAGGAACTAAACCAACAAAAGGTAAAACATTAGAAGAAGTATATGGTGTCGAAAAAGCACAAGAAATGAAATCTAAAATGAAAGGGTGGAATCCCGATAGTGATACAAGAAAACGAATGGGTGAATCTGCTAAGATTAGAGGTGAAAGAAAAAGAAAACAAAAAATAGAACAAATAACATTATTTCTAAATACAATCAACATAGATGAAATTATAATAGATAGTGAAATCTACAACAAAATTATTAAAATAAGAAGATATAAACAAATAGAAAATTTCAAAACACTATATCCTAATATTGAAAATCGTATTAAGGAAATTGAATATGAAAAACGAAGTATATCACAAAAAGGTAGAAAACATTCAGAAGAAACTAAAAAACATTTATCTGAAATAAAGAAAGGTACTAAAGGAACACCAAATAAAAATAAAGGTCTTTCGTTTGAAGAAGTATATGGAAAAGAAAAATCCAATATAATAAGAACAAAAATTTCTAATGCTCAAAGAGGTAAAAAGCATTCAGAAGAGTCTAAACAGAAAATGTCTAATGCCCAAAGAGGTAAAAAACATTCAGAAGAATGTAAAAATAAAATTTCAAAAACACTATTAAACACAATTGTTATTATAGATGGTGTTGAATATTTTGGTTATCAATCCGCTGTTGATGCAACCGGTTTTTCAAGGGAAAAGATAAAATATAGAGTTTATTCCAAAGGATTCCCTAATTACCAAGTTAAAAAGTTGTCAACTAAATATCGTTAATAAATGAAACCATATAAACAATTAAAGATAGGTAATATAATTTTTAGATTCTTCTATAAGAAAGAAGATAGAAACCTATATTACAAATGGCACATTGATGAAAGGAGTAGAGATGTTTGGTTTCTATCTTTCGGTAAATGGGACATTCAATTCAATGAACAACTTCCTGAACCTATAAGTCCTTTAGGTATCTATTGGATTCCATCTGGTTTGTATCATAGATTGATACAAAAAAAAGGTTATCTTTTTTGCATTATTTTTGAGAATTAAATTGAAATTGTCAAGTTAATTTCGTATCTTTATAGTGTTGATTAAGGTATCAACATTCATTTAAATTTACTACTATGATATTGACACCCGAAAAAATTGAAAGTATAGAAAGATGTTACTTTGCACCTAGTTATAATTTGACCAAAATACAATTGATCGAAACACTTATAGATTTAGAACACACAAAACACAATTTAGTTTCTAGATATATCCCACCAAGAAAGGTTGTTGGAGGAGGTCACAAGAATGGACGCAAAGTTGCCATGAATTGGTTATCAGAACAAATTGCAACCACTATACATTTGTTACACTATTTTGATAGTAAAAATCAAACAAGATAACATGAAACCCATAGAACGAATAATATTTATATGTGAATGTCACTCACTAGAACACCAAGTTTCTTTTTGGTGGAATGATGAAGATGAAATCCTGTATATGGAACCATACCTAACATCACACAGAACATTCTTTAAAAGATTGTGGTATGGTTTGAAATATGTATTTAGTTATAAGTCTAGATACGGTGCTTTCGATGAATTTATTTTCAAAGAAAAGGATTTACTTAAATTAAGAGACCAGTTAAACAATTTATAATTAAATATAATATGCAAAAACTATTAACTATCTTGTGTTTAACTTTTTTAATATCAATCAGTTATTCACAACAAACTTTGTATTCACAAAGTTCTACACCAAACACTTGGTCTACTACATTAGGTGGTCCAAATTGTACTTGTTCACCCACAGTAAATGATACTGTTGAAATTAGTCACAATTGGGCAAATGGTGCTTTTTATCCACTAACACATCCAGCTAACATAGCATTTGGTAATTTCTTATCTATAAACCCATTTAAAGTTGTTGTAAAAAATGGTGGGGTTGCATATCAATCTGGTTCTATACCAACAGGTATGATTTTAGAAATTGAAGAAGGTGGATTCTGGGCATTTAACGGTAGTGTTACCTTTAATAGTACAGCATCCAATTCGATTGCATCAATTATTAATACAGGTTCTATGTTAGTTAATGGGTCATTTGTTAATAACTTAAATATTAATAGCACCGGTGAGTTTTGTTTAACCGGAACTATTACACAAACACTGGGTGGAACATTCAATACAATTACAGATAACGATTTGTCCCCATATTTTGACTATACTAACCACGGAGGTTTTAGTAATTGTACAAAGATGATACCATTGCCTATTGAATTACTTTCTTTCGGTGCGGTTAGACAGGGTGCTTTTTTAGTTTATAGTTTCGAAACGGCAATAGAAATAAACAATGACTATTTTGAAATACTAGTTTCTAATGATGTTGAAAATTGGGTATCTGTTGAAACGATAAAGGGCGCTAGAAATTCACGTGACGTGTTATCATATGTTGTTCATAGTGATGTGGTAAACTACATGTATGCTAAATTGAAACAAGTTGACTATGACGGTAACTATTCTTATTCTAATACTATTACACTAGACATTCAACCAATATCTGTGTTAATAACAAATAACAAAATAATAATTGATTTAGAACAACCAAATTTAGTTTCAATATTTGATATAAATGGTAAACTATTATATAGTAAATATCTAGAAATTGGCAAACAAGAATTTTGTATTATACACAAAAAGGGATTTTATTTTTTAAAGGTGGGTAATGACATTTTCAAATTAAACATATTTTAGAAAAAATATTAGATCAGTACTCTTTTTAGATAATTATCCTAATATAATATTAAAATCTACTTGCATTTGTCAAAATGTTTTTGTATATTAGTATTGTTGATGAAAAACAGTAAACTTTAAATAAATTTCAATTAACCACTAAAACAAAATAATTATGAAAAACATACTAACATTACTATTTATTATTACGTCTTTTATTTCTTTTTCACAAATCAATGTGGCATCGCGTACTTTCGATATAGATAACGATTACGAAGATGGGTGTGGCAACTGGCACAACGGGGTTGTTTGGGTTTATGATGACAACAAAGAAATAGGAAACCTTGATTTTTCTATGTTGTTTAGAAATACCTATTGTCGAACTAGGCAGTCTATCGTAACTTTTCCCACCAAATTCAATGTAGATAGTATAGTTGTTACATATGTAAACACTGGGTTTTGGCGAGCACCATTTACTACTAGTATTGGAATAATGGCACAAACAACTAAACCATATCGAGAAGAAATTGAATCATTTTCTAACATACTAGTAGATTCAACAGCACCAAGAAACTCAAATCCATATTATTACACAAAGGATTTTACATTAATTCCATCTAGTCCTTTATATACTAATTCATTGTCAATATTCTTTGCCAGTGTTAATTTCGCTACTAGTGATGCGAGAATAGTCGAAATAGAAGTTTTTAGTTCTGATCCTGTTGTATTGGGCACATATGATATAGTTGAAAAAACAAAAGAAGTTGTTAAAACCTATAACACACAAGGTCATGTCATACCAAACGATACTAAAAATCATTTGATTATTAGAGAATATTCAGATGGTACTAGAGAAAAAATATTTGTGAGATAAGTAAAAAACTTTAAGGAATATTTGCAAAAGTATTCCTTTTTTTGTATATTAGTATTCTAAGATGTTCAACTAATAAACACTACTATGAAAACATTAATTATACATCACGTTCAATATATGTGGGATAGCGGTCTAAGAATGTTTCACGATACCAATTTCTTTGAAATGCTAGATAACGTAATAGAGCACATAGACAATTCAAATTATTCTAAGATAATAGTTACTAATTTTGAAGCTGGTTTTGATTTAGATGATGAACAAAAAAAACTACAAAGATTCTTTCCTGAAGTTTATGACTATATGTATGGTTGGGAACGTGAAGAAGTTGAATCTTGGGGGGATCGAATAGAAGGTAAAGATTTTTGTGATGGTGGTTCACATTCAGAAGTAGTTCTTATTGATGAGTGGATGCATAATTTAGAAGGTGAAATTGATATTTGTGGTGCATTTGATGGTGAATGTATTGAAGATTTAGAAATAGCACTACAAGGTGCAGGTAAAGAATTTAATAGACTAGAACACTTAATTGTTTAATATGAAACCTAAAGATAGAATACAAATAGATGGTCATTGGTATGTGTTGGAAAACACTAATTCATTAGACCTAATAGAAGTAACAGAATTTGTGGGTACTGTTTACGAATCTAAATTATATTGCTTTGAAGCAACTAAAATTTTAAGAGAAAATGGTACAATGTATGACAGTATTAATATAAAAATTATTAACAAACAAACATCCAAAGAAGATGTTTGCGACAACGAAAACTTTTTTAGAGGTGTATTAGAAAAAAACGAAGAGTCGCTGACTTCAACAAAAGAATTTTTGTGTGATATAGGAATAGTACAATTTACATCTTTCTTAAATTTATTAGTTGAAAAGAAATGGATAATATTATGAAAAACACATTACCTAAAAATATAGACGATCGGTTGAGTGCAATGAATATTGTTATTCTAGGACCACTTCATAAAAATTATAGTGGAAACCAAAAATCAATTAAAGATTTGAGTGTACGAGATTTTGATTCTAGGTATTTTACATATCGAGATTTCTGTAATGCTAGTTTAGTAATATATAGTGATGAAAACGGAACTAGGGTTCTTAAATCTCGATATGATAATAAAGAGACTATCGAGTTTTTAAAACACATGGGTGTCCAAAACTGGACGTATTAAAGTATATGTTATGTATATTTTGGGGTAAAAACTTGTTGGTATGATAGGTAAAACAATGATTGCAACATTGAGCGATAACCACGCAATTGAAATTAGGTCTTGGTTAACATGAGGACTATTGTAATAAAGAAAGTCGCTACCACCCCAAAATTATATCTTTATAAATAATTGAATTTTACAATTATTTTTCTTATATTAATATTGTTGGTTAATGGGGAAGCATAAATCCCCTAGATGGTTCGAATCCATTTTAAGATGTTGTAATGTGTGGTTCACAGGTGTTTGCTTACCCAGTCTGTTCGATTCGGACAGGACATCTTCTTTAAATTATTAAAAGTTCAAATATTAAAATAAAATATTATGCCAGAATTGTTCGAAGTTGGTGGATGCATTAGGGATGAATTTCTTGGATTAAATTCTAAAGATATTGATTTTACATTTGTATTAGACAATCTAGACAGAACCGTTGAAGAAGGATTTGACATAATGACTAATTGGTTAAAACACCACAACTTCGAAATTTTTCTAAGTACACCCGATTGTTTTACCATTAGAGCAAAATTTCCACCTAACCATATTCATACGGGTCTTGTTGCCGATTTTGTCATGGCAAGAAAAGAAATAGGTTACATTCCAGGAACTAGAAAACCTATTCTTAAACTAGGCAATCTCTTTGATGATCTAGAAAGAAGAGACTTTACGTGTAATGCAATAGCTAAAGATATAAATGGTGTCATTGTTGATCCATTTAAAGGCACTGACGCAATTAAATCAAAAATTCTTGATACACCATTAGATCCGATGATAACGTTCCTTGACGACCCTCTTAGGATGTTAAGGGCAATTCGATTCAGCATCACTAAAGACTTTATAATTGCAGATAGGGTTTTTGAAGCAATGAAACAACCTGAACTGATTAAGAGATTAAAAGAAACGATTAGTGCTGAAAGAATTCGTGAAGAATTACACAAAGCATTTGCTCACGATACACTTAAAACACTTAGAACACTAAATACAATTGATGGTGTTTTACCGGGGTTCTTAGATGCTTGTTTCAATAGTGGATTAAGATTAGAACCAACATTTAAAAATGTCAAGAAAAAATGATTACTAAAAACGGCATAGAGTTAACAGATCAAGAATATAGAGATAAATTAAAATCATCACTAGATATACTTATTGAAGAAATGATTTTAGAAGAAGATTATGAAATGTGTCAATGTTGTGTTGATATGAAAAACGACATTGACAATGAAAACATAGAATCAATTAAGGATATGTTAACTAAAATTACTGTCTTGATGAACATCAGGAGTCAATTAATATAATGGAAAAAGATAAATCATCAGAACCAATACTTAATTATCCAATAGGTGGTTATGCACCAGGTGCTTACATATACACCTGCATATCTTGTGAAAACAAAACAATGGGCGACAAACGAGCAACACAATGTAAAACATGTGCCATTAATACACTTTCGGAAAGTCATAGTGCATTATTGAAAAGAGTCGGGGTATTAGAATCTGTTATAAGAAAAATAAAAGATGTTAATGATACTATTGATAGTCTTTTTACAGATTAAAGTTCGATATATATAGTTAAAAATCTTTGATTTTTGAGAAAGAAAACTACATAATCTTTAGTGGTGTAGTAGTTCATAAATGGAACAATGCTAGTTACAGAACATTTGGGAGTTGTAGTGACTTTAGAGAATGTACTAAGTGTGAAAAAATAAAATAAAATTTGTTTTTTAAGACTTTTATTTGTATATTGTTATAGTTAAGAATTGATATGAAAAAAACATTTGATGTATTTAGAGTAGATGATCTAGGGTTAACAGAACCCAGATTATCAACCAATAAGATTAACAAATTTGGTGATGCTGTTTATGCCACAACTAGTTTTAATTATTTATATAGATTTTTATCTAGTAATAATACAATTTATAGATTAACTATTGAACCTAAAAATTATAAGGTATTTAAAAATAAATTAGAATTCATTAGAACAATAGGTTCTCTTAAAAAAGATGATATTATGCCTTATATTAAAGAAAACGGTATTGATTTAGTTATCATAGAAAAAAGTGATTCTGGATTTATTGAATATGTAATATACGATTTAGATATAATAAAAAACTTTGAATAGTACAATTATGAAAAACAAAAAGAAATCTATTGATAATGTAACCGTTGATCTTTTAAATGCCGCACTTACAATGTGTGATATAAGATTGTCAGAAGAGGTTATTGATAAAATATTAGACTTAGTTGAGTTGATAGAAGAAAACGGAGAATATACATCAACACTAGACATACAAAAACTAAAGGATGAAAGGGTATCACATGGATACCCATCTAAACTTTCTTACGATAATTTGTTTTATATCTCACTAAATTAGTATATGGATAAACCAAAAATTAAAATAGAGATTGATGAATGGATGCATGATTGTGGAGACGGTTGTTGCACAAATTATGGGACAACCACTAAAGTAAATGGTGAGGAAATGCCGTTAATAAACCAAGACACCGGGACTATTATAAGGATGGTTTTAGAACACTTGGGATATGAAGTAGAATTGATTGAAACTTACGATGGTGATTGATATTGTGTTTTAGTGTGTGTTAGATGCTGGCACAATAATTTAAAACTAAATTTTATTATGATACGAAAATTTAAAAAGAAGCCAGTTACGATTGAGGCAATACAATACAATCAATTGAACCGAAAAGAAATTGAAGCCTTTGTAGGCAAGAAACTTCATCAGGAATTAGAAAGTGAGACTGCATATTTAGCAGGGAAAGGCGCACCACAATTTAGCCTATTGATAGAAACTAAAGAAGGTGATATGAAAGTAATGAATGGTGATTGGGTGATTAAAGAGCCTTTCCCGACAGGTGATAGAGACTTTTATCCTTGCAAGGCTTCTATATTCAAAGATACTTATGAAGAACTAAATTAGTGCTTGTGGTTAACGTTTAGACTATGAATAGTAAAACCCTTTTTTTGGCGTGGGGTTAGAAAAACGCTGAGATAATTAAATATATAGTAAAATGAGTGATTTAAAAGTGTTAGGAAACGAAAGAAACCAACAGGAAATGAGGATTCTTTGTATTGATTATGCAACCAGAGTCGTAGGGAAACCAGAGTATTTCTATATTGATGGTAAGTGGGAAAAGCAACAAGAAGACGTTGTTAAAGTAGCAAAACAGATTTATGAGTTTGTAAAAGGCTCGTAGATTGTAACGGTGCGGTGGACTCATTGCGGATTAAAACATAAGAAATAATGGATATATCAGAAGAAACTAAAATGCTAATGGGATTTGTAAAGATGCATAAGGTTGGAAAAATGACCGACCTACATCTGGCAACTCAAATAAGGATTGCATTGGAAAAAGCAAGTGAGTCTGACGACATACATAATGTTAGCAAATGCTCTGTTTTTTATTCAGAGAGTAATACAACAAGCGCAACTAAATGTAAGTTTTGCTGTAAGGAAAAATGGGAGCATTAGTTTTTGCTAACGGCTAGTGTAAACGCCTGTACTTGTATGGCGTTTTACACATTGTTGTAGGTATGTAAGCCTACGGATTTAAAAACAAAAAATAGATAAAATGGAAGAACATAAAGGTGGAGTACACCACACGACTAAGGCAAGGGAGTGTTTGATTGAAGCATATAAACACCTATTAAAAGCTGCTGAAAAAAATGAGAAATTTGAGTACAAAAACAGTATAAAAGAACAGATTTTAGAAACTGCTAAAGGTGTATTATCTATGTTAGAAACGAACGCACTTCGTTAGTAGGCTTATTACCTACAACACAGGAGTATGTGTACTATTAAATTTGATACCTAGAAATGAACGAATATGCCCAAATATTGAACTTTTTGTATAAATCTAAAGAATTAGATAGTGAAAAATTAGTATCAATTTTGTTACTAATATCACAAAGACTAGATATTGATACAATCTCCGAAACTGCTAGGAAAGAAGGTAAGACACCTGCCGGTATAAGGTTTTCGAATAATTACAGAAAAGTTAATATTGGTAAACAATTATTTGCGGTAACGGGATTGAAGAATTCGGAATTACCATTTTGAATGAAAAACATTTTTTATAAATATTTGTAATTGTCATTTATATTTTGTATATTAGTATTGAAGGTTAGGGAATAAGTCCCACCATTTGTTTCACTTAAATACTACTATTATGACTTTTCAAACAATAGATACTTTCAGATCACTGTTTCAATCAAAAGGATTCTCAACAAAAACATTTATTGATGTTGTAGATTCTAAAAAACAATGGGTCCTACAAATTATTAGACAAGAATCCGTAAGAACTACTTTATTCTTCGATTACAAAACAGAAACTCTTATTAACATAACTGACTAAAACTATGAAAGTAATACGAGCAAATTCCACAAAACAATTCACACCCGGTAATATCATTACATGGAAAGAATCTTCTCAATGGTCAGGTTCTATAATGGAACGTAAAGGTATTGTTCAAAGTATTTCAAAAGCACAATCCGGATGTTACTTTGTACATCTAGATAATGACAGAACTATTTGCTTAGAAATTTTAAACTAATAACTTGAATTTTATGACAAACGACGAAAAATTAAAAACAATACAAGATTTATTAAATTGGTATTGTGAAGGTAAAAATCGTGAAAATATTGTTCTTGAACAAATCCAAAACGTAATTGATGGTGGTTTGAATAAATCATTTTTCGATAAAATTGAAAAAATTAAAAAAGAAAGAGGTATAGATTAAAATTGCTTTTCTTTTCCTATTGACTGTATAAATTTAATAAATGATACAATACCAAATATTATAACAGTTCCTAATACTGCGGGTATTGCTATTTGACCAGCCAATTCAATAGAATCAATTTCTTTTATAAATTCATATAACCCATAACTAGGTAAACATATACCTAATATATATAAAACTATTTGCAACATATAACTTTTCATAACTACTAACTATTTTCTTATTTAACTAAGAAAATTTCGAACACGTTTTAATTAAAATCACTTAAATGCGAACCCCCACAAAAATAGATAAAACACAAAAATCTAAAAGATTTATAATAACCTCTTTATTACTAAGTATCAAATGCTTATATAAAGGACTACAAACCCTTTTTTTATTTTTTGATCGAAACGAAACCCTTATTTCACAAAAAGGTCAAATGATACTAGAAGATAAAGAAGATAGAAAAAAGGTTTTTAATGCCATAAGAAATGGTGAAACTTCTGTAATAACTAAACAAGGTAAAATATATTTACATTAAAAAATTATCTTTCCCCTTGCATTTGTAAAAATTTATTTGTATATTAGTAATCTAAGATGTTCAACCTAAATTCAAACATATGATTAACTTTTCAGATAAAGTAGAAATTCAAAAAAATATCGAATCGTTTAATAATACTAGATTCCTTAAATTTAGTACATTAAAAGATAGAGAAGGTGTTTTTAGACATGTACATTTCAAATCAAACGAAAAGGAATTGAAAAATATAGAACACACATTCGGTAAAAAAGCACTTAAAACATCGGGTGGTCACTATGTACTAGAATTTAAAAGAAACCAAAACACATGGATATGAAATGGGAGAATTGTCTAGTTGGCCTAAAGGATTATATGATGGTCAACAACGATTATTCAGTAAATTAATTAAAGCAAGAAAATTGAAAAATATTTAACATTTTATTAGGAATTGCCAAATAAAATTTGTATCTTAATGTTGTTAGTGAGTTAGTCACTACTTTGTTTAACTTAAAAATTTACTACTATGAAAAATTTATCAGGATTATCAGTTTCAGTTTATGCATTTCCTTTAGGTGATGCTACTAATAACGGTTTAAGTGCTGGAAAGAAATCACTTACTCTAGTAGGACATGGTATTGATAAAGGACCAGTTGAAATAGCAGAGGGTCAAGATTACTTAGTTACTTTATATCGAGATAGATTCGATGATGTAATTGCTGTTCCGCGTTCACTTATTGATAGTGGAAAACATTATATTTTTGGTGGAAACTTTGCTTATACTAGTGATAGTCGATTCCCCGAAAACGCACCTATTAAAATCTTTGATAGAGTAGAATAAAATAAAAAAGGGAATATTCCCCTTTAAGATATAGAAAGATAGCTCAATTGGTAGAGCCGTGGAGATTATCCATGTGAAAGAATTATAGTGATATGCATCTTACTATTTTTCAGGTATAGGTTCGAATCC
>Ga0114918_10002091_pt1 | contig 17913 bp, 20 predicted proteins | sample LantaG_FD_87015 | JGI IMG/M metagenome (GOLD analysis project Ga0114918, IMG submission 87015) | Deep subsurface microbial communities from Baltic Sea to uncover new lineages of life (NeLLi) - Landsort_02402 metaG | ecosystem: Environmental > Aquatic > Marine > Oceanic > Sediment | place... | reverse complement strand
GCATCTGCTCCAGCTATATTATCAGACCATTGTAAATTAGATAAGTGTGTTCCTAAATCTCTACCACCTTGAGCAATAGATCCACCGTAATCTCCTAATTGTCCGAGAATACCTTGATTTTGCGCTCGCATACCTTCAGAAAAAGCTTCTGAATCAGCATAGTCAGATGGGGTTGCATATGGGCCAATATCTTTTACTTGTGCTGACCCCATTACATTTGCAAAATTTAAATTCCCAACATCTGTAGGATCTCCAATTGCGGTAATATCAGAAGTCATGCCCCTACCCTTTTCAGATTGTGGATCAATACCAGAATTTCCCAATGATTTTTGCACGGAGTGTTGCGCCAGACCTTGTTTAGCAGTATTTAATATCATAGCCAGTACCGCACCTTGCATAGCAGCAGGAAAACTTGATAGGAGTGCTGATAAACCACCCACTCCTGCGGATATACCACCAAGTGTGCCTAATCCTAATGCAGCACCGCCTTTACCTTGAACGGCTGCCATCATTTGTCTTTGCTGTTCTTTAGTTAAAACACCCTCAACACCAGACACATCTCCTGCGCCACCCCCAAGGCCAAAGGCACTCTGACCTGCCCCTTCGATTGAACCTTCGGTGTTTCCAGTATCACCACCATATCCTCCATCGTTAACGTCTTCACCACCTGCACCAATGCCACTGATCCGTTCAAAAGAAACTTGAGGATTCTCTCCTCTATCAACATCTGCTGTTAACGGTGCTACATTAGGTGCGCCACCCATTGCAGATGGATCTGCTTCTCCATCATCAGGAGACGTAGTTTGAGGATTCAATTGGTGAACACCCATCCCAAGTGCCACGTCTTGCGGAAATAAACCACCCTCTTGAAAAGTTTTAAACTCTTCCCAACCACCAAGATCAAGATTACCAGCCTGATAGTTTTCTAACATTTGCTTCCACTGTGCAGCACTTTCGCTAGCACCTCTATCAGTTCTATTGTCACCAGTATAATCACTATAATTAAATTCGGTTTCTTCTTCACCAAAACTCATTTGTTATCTCCTTTAGAAAAATAATCCAGCTAAACCACCAAGTGCAGCACCATACATCTGGTTCTTTTTACTTCCACTACCAAAAATATTTGCTAATCCATAACCAAGGCCAGCACCACCTAGCATATTACCAGCAGTAGCACCCCAACCACCTGCCCCACTACCAAGTCCGCTACTACCTATACCACCACCACTACCAGTACTACCAAATTTATCAGCAATATTTAATCCTAATTGAGCAGTTTGGCTACCCAGTTGAGTTTGAGCGCCCTTCTCAGCAAGATCCAACTCTTGTTGTTGTAAATCATAATCTTGCTCCCACATAGCAACATCTTCGTCTCTCTGCTGTTGGGCTTGATCCTGCTGCATCTTATTCATTACACCTTGAGTGGCTAATCCCGCATCAGCTTGCCCTTGTATCATCCAATCCCAAGGCTTTTTCTTCTTTTGTCTATAATTAAACGTTTGACCTGATTCTAATGATGCCATGGTTATCTCCTATCTATTCCAGTTATCGCCTCTAAACCGAGGAAGATTTCGTATTTGATTATAGTTTACCAAACCAGAATTAAATAAATTATCTAAACCCCCAGCACTCTGATTTCTCATATAGTTATTCCACATAGCAGCATTCTGTGCTGCTCGTTTCTTTCTGTCTACGCTAGATGCTTGTTTATCCATAAAACCTAATCCGAGTTCAACTGCCCCAAACATTCTGCCTATATTAGAACCGGCCTTAGTATCATCAATACGTTTTTGCGTCATTGCGGATGTTAGACCGTGTTGACGTTTACGATCAGCTAGTTTTTGCTGTCCTAATGCGTGTTGTGCAGCAAAGGTATTAGATTGTAGTTCCCTTGCAGCATCATTGGCAGCAAACCCGCTATACAATCCTTGTCCTTGCATACCTTTAATGGCAGCATTAGGATTAAGTTGTTGCTGTACTATCAACGCTTTTTGTAATGAAGGATTATTTATGTTTGTTATTCTTCGTCTTACCATTATTACTCCTTATCTTGCGTTACTCCACTTGCCCGGTTGCTCAGCATAAGCTATACCAACGTAAGTTTCAGAATTTCCATTTGTTTGATTTAAAGAATGTCTTAATTTAAATCCATTTGATAAGATATCATAACCGTATGATGCACTAGCGGTTTCAGCAGCAGTTGTGTCTGCAAAAAGATATGTAGTAAATATATTATAAGTCCAACGCTCTGTATCCACTACTACCCAATTTCTTGCACCATCTGCACTTTTTAATAATATCCACCTTGGTCTAAAACCACAATTAATAAAAGTACCATCATCATTACCATTACCCTCATAGCTAAACACCTTACTGAATCCAGCAATGCTTCTCCATAAGTAGGCAATAAAATTATCTGTATTTTCATTTACACCGACATCAGTACCAATCGTAAAGTTTGATATTGTTGGGGCTGTATCATTCCACATAGAACTTGCATCTGACCAAATTGCAGTAGTATCTAAAATACCGTAATCTGTTTCGGGGTCTGTTTTATTTAAGGCATTATGATGATATATTCTCCAATTTCTTGCGGTGTCTAAATTCTTAATCATCATCAGTTCTGGAGCTGCACCTAAATCATGTGAAATAGCTTGTGCTACTCCAGTCCCCGTATAAGTTTGAATATCAAAACCATAAACAGCACTCCTTTTAAAACACCAAGCAACAAAACTTTCAGTAGCATCATTATATCCATTTGCACCAGTACCAAGTGTAAAACCATTGGAAAGAAAAGCAGTTAAACCATTTGCATCTGTTCCTTCAACTGCTGTGCTATCACTTGAAAGTTCTTTGGTAATACCACGAACACTATCGACCAACTTATGTTCATCAGTAGCATCTCTGTTTTTAATCCAAACTAAGTCAGGCTGAAATTCAAGGGATGTTATACTTTGTTCTGCACCAGTACCTTCATAGAGAACAGCATCAAACCCCACAGCCGGGTTAAGAATGGCAGGGGTATCTAAGTTCTCTGAACACAGCGTTTTAAATCCAGCAGCAGGGGTAAACCCAAGCTGCCCAAAGTCAACCGAATAGTCACCTGAAGCACCACTACCAAAATATGGAACCCAAACAGTACCATCATTCAAGCCTGTAGCAGCCACACCTTGATCAGCATCATTCTTAAAGAACCTCAACGTACCAAGGTCTAAGTCTAATTGAACCCGAATTACATCAGTTGTTGTAAATGTAGCAGCACCATACCCCTGCCCTGTTACACCAACATAAAAATTACCATCATCCCCATAATACCATTGTGAGGTCAGAGGATTAGCAAGATATTGCTTTTCTCCAGAAGGCAAAATTCCAACTTTAACAGTTGTTGAATTAGCTGTAAACTCCCATTCCCACTTACCAGAGGACACACCAAGTGTACCTTGAGCATGATAATCGCTGGCTTCACTGGATTCTAAGTTACCATTTCGTAAAACAGAGCCATACAAATCCAGTAAATTGAGATTGCAATAGTCATTAGTAGGCGTATCTAACACCTGATCATTAGTAGCCAACCCGGAGTCAGTAAAGTCATTGTTATTGCCTGACTGATCTTCACCAAAGTCGGCAGAGTTAGAGAAGTCTAAGTAAAAACCGTTTGTACCATATGTTCCTGTATATTTTTCAGGAATCCATATACCATATTTAAATTTACCAAAAACTGTTGCAACACATTGAGTCCCATCTACAAAATAGGTATTAGCAAGATAACCATCAAACTCTTCAGTATCTGCCTCATTAGCACAAATTGTATGGGCAGCAGCCTTATTAAATTCTGTTACTTCATTTAGTGTAGGATAAGTTTCAGTATCAAATGCTGTAACTTCTACACCATTAATATATAAATTAACCCTATCTGCTGCTACCGCTTGGGTAGTATCTACTGCTAAACAAATGTGCATCCAACTACCAACATCTCTGAAAACTTGTGTGGTTAATAATGTTGCAGATGCAGTTGTAAATTGCAGTTTGTTTGATGCTGTGAATTGTAATTCATTACCAGCAGCAGCATTGAAAAGTTGCATCACAGAACTAAGATTACACCGTTTAACCCATGTTGCAAATGTAAATGTTTCCTCTGTTCCTGCACCAGATGGTGTCCAAGTTAGTTGAGCACTATCATCATCATTAAACCTACATGATTGATCTATTTTGTAGGGGGAGAATTCACTATCTCTACGTATCCATAATGGTCTTGTATCAAACATATCTTAACCCCATCTTTTATTTGTTAAGTCTTTAATTTTATTACACATTAAGCCCACGCTGCCACTGTATTAGTACGCTTATATTCGATAAGAACACCTAATAGCCAAGCGTCCTCACCCATGTCGTCAGTACCACTAACATTTCTAGAAATTTTAAAATGAATTAAATCTCCTAAAGCAGGAGTACCATTTATAGTTACCGCAGGTGTCTTTGCTGTTATGTGTAAATGTTCTTCTATTCCAGCTAATACTGTATCAGAAATAACTTCTCCAGTATCTGTGTATGCTTCAGCATCTATGTCATCATTATTAGACATTGAGATACCCTGTATCTGCCATTCAACTGTATCACCTACTGTACAACCAGTAGCAGGAAGCCAATAAAATTTAGCGCTGATTGTACCTCTATCCCATGTTGGGGGCATGACTACTTCCACATCAGCATATTCTTCAGTAGCCCCATCGAATGCCAAGTAACTTAACATCGTATCTGCTGTTGCCTTTTCCACATCAATAAGTTCATTACAACCATTTGTAGTTGTAGGAACCATTGCTCCAGCAGGAATCCACAAATGATCATATTGAACACCAACCTCTGACAGAAATCCTGACAATGCTGTTTGAGTTAATATGTCTCTCCAATAAGCGGGAACAGATTGCATATTTGCAAGTAACCATCGACCAGCTCCACCACTATGACTATCAGGATCAATTATATCTGGACTAGATTCTGCTGTCGCATCTGTTGCATCATACTGATAAAAATATACTTTATTATTAACATAGTCTACAACGATTGCTAGATCACCTGCCGTTAAACTATTGTGATCTATATCATCTAGTGTCCCGGCAGATCCGCCGGTTAATTTATTAGCCGCAAAAAGATTATTTGCCACCCTGTACCTCCTTGTAATTATTACTAATTTGTTTAATCCATTGTAAGAAATCCACAAACCCCATGTTGTTTTTTGCACGATTGCATATCTTACAACAAGTCACACAATTATCTTTTTCATAACCTATATTGTTATCTAATCTATCTATTCCATTATAGATTATTACACTGCTTCCCCTCTTCAGTACATTAAGTGGTTCATTACCACAATAAAAACAATTACCATCAATAAGTTTTTCAAATTGTTTTCTGGTTAATAAAAATTTTAATCCACGATTCTTTGCATTATTTTTATAAGTCGCAAAAACAGCAGTAGTTGATCTGTTTTTTGATTTCTCTTTTTGAACACAACCACAATTTTTTGTATTCCCACTTTTTAAATAGCTAGCTCTCATTAAACAAATAGTTCCACAATCGCATAAACATTCAAAAAGATAATCTCGTGATGGAGATTGGGATTCTGATTTTCTTAAAACACGCAACTTACCAAATCTTTTACCTATCATTTACCTACCTTTGTTCTAAACGTACTCTTTGTGATTGAATTCCCCACATTAACGGTTGAAATCCCTTATTACTTTCTGAAGAAGTAAAAGAGAATCTAAACGCATGTGACCAACCAGTTTTATTCATATCTTTAGTTATTTTAACAACTCTATTTAATCCAGATGCTACCGACATATCCAACGTATCTGCTGGAGCAGAGGCAAAAGCAACACCGTCTGTACCCGAATCTGCTATTGCTGCTACCACATCTACAAAAGAAACACCAGCATTACCAGAATGTGCCATAGTTGCTACAACATCAATCCACGTAATTGATAAACCAGAATCGGAATTTGTGTTACCTTGATAATAAATATCAACACTTGCTCCAGTTTCTTCTAGTCGTTTAGTCACAAGTTTTAGTCGTCTTATGAGAGTTTCATCCCACTGACTTTTAGTAGGAAAAAAGTCACCAGTAGTAACGGAGTATGTAATTGGTAAACCATTCCAACTCGGCCCTGTTTCTAGTTCATACAATCTACCATCATCTGCACCCGCATACACATACTGATCTCCAGTAGTAGCAATTGCTTGAATACCACACGTAATTGGGACACCTAAATTTGTGTTTTTCTCAAACCACTTTTTTCTACGAACATCATATACCAACCATTTATTTAAATCAACTGAACCACCAGTAGGCATTAATATGTTCCATTCATTATTCGTACTGTCAAACCATCCCTTTGATTTATTAAAATATGTAAAATTAATACTATCAGATTCATTAGGATCAAAATAGTTTTCAATACCTTTTACTGGATGTATGATAGCGCCATCAAACATAACTGGGCCTTGATGACTTAACCACATAGCAACGTTTCGTTGCACGTCATCAGCCACTTCAAAACCTACTTCTGCGGTAGCAAGAGTTCCGGGTGCAGGGCACCCTATTCTAAATGAAATTGGAAACAGTTTGTAATTCGCAGGTGTATCACCTGTCATCAACCACACTTCATTGCTCTTTAAAATGATAAAAATACTAAAAATGTTAGAACCAAACCTATTATATAATTGTGTTGCTCCAGTTATCTCTTCAACTGAACCAACATAGATACTCTGAAATCCGTTATCCGAACTGTCATTCCCATTCCATATGTGGGGATTGTTATCTTTACAGAAATCTATTCTATTACCCTCATTACCTTCAACATATCCACCCATCATAAGTTTGTTTTTGTATTGTGCTGTAAACTTATATGTTTTTACTTCTTGTTGAGCAGGAATACCAGTGATAAAATCAGCAGTAACAGCATTATCAGCAGCTCCTGTAAAAGTTCCATCGGGGGTAAACCGATATGCATAACCTAAAGTACCAAAGAGTTCTGTCTTAGCTTCATCATCTGGTGGAGTCCAATGAACTAAACCCGTTTTAGAACAACTAGTATCACCAGCCGTATCTAGAGTATTATCAGTAAAAGTTAAATTCGCCCACGAATCCCCATCCCAATATTGCACACCACCAGCAGCAGCAAATTGAGCATCAGCTAAATTAACCAAAGAACCAAGCATTGTAAATTTAATAGCTGCCATAGGTTCTTCAAATACCAAAACAAAATTGTCAGAAGAGGTCATTTGTCCAAGTAAAAGTCCTACAGGTAAATCTACTGTAGATGCCTCTCTAACGTGAACTGTGAAATCTTCCCACGATGTGTCAGCATTTGTATATCGTTGAACTTGTATAGGTTGTCTATAAATTCCATCCCATATATTAGTGGGTGCTTGCATAGGTTTATCCACAGTTACTTGATAAATATTAGCTGAAGACGTACCAGCAGATGCAGTCATACTTATTGTATATACATAAGAATATCGTTCTTGAAAATGTTTTGTTTTGGCAAGACCAACTGTACTAGTAAAACTCAGAGTACCAGAAGTTGTTAATTTTGCTGTGCCATCTACTAAACTAGATACTGCTGTCATTGCTGCGCCATTCCAATACTTAACAACTAAAGCATTAGTAGTTGCCGGATTAGGATTAGCATTAGCTGGGTCTATGTATAATTTAATTCCTTGTAACGGGGCTGTTGAGATAACTAACAGATCAGCTCTATCTGCTGTACTCATCACAATATAATTATCGACAATTCGATCAAGACATTTAGGAGTAACATCTATTGGATAAGCTGCTACAATATCAGGATCGTCATCAGCTAATGTAAACAGGGCTTGCATGTCTGCTTCGTTGCCTTCCCAAAGCAGTGACTCTTTTTGATTACAGTATGCAATAGCACCACTTGGCCCATTACTAAAGTGACCATCAAGATTGGCCTCTGAATCAATGTGTAACGGAGTAGTCTCAAAAGAACCCGTACCCTCTGCTATACCTATTGTAGAATTACTATAAAATAGTCTTCCATTACCACTATCATCTTCTGCACGAACTATTAGATATGAATCATCTACTCGATTAGTTCTAAAATGCAATCCAGATTTAATATTTGTATATGTAGATATGGCAGTAGCATTAAAATCGTGATACCCATTAATACCCTCAATACCACTTTCACCATATCTCATATTAACGAGTGATTGATAATTTTTTGGCCCAATAAGAATCGGATCTACCGCAGGCAACCACGATCCATCAAACGGAAACATGTCTGATTTTAGTTCCACGTTCTGAACTTTGGGTTGTTGTAAATCTAGTTTGGGTTGTTTTGTTTTTTCTTCTGTTTTCGACATTTAAAAATGTCCTTATTTTAAATCAAATGTTGCATATGGGTCAGTTCCCATGTCAAATTTATCTTGTCGTTCAAAATTGAGTGAACTTATATATTGTGACATATATAAAGCCGATTCTTGAAACATTCTATCTTTTGCTTTTGCCCTCGCAGCAGCATATAAGAAAGCAAATGGTTGATGTTCATCTTTTAAATCTGTTATATCATCAGACTCCATTCCATATATTACAGTGATTGTGTTACCTGCTTCAGCAGCAGTAGGCACAGGCCAGATATAAAAATTTCTATTATTCTCAAAAAAATATTTTGGTATACCAGTGGATACAGGTAAATGTCCAACTTTCTGAATATCAATTCGTTGCATACCCTTAACATTACCACTACCAGCATCATAATAACAACCTTTGGCTTTAATTAAGTCTGCTATCCATGATTCCTCTACACTTGTATATATCCATTGTCCATTAATTAAAATTATGGTTTGTTCGTCTTCTACGGACAATAGCTTTGTACTTATATCTATGGTAGCTTCTTTAATCCAATTTTCTATTTCAGTGTCATCCCAAAATCCCGGAGTCTCTTCATTGATTAAACTACGAATTTGAGTGACTGATTGTGCTAATGTGTACGCCAATTTTGTATCCTCTATTAAAATCCTAAGTTGTATGGTTTCTTGATATGATTACGACTAACAACTGTGCTAGCCACAATATTTCTAAACATTTCATAAAACTGCATGTCAACTTTAACAATCTTATCATCTTTCGCTTTCTGAGCCATTACAATAATGGCTTCTAGAATAAACTCGTTAAACAAGTCACTATATGGAAGATCGTCTGTCAATATCAAAGTCGCAGTTCTTTTATGATAATGAACACCCAAAGTATAATCAGCATCAGCTTCAATATTTACATTAATATTATCACCAAGAAGTGCCCAATATGAGGGCGTACCCGTAGAACCATTTTCGTTATTGAAATGATAACGATCTAAAATATCCATTGGTGATTTTTTAATTAGGAGCACAGTTCCATTATAAACTTTTGTAATTATGTGTGCCCCAGTAGGAACTGTGGCTGTCGCTGCACCCGTATTTAATGTCGTTGTAGCAGTGTTAAATGTTAAATCAGAATGTTGGGTTATCAATAAGTCATCTAACAACTTTATAATTCTATTTGTATAAAGAACTAATTGAGCATCATCATATTTCTGAGCACCATGATCTCTTAAATCATACCGTGCATTTGTTATAATATTAGCAACTGTTGCCATTGATATACCTTTTCGTTTGAAGAGGAGCCTGTGCTTGACTCCTCCCCTTTGGTTAATCTTATGCAGCTAACGCAGCGTGTCCATACAGACGTATAATAAATTGTCCAGCATTATACACACCAGTTGTAGCAGCAGCATCTCCTTCACCAAGATACAAATAATTGTTGGCAGCAAATACTGTCCCACAATCCTCAACTACTACAAGTTTTCCTACCGTCCAGCTACCACCAGACGTAATGGCTGGCCCATCAGTAGCACCATCATAGATTAAAGTAGCCAATGTATCATAAGAAAGGTCAATATCTGCCATAATAGTAGCAGTCCCTTCTCCCGGAACTTCTAAACATAACATCTCAGCCCGATAAATAAGACCGTGAGTTGCTGTCACAACTCTGTCAAGATAAGCAGCACCACCAGCAGCGAGTCCAATAACATCATTTGCAGCAGTACCAACGCATGCAAGACCCGTAATGTCTACATGTAGCTCAGTTATGATATTGCCATTCTCTGACCATTGCCATTTCTTAGGCCCAAATACAGTGCCAAGAGCACCAGCCCCATAAGAAGCTGGCATCTGTGACCCTCGAACATCAATATTTCTAAATACATCTAGTCTATTTGTTTTTACTCTATTAAATCTTGCCATTTTTATTTTCTCCTTACATGATTCACATGCTTATAGGGAGTTGCCATTTACATGACAACCCCCCAATAAGAAGGTTAATATTAAATCCTATGCTTCGCCATTACCGAAAGGTTCATCATCATTTGGCCCACAAGCTATAAACAACAGGATTTCTAATACGCCATCTTCAACAGCAGCAGTATTAAAATCAAGCCAAATATAACCATCAGCAGTAATGATGATCGGAGTACCAGCTACAAGTGTATCCATAACTGTCCAATCAGCAGCGAGCGTAGAAATGTCAATTGCTGTATCCAGTTGTGTTCCATCTTCTGCAGTACCAATATCAACGGTAGCAGTAGAAGCGGAAGCAATTGAAACTTTAGTGTATCCATCATACAGAATCCACCCGTCTCTCACCTTCAATATCTCCCAATTCTCATCGGCAGCTAAAGTAGGAGTTTTTGAAAAATCAATCTTCATATAGATTGGCCTAATTCCCGGAGCAATAAGTCCAAGAGGTTTAACCACCCTAGTTTTGTCGTAAGTTGTACCAGCCATTTTACTATCTCCTTATAAATTATTAGTTAATCTTATGCGTGAGCTACAGAATATCCCGGAATAGTAATCACACCATAATCGTGACCATTAAACACAGACTTATTCATACCAAAAATAGACCCAACTGCAATCCCTTTTTCGTTGTTAAAGTCATCCATTTGCTCAAACCAACTCATTAGATTATCCTTACCAACTCTCTGAGATTCAATAGAATCGTAGGCACTACCCATAGCAAAAACCCCAGCCTGTGCACCCAAGAACATATTTCTACGTACATTAGGATACGCTGCTGGCGAGAATATTCGAGTACTATCGAACATAATCATACCATTATATACACCCAAAGCACCAGTGAAAATAGGATTACTCTCACCACGTTTGTTAGCGTACATTTGAATAGTCGGCCAATCTGTATACGCACTATTAGCAACATCCAAACGAATGTCAGTTACTGAGTACGGATGCAGAACTATAACATAATAATCTTTGCCATCAACGTTAGTAGGTCGAATAGCAGGAGTAAGAGTTACAGCTTTCTCCTTACAATAGTCAAGGTCAGCGAGAGATATCTGATCATTATCACCCACGGTAGCCTCAGAAGTAGCGTTACCAGAATAGACAATGTGATTAGCAGTCGGAGCAGTGGCAGTCTGACCATGAGTCATTGTAGTGTCACCACACAGAGTTCTAAACATATAAGAATCAAATTTATCTCTAAACCAATCTGCTAAATTAAGCTTCGCATCTGTACGCATGTCGTGCAGAGTACGTTGCTGGCTCATTCTCATAAAAGAGTGAGCATTTCTCAATTGGTCAATCTTGACTTCATCTTGGTAGTAAACCAACGGCTCTTCGTTTCCACGCATTCGTGCCGGTTGTGTTATCACAAAGTAATTTAAACTTTGTTTCTTATAGTTTCCTATAAGCCCCGATCATATCTTCGGTTTCCCGTCGGGCACTCGTGGGGTGATTATTGATTGTGTATTCTCACACCCTGATCTGTGAACCTTCCCACCTACAATTTTCATACAATTTTGGTAAGCTTGGCTGCTGATTATCCAATCAATGACACTTTTTACACGTTCACGCTCATCGTTTCCAATCACGTTGTAGTGGTCATTGCTCTTAGGACTTTCCAGCAATTCACCCGATTTTTTAAATATCATTCCATAACTGATGTCATTATTTAAACAACGAATATTAAGATATATTTGAAAATACCTTTTAAAATTTTGTAACCACAAATTAGATTTTATTTTACCACCTTTAATTTTAAATGTCATTTGACAATACTCATTAAGAAGTTTTGCCTGCCCCCTTTTTAAAATTAAGTATGGTTCTAATTGTGGTAATAACCACCTAATAGCAGAAGATGAAAATTTAAGGTCAAACGATCTGTCAAACTTTTTGTTTTTTGATTTTAAACTTCCAAAACTCCCACATTTTCTTTGTACCCATTGTAAAACTTTAATTCTATTATTTGCAAAGCCTACAGTTGGATGAAAATGTATTTTCTTTCTTTTAGTTTCTTTATTATTTCGTTGTTTAACTTGTAATATTATACATCCATCAGCATCAAGAAAACCCGCTATGTAAGCGGCCTCCGTCTTAGACAGTGGCTTTACATTTGTTAGGTCGTTCATCTTTACATCCTTTCTTTGTTATGATAGGTGACTAACTATGCTGCGAGGGCATATTTGTAATCACCAGTTACTCCATCGTTACCCATTTGCATCAACAGGTCATACTTAATAGTATCACCAGCACCAGACTCAAGGTCTGTCAATCTCTGCAAGATAGACGATTTAGATGACCCTATAAATTTCATAAACAAAGTCGCTTTTAGAGCATCTCTTAAAGTAAGTGTACTCCAAATTTTGACGGTTTGTTTATCATTAGTTCCCATGTAAGTTACGGAAACCGTTTAAGGTTTCTCCCTAGATTACTCTAGGCATCGGACTATATCATCACTTTCGTGTGGGGCGCTCGTGTCGGTCTTATTGGTAGACTCCTCAACCGTTAGTCTCTGAACCTTTCTAGTTACTTTGATGTCATTCACTAGACTTGGCTGCTGATTGCCTCCGACATTACTCGGTAAGGTTTCCAGCAATTCACCCCATTGTTTTCTAATATTCGTAGAGTTCTTTCCTCTATAATTTAAACCTTTCATTATTTCTGCAAGACGCTCTCTTATAGATTCTAAAGGATCAACCAATTTTGGTTTACCCCTAAGTAATGAATGATAATATCCCGCATCGAACCTTCACCATCTATAAGTCCTGCGAAATAAGCTAGCTTTTCTTTTTCATTCATAACTTATTTCTCCTTAGATTTATTAGGCTTTCTAGAACACTAAAAAGCAGTTACAGCCATTTTACTATCTCCTTATTAAAATGTTACCCCGTCAGCCTTTTCTTCATCGAGCATAGCTTTTTCAAGCTGTGCTGCTTGAGCATCTGTCATATCAAAGATAGCAGAAGCATCCAAGTTTCCTACTTTCTCTACAATAGATAATTCATTTGCTTTTGCATTGGTTGCTCCACCAAGGCCAGCAGGTTTGTTCATAATTTTCTTTAGTGTGTTTTTGTCAGTTGACGTTTTAGATTTCCCTCCAACGAGTTCATCTAAAGTGTCTGCGGTATTTGATAACATGGCAGCAAAATGTCGTCGAGAATCACCAGAGGTCACAACATCCGTTAAAGAAAACTCAGGAAACTGTTTATTAAACTCAGTTTCTAAGTCTTTATCGAATACGTGATCCAGTGCTTGTCCTGAATTCATAATGCCATTAAGATTATTATCTTTCTGATAATCTATTACCTGATCATTTACCCATTTTCTAGCCACTTTATATTTGTTATAAACTGGCCTGAACCTATCGTCTGTTCCAACGATTGATTCAATTGTTTCATTCGCCTGTCTTTGCCCATCGGCAGCCGTGTTTGAGACTTTTATCAAGTTCTCTAACTGTGTAACTTTGTTCACAAGTGGATTCAGAATCGCATTGATTTTATCACCCGGTATAAGACCCTGATCCCCTTCTTCATTCATTACTACAGGAACCCCAATGTTATTAGGGTCGTCATTTTTAGCAGCTTGACGTTGCTGAAGTATGTTGTTGACGGTATTCGTAAGATTATTAAAGTTTCTTTCCAAATCTTGTCGCTTATGACGTTCGGCTTTTGTTGCACTCAATAATCCTTGCCTTTCTTTTTTGAGTTCTGCAAGCTCGTCTGTCAATAACTTCAACGAATCGCCAACTTTTGTTTCTGGTTCTTTGGGTTCTTCGGGTGGTTTGGGTTCAGATTCTAATGCTAGCTTATCTAAATCTGCAAAAATGTCATCCACATCAGATTCTCCACCTTCACCACGATTATTTCCTAAAGTTCTTTTCAAAAATTTAATCATCGTATTTCTCCTTCTTTCCTTATCGTTGAAATCACGTTGCCCAATATGGACTCCCCAGTTTGTCCCCCATATTTTATGCGAAATGGGGCCAAAGCCCCAAGTCGCTGGTCTGCTGGTGAGGGGGGAGACTCACCCTGCTAGACACATCGTTAACCTTTGAACCGAATTATACTATGCCCATCCAAGGTTTGTTTTTCTTCTTTGAAACGCTTCGGATCACCCCACTTAATATCATCAAATTTGTCATGGTACGTCTTAAGCATTTCTTTATTCCCTAATTGTTGACCAAATATCTTCCAACTCTTTCTGTATTTTCTATTCTCTGGTGTCAGCGCACTCATTTTACCCCCATTTCGCTGTCAGATGCACGAGGTTGGACTTTCTCAACCTCCCCTATACCATACTATACCTTTTTAGGTTCAGTATCTCTATTCTGCTTCTGATACGCTTTTTTAAATGTTAATCCATTTCGTTCATTTCGTTCATTTTCACGGATACAAATTTGATAACGTTTAAGTTGACTCTTACTTGGCATTTGTTTTACCTCCTAATCCAGACTCCTTTTCCTTTTGACCAGCAATTAACGTGTTTGCCATATTAGATGTGAATGTTGCTAGTAATTTCTTGGATTCCAAATCTAGTTTAGCAAAGTCTGTCGTTTGTTTCTTGTCGTCTTTATTAGACATCTGAGCAATCTTCAGTAAGTCAGTAACAAAATCCATCTGATATTTAGTCTCATCAGCCGCTACTTTCCTGTCCTCAATTGCAGCCTTCTCATCTGCTTCTTTCTGTGCAGATTGTTGTTGAGATTGCATTTGATTTTGAATATACTCAATCCATCGGAGTTTATCAGAGATAGGTAATTCCATCTTCTCAATAATAACCATAGGATCAACAGGAATACCAGCCTTTTGCATTTCAAGCAAGGATGTAAGTTCAAACATTTTCTGAGTCATACTTACAGACGCACTGTCAGCATTAATATTGTATTCCAAATTACGAATGTTTCTAATTTCAGCTTGTAATTTGTTAACCGGGTCTACAATAACACCAGTTTTCTTGTCAATCTCATAGCGTTTATTCTGTCCGAGTATTCTCATAATCTGAGAGTCAGGCATGTACGCCATAACAATTGATAACAATCTCTTAAAGATGCCCTTCTTCATTGTGTCATAATTAGAGAACAACGGTTTTAACAGTGTCATGCCTTGTTGTTGTCTCAATCGAACTACAACACCGGGTTCTTGTCTTCCTCTATCCTGTCCTAATAAGTCGTGGTTGATACCAGATATTCTCTTTAATATGTCTTGAGAATATTGTTCCATCTGCATTGGGGCATTTGGAAATCGTGGTACTTCTCGTATCTTAAACTTACCACCATTAATAGAGCCGGGATTAACCCAAGTGATAGACCCAGCCTCTTTCATAGAGTCTTCTGCTTGTGCATTATCTACAAAAGCGTCAGTCTCTGCGAATACACCAGCCTGTACTTGTTGATTCAGCATGTGTAGTGCTTGTGACCATCTCTTATTAATCTCTCGTTGTGGGTCTTTCATCAACCGAACAACACCAAAATGATTAGCTGTTCGTTGACTAGGATCTCTGTATGCAAACATATTACAAATAGAGAATCCGCCATACGGTAACGGAGAATCGTCATCGTAGAGAATGTCGTTGCCAACAAATTGTAACCACTTAACTTTCTTATCCATCAAAGTCTCGTAAGTAAACTCTTCGCCAGTTGCTTGTTCAAATTCTGCTTTGATACGTTTTAAATCCGCACCATCAAATTCATCCCACTCACCTGTCTGTGGATTATATCCAAAATACTTCTTATAATTATCCCAATATTCCATATGAACAATACGAACCATGTTCTTAGTTCTGTCATAGAAATTTAAATCCATTGGGAGTTCATAATCAGCAGTATCATTTGAGACTTCAGACGGTTCTACAGACATGGGTTCATTTCCTGTCATGGCAACTCCACCACCTGCATCCCAATCTGTACCGTATTTAATGAGGGCATCAATCTTTCTGTCGGCTACTTTTGGATACCTGATTTTAAAATCTTCACGAGATAACCATTTATCCCAACAGATATAAGAAGCGTCTTCCATCGACCCTCTTCGAGAAGAAGGATCAAAGTGGATCTCGTGTACGGGAACATCTACCAGCGATAACTTAATGTCACCAAATCGTTTCGGATCTGGCACAAAGTCAACAGCTAAATACCCACGCCCACATATAGCAGCCGATTCTAATCCAGAAACTTCTTCATTAACGAAATCATTAGAGTCATATATCCACTCTAATACGTCATTCAGAACTTCTGCTAAAAATTCATCGCCCTGTTCTACAGGACTACAACGAAATTTTTTATTATTATCAGTACTCATACCTATAATCAAGTCAACACTTGACTTAATTAAGTTAAAAGTCAATGCGGGTCGCATCTCCTTATTCAGTATATTACGTTCTTCTTGAGTCCACTGCTTATTATTTCTGAAATCAAAGTCATCTCTTGCCTCTTTCTGATAATCTCTATCAGAAGTCATGGCATCCATGAACAGCTTTTTAGCCCTCTCTAATTTCTTTGTCTTTGTGAGTCTATTAAACATATATTAACTCTCTTTCCATTCGAGTGCACTCAGTGCTTCTGCTTCTGTTACTGACTCACTAGCAATATATCTACCACGATGTCCGCAGAAATCGCAAACTGGAAAATACCTTGTGCCCTTCTTGGTTTTCTGAAAATGTAATGTTACATCTTTATGTGTACAACTAGATTTCGCTAGTTTCTCTACACGTTCTTCCTCTTCGGTCTGTTCCATTATGACTTCAGTAGGTACATCCTCTCTGGTTTTCTTTGGTTCGGGTACTGGTGCTTCAGGTGGATCAAATGCACCCGGCCTTTCTGCTCTTGGGAGTGTTTCCATATGCTCTTCTGGAATTATTGCATCCACATGATTAATAAAAATGGAAGTCCCATTATCTAATTGAAATGTTGGAAAATTTTTACCGGTAGTTTTAGATGTTTTATTAAACCTACCATACTCGTCTTTAGTAATTTCAAATTTTGTACCACTAGTCATAACAATTGTGTAATCTTTCATATTCTACTCCTTTACCTTGTCGGTGTAATCCCGTTATTAGCTTACGCTAATCCCCTGTTGGTTGTTCCTTTGTTCTTTTGCTGTAGACCATTTGCAATTCCATTTACCATATCCTTTATTATTATCTATACGATCAATGGATAATCCTTTTGGTCTACTCCCCATATCTCTGTAAAAGTTTTTAAAACTACTACGCCATCTTCTACAAACAAAAATCCCTCTCCCACCGTAATCTTTATATCTAATTGAATTGGAATTATAACAACGTAATTTCATGTTATGCCACGTACTATATTCCCGTGTTCCCCACATATCATGTTTTTCTCTGACTTTTACTGTTAACGCTTTTTCTTTATCCCACCCACGTTCTATTCTTTTTCTATAAGTAGTGGGATTAATACCAACTTCTTCTGCTTCTTGTTTTAAAGTTTTCATTCGTACCTCTCATTAGGTTTTCAAGGCGGAAGAGTGAATGAGCACTCCTCCCTTACGGTAGCTAACACCTTGATTATAATATCTAGGCCGTCATAAAATTTTTATT
>Ga0114918_10002090_pt1 | contig 17914 bp, 31 predicted proteins | sample LantaG_FD_87015 | JGI IMG/M metagenome (GOLD analysis project Ga0114918, IMG submission 87015) | Deep subsurface microbial communities from Baltic Sea to uncover new lineages of life (NeLLi) - Landsort_02402 metaG | ecosystem: Environmental > Aquatic > Marine > Oceanic > Sediment | place... | reverse complement strand
TTGGAATAGAGTAGATATAACTGTTAACTCAGTTGGTGGTGATTTTAAAAGCAAAGAAAAAGTTGAGTCTCTTTGGCTTAACTATAGTGTCGAGGATGGAGAGATGGTCGAAGAGAATTCGAACACTCTTTTTAATAAATTATAAAAGATGGTTTGAAAACATTGTTCACTAGTCTATAGGAGTATTATGTATAAAAAAGTATTGGAAATTGCAAATCAGTTTACTAAGAAACCTAAGCACGTTTGGATATCTGATAGCATCATCGATGAGAGAGCTTCGTTTATTAAGGGAGAGCTAAAAGACGATAATGAACTCATGGGAAGACCTAATATCCCAAAGCCTACCCATGAGCCAACATTAGAGGAGAGTGATATAGCTCAAGTAGTTCTTTATGAACTCATGGCTTCATCAGTAAATTATAAATATTGGTACGGGAAGCACGATATAAGACCTAATGATTCATGTGCTAATAAAATGTATCAAGTATTAGATGATTCTTTTTCTGCTTTGTCCATACCAGAAACAATATCAAGTAATTATTGCACAGGACTAGTAGATGTTTTTACGGCTAATTTGGCTTTAGAAAGATTCCCAATGATGAAGGACAGAAGTTCTAATTTGGCAGAGCTTAAAAGGGATATCCTAGGAAGAGGAGACCCTAAATATCCACCGAATGCTTCCTTCTTTGCAAATCAAATGGCAAAAGACATATTAGATGGGTCAGAGAGAGTAGATGAGTGGCTCAAGACACTAATAACTTCATTTCCTGGTTTTGGTCAGGATATTTTCTTAAAGAGAGCGTTTCTTTTCTTCATGATGCTTAATAGGAGAATGGGTTGGTTCTCTAATGATATTCATAAGTTACCTATTCCTGCCGATTACCAGATACCGAAGATACTAAGAGGGTGGGGTTGCCTAAAATATGGGGATGAACTTTGTGGTATGATAGATAACTCCGAGCTTATACCTCAGGGCTCTTTAATGGAATGTGAAATCAGAGCATCTTCTATCATAGCATGTCAAAGGCTATCTGAGAGAGCTTCTGTTACCATGTCAGATGTTGACAACTATATATGGATTAATAGAAAGTCCTGCTCAGACCCATTCCACTTAACGATTACGACGGATTACTAATCTATGAAAAATATAGAAGATTTAGTTAATAATGTTCATATGGGTAAATGGGAAGAAGTAATGCCGACCATACCCGATGATTCGATAGATATAGTCATTACAAGTCCTCCGTACAACGTATCTTTAGGTGACAATAAGCATAAAAAAGATGCTTATGACACTTATGAAGACAATATGCCTTATGAGGATTATTTAATATGGATGGATAAATTATTCACTGAATGCCATAGAGTACTCAAGCCCGGAGGCAGGATATGTATTAATATAGGTGATGGCGCTAACGGAAGTATACCTACTCATGCCGATTTTACGGTCAGAATGAGGGATAGGGCAGGCTTCGTTCCTATGACGACAATTGTATGGGATAAGAATCAGATAGGGGCTAGTACTGCTTGGGGAAGCTACCAGAGCCCATCGTGTCCATCGTTTCCAACTCAATTTGAATTCATTATAGTAATGGGGAAAGAAACTAAGTATCATGAAGGTGATAAGGATAAGATTAGTGTTGGAGGAAAAGAGTTTCAAAGGAATTCGAGAGCCCTATGGACTTTCCCTCCCGAGACTCAAATGATGAAGCTTTATGACCATCCAGCAATGTTTCCTAAAGAACTGCCTAGAAGACTAATTCAACAACTAACTTATGAAGATGATATCGTTTTAGATACATTTAGCGGGGCTGGAACTACTTGCACAGTAGCCAAGGAACTTAAGAGAAGGTATGTTGGAATAGAAATGAGCCAGAAGTACTATGACAAGTCCTTAGAAAGACTAGGAGGAACACCTGAAATGGCAGAAGGTAAAACCCCTAGTTGGATGACTTAATCAAACTAGAATGATATAATTAAAAACATAATAGGATACATTGAATGAGTTTTAAGCCGACTGATACCACCATATTTAAGATAAGACGCAAAACAGATGGGAAATTCTTGTCTGCTGATTTTACATGGTCAGAAGAAAACTATGCTAAATTGCTATTCAATAACCATTCTGTTACGTCAATTCTTTGCGGTAAAAAATTATTAGATACCGAATGGACGGATTTAGAGGTTGTCTATTATGTTTGTGATCCAGTATATCAACAAGACGCTATATCATGGAAAGACGTTTCAGAAATTAAGTTTAAGAAAAAACTACAAAGATGCAAAGGCTTGCGAAACCTCATAGTCGCTGTTATTTTAAAAGGGAAAGTTGAATATAAAGACTGTGAGGATGTTGAACTTAAAGTAGATTCAAGAGGGTGGGTTAATGTTGATGAACTTATAACTTTATTAAATCCTATAGTGAAAGATTTAACAAAAGAGTTAATTAAAGATGTCGTAATTTTAGGTAAGGATGATGGGTTTAATTCAATTGTTTTTAATAAGGAAGAATCAAATATTAAAGTAGTAAAACCTAAAAATGATATGGCTTAAATTACTTTTCCAAGCACTCTTAAGATGTTTTTGACCTGTCTTTTGCTAAGTGAATTTATTGTTCTGCTTTCAAGACGAAGAACTCTAGTTTCACTCCAATCAGGATGAATGTGATGAATAAATTCATGAATAAGAGTTGGAAGCAATTCCCTTCGATAGTCAACGGTTATATTTTCTGTTTCATAGTTGTATAGTCCAATAGTATTACCATATATTTTTTCAAAAAAGATATGGTCGCTATGCTCCCTTAAGAACTTATAAAATTTGTTTGTGAATCTGTAAATTTCTAACTTCTTGTCTTTTTTGCTTGGTTTTTTGTTTTTAGACATGTTATAGCCTCATGTAACTCATTACTAAAGTTTTCATTCTCATTTTAGTAGGAATTAACCTTCATTATCAAGAAATATATATGCATGCAAGAACTTAAACCAAAAAATCATTATATTTATGCAGAAGTATCTCTTAACCAAAGACTTATAGATACTAGACCTATAAGTGAAGGTATTGTATTTGGGATAGTTAAGGATATCTGTCGTCAGTATGGCATAAAATACAAGCAGTTAGATAGATATATTGAATTTTTTGCCCCTCAATCAAGGATGCAACACTTCATAGAAAAGCTTCATTTCTCGAGAGCACCTTATTCTAATAAGCCATTTTAAATTATTTGCTTGCATACTCATTCAATATCTATATAATATCTCCATTGTAAATTGAAAAGAACTAAATCAAGGATGGTAGATAATGTCTAAATATATTATGAAATTTGATGGAACTGAATATGCTTTTCTAAGTAACTTTTACCCTTCCAAATTAGAACTAACTCATCTTTACTTGGATAAGGTATCTACAGAGCCATTACTGTATAGTACAGTCGAGCATGCGTATCAGGCAAGCAAGACCTTTAATCTTGAGGAAAGAGAGTCTATTAGAATGGCTTCGAACCCCGGAGCATCCAAGAGACTTGGAAGGCATTGTGCTCTAAGGGAAGATTGGGAGGATATCAAGTATGATGTAATGCTTGATTTACTTAGAAAGAAATTCTCAAATGATAACCCTGAACTAATGAAAAAGCTTATTAATACCGGAGACTCCCATTTAGTTGAGGGTAATACGTGGCATGATAATAATTTTGGGGTATGTGTTTGCATAGAATGTGGAAGTGTTGGTAAAAATATGCTTGGTAAATTACTTATGAAAGTTAGAGATGAAATCAAAAACCAATAGTTATCAGGTCGGTGACTTCGTTTCAGTATGGAGAAGGGATAGTAAAAGGCATAAATGGAGATTGGAAAGTAGTTACGTACTTTTAACATTTTTAAAAGATAATGGATTTTCCTTTCAATCTAATGACTCTAATGATAGAAGGGGATGGACAAGTTCTTTTTTTAGGGGAGATGGAGATTGGGAAAGAATGCTAGGAGACCCGATATTCGATGTAAAAGTAAACAAGAGGAGTATTCCTAATGAATGTAAAGATAGAGTATAAAGAGTCTGACAAGAGAATGTTCATATATGATTTTGAAGTGTTTAGTAATTTTGAGATTGATCATGTAGGAACAATGATATCTTGTAGAAATGGAAAAGGAGACGTATGGGGTCATCTTTGGGGTAAAAAGTACAAAAAAGACCTTGAAGCAGAACTTTTAGGTCTTGCAGAGAGTAACCCAAATGTAGATGAAGATGATTTATGGGAGCTTTATTATTACGATAAAGTAAGAGATAAATATAACCCTGTATGTAACAAAACAGACGATGGAATGTCATATTACTCTGGTTGTCATTTTTCCGATAGAGGAGCTGAAAGAGAAGAACATAAGTTAAAGATTGGCGAAGAAGAAATAATTGATATGATAATTGAAAAGTTTAAGAAAAAACTTAAGCTTTCAAAGAGTAGTAAATATAATGATTAAATCTAATAAAATGATTAAAGCTACTTATACATGCACTAAATGTGGAGAGTCTTTTCAATCAGAAGCTCCATTATTTGCACCTAATTGGTCATGTCGTGTTCAGGGTTGTGATGGTATTGCTACTCCTGATCGTGATATACCGTTAACTGGAATTGAAAGGGTTAAAAAATGAAAGCATTGTTTATATCATTAGCTATTTTAATATTTGGATATTTATCAATCTATAATCTTGCTCGTATGGTTCCAGTATGGAGAACTAATAGTAAATGCGAACGAGTTTCAATTGAATGTAAGAGATTGAGAATGTCAACTTGTCAACTTTCGGATAATGATTCATGGGGCAACCCATTGCAATTAATAGTAGTTCGAAGTGAAGCTGCCATTATTTATGGTGTTATGTCTGCTGGAAGAGATGGTATTCATAGCAATGAAGATGACATAGTCAAAGAATCAATTGACTTAAATAAATCAAAGATTGTTGGTAAATGGTTGGGTGTTAAATCTAAAGAGCTACTCACTGGTGTAAAAGAAGGATGGGCTGAAAAGTCCATATTTGGAGATTCTGATAATGAATAAAGATATAGTACACAAATATTCATCTCAGAATTCGGTTTATTTTTACGCAACATGTGGAGCGGCTTTTGATCAGAAGGTTAAGTCAGACAAGGAAGCTTTCTGTTTTACAAATGATTGGGCATTAGTTACATGTAAAAAATGTTTACTACGTAAGAGTAAAAAATGAATGAATTAGAAAAATCTGAAATTAAAGGCAGAACGGATGCTATGGAATGGTGCATGAGATTAGTAGAAAAATGGAGAAAAGAAAATAAAGAATTTGAAGAGTGGAGAGGCAAACAAAAACATCCAGAATCTCACATTAGCCTCTATAATGAATTTGCAGATGAATTAGAACAGCATATCGACGAATACTCTAATAGTTGAAAGGGGCATCGAAATATGAATAAAGGATTTTTGGCGATACCCATTGTATTATATATACATGAAGTCGCCAACTCATAACCGAATAGTTAATCAAAATAAATACTTGCAAGAGCCCTTGGACTGTCCCTCTGTTTGGTTTGGCGACTTCTCAGATACTCCTTGGGCTCTTGCTTTTTTACGTTTAAGCAGGAGAAGTCGCCAAATGAAAAAAGAATACGTAATAAGTGTAGAGTTAGATGAGAGAACGAAAGAAGCCTTGGACAATATAAGATGGAAACATATTGACATCGATGCAATCGTTCGGGAAGAATTACAAGAGTATATAAGAGATGTGATTAAGGCTTACGGAGAAATAATTCGATGAGGATAGAAGATATTAAATATTTTATAGGGAGGGTTGAATCTATATTTGGGAACATATTCGATTTTTCTAAAACAGAATATGTCAATAGAGAGGTTGCTCTTATGTTGATATGTAAAAAATGCAAATGCGAATTTGAGACTAAGCCTCGCCACATTTATTATATATCAACACCTTGCCCAAAATGTAGACAAGTAAAAATATCTAAGAAGAACACATTAAATACTCAAGAATTTACTGCAAAGGCTCTAAAAATTCATGGAAATAAATATAATTACTCTAAGGTTAAATATAAAAATTGTTCTATTCCTGTAAAAATATGGTGTAATGAGTGTGAAAAATATTTTTGGCAAAAACCTAAATACCATCTTCAGGGTAGCGGGTGCCAAATCTGCAAATCCAAAGCTACAAGTAGTCGCTTGCAGTTGTCTACATACGATTTCATATGCAATGCTAAAAAATTACATAACGAAGATTATTGTTACGATGACACTAACTACGTTAATGCCAGAACAAAGGTAAAAATAAAGTGCAACAAGTGTGCAAATTTTTTATGGATAAGACCGGATGCACATGTTTCAGGTGGAGGATGCTCTTGCTCGGGTGAATCCATTGGAGAGAAGTGTGTTAAAAACTATTTAAAATCTCATAAAATAAATTTCATTAGAAATAAAAAATTTGATGGGTGTAAAAGAATCAGAAAACTAAGTTACGACTTCTATTTGCCATATTTCAATATACTAATAGAATATGATGGGAGGCAACACTTTTACCCATTTTTTTGCGATAAAATCGATGAAGATAAGTCCAAAGAGGTTCTTGCTTTACAAAAGGAGTCTGATGAAATAAAGACAAAGTTCGCAAACGGAAGAGGTATGAAGCTGATAAGAATTAAATATACACAGATAAAAGAAATTGATGCAATATTAGATTTTTTCTTGATTTATAAAATATAACTAATATAATATTAATTACAAAAATGGACAATAATTATAATGGAGTTAATACGAGATGAATGTAGAAGAACTTAAGGGGTCTGACATGATAATTTATGATGTCATTGCGGGCTCTCATGCCTATAACCTAAATGTTTCCACGAGTGATAAAGATGTGCGTGGAGTGTTTATGCTCCCTCAAGAGGCATATCTTGAGCTTACAGATCCTCCAAAGCAAATTGGAGATAAAAAGCATGATATTACTTACTATAGCCTGAAAAGATTTTTTGAATTAATCAAAACATCTAATCCAAATCTTATAGAGCTATTATGGATGCCGAATGATTGTATTAACTTTTGTTCTGAAATGATGAGGGGAGTCATAAATCAGCGAAGCTTATTTATTTCAAAAAAAGCCTATTTTACCCATTCTTCTTATGCTTATAGTCAAATCAAAAAGGCTTCTGGGCAGAATAAAATGGTAAATAATCCTCATATGGCAATTAAGCCTGAAAAGGAAGATTTTTGCTGGTTCATCCCAAAAGATGCCTTTAATCCATGTGAATTTGCCGAAGGGCATTTGCCTCCCGCTCGTCCGATTCCTGCTAAAGAGTATTTTTCGGAAGGAGAGTTAGAAAAATATCATGCTTCGTCGCTAGAGCATTCTCATAATATTTATCGGATATATAACTATCAAGAAGAAAGCAAGGGCATCTTTCGTGGAGATGACATGCTAGTTTGTGAATCCATCCCACTAGATGACGAATACAGCCATTTTGAAGGATTGCTAATCTATAATAAAGATTTATATGAAAAATCCGTCAAGGATTATAAAAGGTATAACGAATGGATGAAGAATCGCAATGAAAAAAGATGGATAGATCAAGAAACCGGCATTGTACAATATGATTGCAAAAACATGATGCACTGTATGCGTCTATTAATATCAGGAGAAAACATCCTAAAAAAAGGATTTCCTATCGTTAGATTTGAAGGACTAGAAAGGGAGTACTTAATGTCTATCAGGAATGGGGAATTAGATTATGATGACATTATGAGTGAGGTTGACAAGAGAATGTCTAAACTGGAAGACCTGTATAAGACTTCAGATGCCATTCCTCATTCAGTTAATATCAAGAAAATCAATGAGCTTTATATGGAGCTCAGAGGATGATAAATGGCAATAAAGCTTTGTGTTTCTGGATTTGGTGAGGAATGGGACGGTACTTATGAAGAGGTTAGCTACAGTCAGTATGCCCAACTTCCCGACCATAAATACTGGATATATAGAAGCACATTTTATTGGTTTATATCAATAAGTGAGTACCTCTATAAGGGAGAGGGGCGTAGACTGGCTGAAAAATATACAGACTCTCCCATTATGGATCCTACTGGTTCATACGAAGGCGTATTTGGATATCCCAGTGGAATAGTATCATATGGGAGATGTGAGTAGTGAAGCCTGTAATTATAATGATAGTCTTTTCCATTATTGTTGGAGGATGTATAACCGACAAAGATGATGACCTAAGACCTCCACTAATGGACAATAATTCATTCACTAATTTCGTTCCAATAGAAATTCCTACAAATCAATTCTCAACTGGGATAGTAACCAATAATTAGATTCATAAGCAATAGGAGGTACAAATGGGATTATTTAGTAGATATGAAAAAACAAATTTTGAAGGAGGTGGATGTAAACTAGAAGACATTCCTATGGGTTCAGATATAGTAATGGCATCCCCGAAATTTATGGCTCCTAGAAAAATTGATTCAAGAGATATGTTGCTTGTCTCTAGTAATCAGGGAGAAACTCCTCACTGTGTAGGATATAGCACAGCTGGTTATTGTGAATTTGTTCAATGGAAGATGAATCATTATCCAGAACAAAAAGACGGAGATGCCATTTATAAAGAAGCAAAAAGGCTAGATAATAGTCCTAACGTAAATGGGACATGGCCGAAGTTCGGAGTTAGGGCAGCTATTAATTTAGGTTTTATAGCAGGTCAGGGAAGATATGTCTCTAAAAGTCGTAAAGAGGTTCAATTTGCTCTACACCAATACGGAGTTTGTATTGCAGGATTCATGATTACCACTGAATGGAATAAGGTAGAGAAAAAGAATGGACTTATATCTGACATGGGTAATGCTGCTGTAAATCGAGGAGGTCACGCAGTCCTGTTATGTGGATATGATGATACTGGAGTATATCTTCAAAATAGTTGGGGAACTGAATGGGGAATACATGGATTCGGTATATTAAGGTGGAGTCAATTTGATAGGCAATTCATGAACGGTATGGTCATTGAGTCTTAATTTAAATGAAGGAATTAGAGAAGGTTTTATTGAAATAATAACCATTGATATATAGGTGAAATAGATAATTTTAAAGGGTAATTATGGGAAAAGTGAAAACATCTACTGATAAACTTTGGATATCTGAAAACTGGCATTGGTTGGTTGGCTTGTTGGCAATAGCGATAGCTGCTGGGGCATACATAAATAACGTCAAAAATTTGAAAGACGATATGATTGACGTTAAATCAGCACTTAATGAGCAAGAAAAAAGAGAAGATTCCATAGAATCACAATTATCGGCAATAGTTGTAACTCAGAAAAATATTAAAGATGACGTTTCTCAAATTAAGTCAATATTGATATACAATAGATATCCAGCTAATGTCCCATCGTTTACTAATGAATATTCTGATGGATTATTTGCTAAAACTAAGACCAAATAATCATTTTCCCATTATGTAGGTTTTAGATTCTATTCCTGTAAAATTGCTATCACCTTCTTCATGCCAAAATAGATCTAATCCTTCCGTTGTTTGAAACCAACCTTCAATAATTATTCTACCCAAATGAACTTTTGTATGACAATTGGGGCATATATCAGCAAGGTTGGAAAAATGATTAGCATTAGGTATCTTTCTCCCTTCGATGTGATGTTCTTCTAAAATTTCGGGATTATTGCATATCTGACAGGGCTTTTTCCCACTCCTGTTTATCGTCTTTTTTGTTTTCTTAGTCATGCTCATGATATATTGTTCCAAAATGTCATGACGAAACCCTTCTAAAAAATGTATAATGTAGTCAAATAATTGTTTTTAAGGAGATTATATGTGTAACTATTGTGACTTATCTGAATATGTTGGGGATAAATTTAAATTTTTTAAGTTCGTAGACGGTAATGAGCAGTTTTTTGAGGCTTATATCTTAGATTCCCCAGAGGACGAATGTAAAGTTCTTCAAATAGATGGGGTATACACTGATTTACGAATTGAGATTAAACATTGCCCTATGTGTGGGAAGAAGCTATAACAATGAATAAACCTTTTTTGAAATGGGTAGGTGGAAAAACTCGAGTGGCTGAACGTATTCGAGCCGTATTACCTCCCGGCAAGAGATTGATTGAACCATTTGTTGGATCTGGAGCTATATTCCTAAATACTAATTACGATGAGTATTACCTTTCTGATTCTAATGAAGCTATTATAGATTTATTTAAGGTTATTGCTGATAGTAAAGATAAATCGTTCATATGTTTATGTGAGTCATTATTTTCAGATGAAAACAATAATAAAGACAGGTACATTGAATTAAGAAAGAAATACAATGAAACAAGTGACCCTGTAATTAAAAGCTCAATATTTGTTTACCTTAACCGATTTGGATTTAATGGAATCTGTAGGTATAACTCAAAGGGTGGATTTAACGTTCCATTCAGGGGTAGGAAATACGGAATGCCATATTTCCCTAAAAAAGAAATGATGAGTTTTTGGGGAAAGTGTCAAGACAAGTCAGTAGAGTTTAACCATTATGATTTCAGAGAGGCTTTTGAACATGTCAAGGATGGAGATGTGGTTTATTGTGACCCCCCCTATATTCCACTATCAGAAACGTCTAGTTTTACTTCATATGATGTTAACGGATTTAATGAGAAAGACCAAGAAGACCTTGCTAGATTAGCTACGGATGCAAGGGTTCCCGTGATTATTTCGAATCATGACGTTCCTTTAGCTCGTTCTTTGTATAATAAATCTATCTTCATAGAGAATTTTGAAGTTGGAAGATTTGTGGGTGGCATAAGAGGTAGTAGGAAAAAGGCAACTGAAATACTGGCTGTCTTTAATAGTGATTACGGTAAGAATAAAACATTGTGGGATGAATAATGAAAATTGCAGATTTCGAAAAAAACCTTAAACAGCAAAAACCAGAATATCATATTAAGTTTTTATCAGATAATATATCAGAAAAATATAATATATCAAAAGACAAAATTGGAGTGTTTAAATTTCCTAAGGAGATATCCAATATAGATAGAATATTTTATTGGATGGGTGAAGGTATTCCAATGACTCAGTTATTAGAATTTAAAACATGTGAAAAAGCTTATGAAACAGGCAATATGGTAGTAGAGATAGTTACGGGAACAACTGAAGAGGCTGTTGAGGGGTTCAAGAGTAACAATGCAATCTATGCTAACAGTCCTTTGTACCCGAAAGCTATAAAGCTAATAAACAATGTAAAATGCGGTAAAATTAATGGTAAATTATGCTACGGTATATTGAATGGTAAAGAATTGTATGAAAATATGTTTTTGTCTTACCTGATATTAGATAGTGAAAAAAAACCTTGGAGATTAATAAAAATAGAATGTAAAGCCCTAAGTGAATATTGTTGGAAAAATCGCAGAGACTTACCTTTATATATGACGGTATCAAAGGGGAATGATGATAAAAGGTGGGGTGCAGTTGGATTCCTATTGAAGTACGAAAAAATTATTGATGAAGATTTTGTTGAAATCTTATTGTGGAATGAAAAAAAATGAAACATTGGAAATTAAGAAAAATAGATGAAGAACGAGAAAATATAATGCTTAAAGATGGCATTCGTCCACTCATAGCTAGGCTTCTTGCTCAAAGAAATATTGACCCTAAAGATGCCAAAAATTTCATTGAGGCTAATTATTCAGACCTATCTCACCCCCATACACTGAATGATGTAGAAAAGGCGGCTAAAATATTTTGCGATGTTGCTCTAAGAAAGGGAAATGTCGGTTTGATGGGGGATTATGATTGTGATGGAGTTATTAGCTCTGTAATGATTCAGCAATTATGCCTTAGGTTTGGACTTAATTGTAAAGTTTTCCTCCCTTCTCGTCTTGAACATGGCTATGGACTTACTGTGGATGCCCTAGAAGCCTTTAGAGAGAGAGTAGGGGATAATGTACCCGAATTGCTTTTTATTGTTGATTGTGGCTCAAATAATGAAAACGAGATGAAGATACTTAGAGATATGGGGATAAAAAAGATAATTATTATCGACCACCATATCATCGATGAATCTAAAAAATCTAAATCAGCAGATGCATTAATAAATTGGCGTTTATCTGAAACTCAGGAAATGTGTTCTTGTGGTGAAATATTCCAATTCATAAGGGGTATTAGGTGGTTAACTAAAAAGGTAGACCCAATAGAGTTTCTGGCATATGCGGCTCTTGGGACGATTGCGGATGTTAGTCCTTTAATAGGAGATAATCGCATAATTGTAAAGCATGGTCTTGGAAAGCACTCTATTAATTCTTTAATTTCATTAGGATTTAATTCTTTACTAACAACTTCTGGGATTTACTCCTCAAGTGTAACTCAAAAGGATATTCAGTTTCAGATAGCCCCAAAAATAAATGCGGCTGGTAGGTTAATGTATCCTGACCTTGCTTATAAGTTGCTAGTTGAGCCTGATTTGGGAACTTCTGAAAAACTAGCTGAATCTCTTATTGACTGCAATAATAAGAGAAAGCAACTTCAAAAGAAAATTGAGAAACAAGCCGTTAAGATGGTAGAAGACAATCTAGATGAATACAAACACGGAATAGTTGTGTGCAACTCTAAATGGCATGTTGGAGTTGCAGGAATTGTAGCCTCTAAATTGGTAGAAAGGTTTTATAAGCCGGTACTTGTTATAGGAGAGAATAATGGGGTCTACAAAGGAAGTGGTCGTTCTTATGGGAACATTAATCTAAAGCAAATAATGGATGACTGCAAAGATTCCTTTTCTAAGTATGGTGGTCATGAACAGGCAGCGGGTTTAACCCTAAAAAATGAATGCATAGAAACCGTTAACCACTCTTTCAATGAAGCTTGCAAAAAATACTATAAGGAAACGGAAATTCCAGAAGAAGTTGATTACTATGATATAGAAGTGAAAATTAAAGCTCTTTCTATCAAGGTAGCGAAATCACTATATGTAAACGTTTATCCTTATTGTGGTCAACATAATCCTGAACCAGTATTTTGTCTAAGAGGAGCAACCTTATCAAAACCAGAAGTTGCAGGAAGTAAAATATGGCCATTACTTTCCTTTAATGCTTCTAAGGATGGAATGGAATCAGAAATGAGGATGAAATACTTCACTCACGATTTTGGAACAGAAGTCGATGGACGAATTGCTGATATATATTTTAGATTCCCTCAAAATATCGAAGGCAATAAGTTTGGACCCCCATCCATTGACGTTTTAGATTTAGTTTTTCATTAAGACATATATTTTGAAATCTTCATAATATATCAAATAGAACTTGACATATCCCTTAATAATGATATTATGTTCTCAAATCGAATAAATATAACAATTAAGGGGTCTATTATGAGTATTTTTACAAAAATTGGTAAACATAAACGTGAAGCAAGAGAAGAAGCTAAGAAGAATAAAGAAGAAGCTAAGAAGAAAATAGAAGAAGAGAAACAGAAGAGGAAGGAAGCATGGGAGAAGAGTTTTTCATTATATTTCGTTAATGAAGATAACCCATCTTTTTACAATGACATACTTACTTCTGAAAAAGATGTCACTGAAAGATACAATGCACTAAATAGAAGCCGTCGCTTTATGGTTAATTCATGGTCTAATGAAAGGATAGGCAAAGACATGTTTCCCGTTCATGAAGTCCAAAAATTATGGAATATGTCCGTATCTCTATTCAGAAAATTGTCTTGGATGAAAAGGGAGGCTATCAAACGAGGAGTAGCTCGTTATAATCCCAGTACCGGAGATTTTGAATGGTTGGATGTAAACACATCTAAAGATCCTGAAAAAGATATTGACTAATGCTAAAATTATGATATAGTAGTTGGAAATTAAGGAGAATTATGACTATGACAAAAACGATTGAAGAACGAATTGCCTACCTTCAAAAATGCGCTGAACTTTACGAAACGGATGGAAGCTCTCCGTTAACAGATGTAGAGTATGACAAAGAATATGATGAATGTAAAAAGATTAAGCCAACTGACAAGTTTTTCTTGACGGTTGGAGGTATTGATTTTGAACACTTGTACGGAACTCCATTTACTCATAAATATATGATGGGCTCTCTCAATAAATCAAAAACCCCTGAAGAGTTCGCTGAATGGTTTGTCAAGACCCACTCTAAGCATGATTTAATAGCCCTATTAGACCTTAAGGTTGACGGTCTATCCCTTTGCATTCATTACAAAGGGGGTAATCTTGTAAGGGTCGTTACAAGAGGAGACGGGACAACTGGGATTGATGTTACTCCGAATGCTAAGTATATCGAAGGAGTACTTCCAACTATTAATGTAGAGGGTGAAGTTGAAGTAAAGGGTGAATGCTATAAAAATCGTCAAGATTTTTATAAAAATTGGGCTAACAGGCTTATTAGGGGAAAGTATCCAGCAAATCCAAGAAATTTTGCAGCGGGGGCGGTAAATCAAAAAGACCCTAATGTTACTAAGGAAAGAGGTTTGAGCTTTGTTTCTTATGATGTTAGAGGAATGGATTTTGATACAGAAACCAATAAGGTAAAATTTCTTGAAGAGAACGGTTTTGACACCCTTCACAATTATACATCTAGTATTAAATGTGAAAAAAGTACTGCAAAAGAAATTGAAGGCATAATTAAAACCTACATGGATGGAGTTAGTGATAATAGAGAAGACCTACCATTTGATATTGACGGTGTTGTATTTAAGGTTGATGACCTTGCCTTAGCGGGAATGATGGGATTTACTGATAGTGAAGGACGTAGACCGAAATCTAATAGAGCAATCAAGTTCCCTGCTGAACAAAAGGAAACCATTCTTGAAGATATTGAGTGGAGTATAGGAAGGACAGGAGCGTTGACCCCCGTTGGATTGCTCAAGCCCGTTAGTTTGGCTGGAACTACAGTCCAAAGAGTTACGTTACATAACCTTAAAGAGATGAGTCGCCTTGGAATCAAAAACTACGGTTGTACGGTTGTGGTTGAAAAAGCGGGAGATATTATTCCTAAGGTTATTCGTAAGACTAAAGACGGAGATGATAGTAATAAAATATATATTCCTGAATTATGTCCTGCTTGCGAATCAACGTTGGAATGGGATAGCACCGATACAACAAAGTGGTGTAAAAATGAATTCTGCCTTTCTCAAATCAATGGCAATATTGAAAATTGGTTTAAGAAGATTGGAGTCAAGGGAATAGGGGAAGGTATCATTAATAGACTAACGAATGATGAAAAAAATTCATTTATGGATCCAATGGTTAGCTGTATTTCAGACATGTACAACCTTGAGCACTACAAGAGCGAATTAAGGGAATCTTTTGGACCTAAGGCTCTTGAAAATATCCTTGCTTCAATTGATTCAGTTAAAGATATTACATTGGCAAAATTCATTGAGGCTCTTGGTATCGGTAAAATTGGAACAATGGCAAAAGAGTTGACAGCTATTGCTCCTACTATTGAGGATATTGACAATCTAACAATTTCAGATATCGTCAAGATTGATGGCTTTGCTGAAACAAAGGCGACATCCTTTATTGAGGGTTGGTCATCTAATAGGGATGAAATTTCTAAAATACTTCAATATATCTCTATTACGGAGAAAAAGTTAGACAGTCAGAAGTTAGAAGGTCAAAAGTATTGCTTCACTGGTTCGTTCTCAAACCCTTCACGTAAAGAAATGGAGAAGATGGTAGAAGATAACGGAGGGAAGAAATCTTCTGTATCTAAGAATTTGAATGCTCTAGTATGGGATGAGTCCATTTCAGGGGGCAAGGTTGACAAAGCTAAAAAATTGGGTATTCCTATTATTAGTCAGAAAGAGTTCTTGGAGAAATTATCATGAAAGCAGTAGTTGTTATTTCTAACCCTAAAAAATCATTAAAGAGGGCTTTTGAGTTTTTGTTGGGCAGATATGCCTATACTGTTACATGCCTATATGATATTCCTCCTTATTGTGATTTATCTCTTAGTAAGGAAGAGCGTAAAGCTAAGATGACTGAGTACAGAAATCATGGTGGGGCTAGAACATTTGGTTGGTATCATCATCTTAAAGATGCCAAGAAAGCTATCTTGGAAAATCGTGGAGATATACACGAATGCTCTTATAAATATGCCATTATTGAAAGATTATCTCAAGGAGTTCATGGTGGGTGGATGCATGGCTATGAAGAATACTGGTATGAATGGTCAGGGGACGATTGGAGGGAAACTGATAGCGGGGGATATCACCCTATTGATAAGCCTGAATTAGTAAAGAAAGTAATCGGATGGAGTTGGGGTTGAGACACAATGTAGAGTAATAAAAAATTTAAGTCTTCGTAGAAAACAGTATAATGGTACTATTATGAATGAAAATTTAAGTCAGGAAAAACATTGGTGTATGTGCTCCTCAATCAAAAGTGTTTATAGAGATTGCTTCTCAACTTGTAGTATTTGCGGGGGAATGGATGCTTATGGGACATCTAAGAATAGACCTAGGGATAAAAATAAGGACATTCCTATAAAAAGTACTTATGATGAAAAAAATAGAACTTAACACAATATATAATGAGAATTGCCTTTCTACAATGAGTAGGATGGACGATGAGTTTATTGATTTAATAGTTACATCTCCTCCATATGATAATCTCAGAGCATACAAGGATGATATTGGACTCAAGTGGAACTTTGAAGTCTTTAAGCCTATTGCTGATGAAATTTATCGAATAACTAAGAGCAACGGAGTTGTTGTTTGGGTAGTCGGGGATGCTACTACGAAGGGTAGTGAAACTGGAAGCAGTTTTAAACAGGCTCTTTATTTCAAAGAGATTGGGTTCAATCTTCATGACACTATGATATACGAAAAGAACAGTTCCACATTTCCTGCAAGTAGGAAAAGTAGTCGATACACTCAAATATTTGAATACATGTTTGTTTTCTCAAAGGGCAAACCTAAGGCTAACCTTCTTTGTGACAAAAAGAATAAATGGGCTGGGTGGACTGATTTTGGAGGCAAAGTCCTTAAGGTTCCCGTTCCAGAATATTCTCCAAGAACTAATATATGGAAGTATGTTACATCTTACAATGGAGTTGACCATCCCGCCCCCTTCCCTGAAGACTTAGCTAAAGACCATATATTGAGCTGGAATGAAGAATTGGATGTTGTTTATGACCCTTTCATGGGTAGCGGAACAACCGGCAAAATGGCTAAATTGAATGGTCGTAAATACATCGGAAGTGAAATAAGTAAAGAGTATTGGAAAGTTTCTGAAGCTCGCCTTAGAGAAGCCGATAGTTTATTCGATGAATAAATATACAAAAACTTCTTGACTTTTTTATTAATTCCTATACTATGTATTAATCAATAGGAGACTAATTTATGGATAATGAATGGAAATGTCAGACTTGTGGAACTTGCGATTTTAGAGCCGAAAATAAAGAATGTCGCAAGTCCCCTCCCCATATTCAAAGTAAAAGAAAGTTAGTGTCGGCAGAAACTGGATGTTATGCTGTTGAAGCTAGTTATGCATACCCTATGGTTAAAAATGGAACACCAGCATGTTCATATTGGAGAGAACGTAATTAAAAGTAATAAAGAAAAGAAGTGTAAAGAGTGTGGCTATATATTCCCATCAGATGATGGGTTGCCTACCCTGATTAAAGAAGTCTTGAGTAAAATCGAAACTTGCTCAAATTGCAATATTAAAGCTTTAAAGGAAACAGAAACAGATAGTGACTATTATTGCAAAAAATGTAACAAAATTGAATTCGATTGTGTATGTAAAACAAAGGTAATAAAGGAAAGACAATGAAAAGAAGAAATGGATTTGTAAGTAACAGTAGTTCAAGTAGCTTTTGCATCTTTGGGGTTAGTGATTTTTCACTTGGTGACCCTATTGAGTTGTTTAGGTCACTCAAGAAAGAGTTTCCAGAAGATTTTGATAAG
>Ga0114918_10002089_pt1 | contig 17915 bp, 31 predicted proteins | sample LantaG_FD_87015 | JGI IMG/M metagenome (GOLD analysis project Ga0114918, IMG submission 87015) | Deep subsurface microbial communities from Baltic Sea to uncover new lineages of life (NeLLi) - Landsort_02402 metaG | ecosystem: Environmental > Aquatic > Marine > Oceanic > Sediment | place... | reverse complement strand
CTTGGTTATTTGGAAAACAATGTGTACTACCAACTTTAGTTAAAGTATTAGATACGGAGATAGAAGATACCTTGATAGCTAATCTATCCACAATAGCACAACATAGCCAGATGCTTAGTATAATTGGTGTTGGCTCAAAAAGACATGACCCTATAATGTCGGAGATATTTGAGGAAGAGTGTGGCACAGAGTTAACTAAACAGGAGGTTAAAGATGGATAAGATTGAGGAAGTAAAGAAGGTACTAAGAGTTCTTGTAGGAAATACAATACAAAGAGCAGGAAATGAGGACAAAATTAAGGAGATACCACCTCTAATGTATCTTGCTAGTAAGCAAATCTGCCAGTTATTTGAGACAAAGGCAGACGAGAGTAGGTTGCTGTTATTTGAGGAACGAGAGCAGTATTGGGAGGAGAATAGACATTGTGCAGGATGGCAAACTTGGAAGATGCTCAAAGCTCAAGATACCAAGACAGCCTCTATCCTTGAGCAGAAGTGCCAGGATAGAGTGGATAGGATATTTAGAGAGATAGACAATTTATTCAAGTGGACAGAAACACATTATTCACCTGATGGCAATGTGGGTACACCAGATAGTACAGGTGGTGTAGTTAACATAGGAACTGAGTACGTTTTAATGAATAAGGATAAATATAAGGCTCTCAAGAAGCAGGAGGGGGTAGATGGGTAAAGAAGTACAGTTGAGAGAAGCACTTAAAAAGGATTTCAGGAAACTATATGTTGAAGGCTACACCACTACTTGGGAAAGTGAACGTATGGTTAGGGAAATTGAAATAGACAATATGAGTTTAAGTAATACATTAGTCCTCTTTAACAGTGGGAAGATTAGCACGCTCTCTAGGAGAAGGAGGAGATAGATGAAAAGAGTTAAAAGAACCAATACTAGCTTTTTCAAGGTAATAGTAATGCTTGGTTTAATAGGTTGTAGCATAGGCTTGTTAGTCATCTTCACATTCACAGCAATATATGGTAACTTCCCGATTAAGGAGGCAAATCCTTTTATACTAGCTGGTGAAATTGCCCTACCTTTATTCCTTATGGTGAGTGGGGTGCATTATTTCTACAAGGAGATTAGAGGATGAGCCTAGAAAAGATAAGTCTTGCTATTAAGTGGTTTGGCTACTGGCTGCACAAAAGGTTAGTATACCCCTGCTGCAAAAAGGAGTCTAAAGGATGACAGCAGGTAACATACTAATCAACTTTATGGCTATAGGAATGGCTTTAATATTTGCTATTATATTTGTCCTTATACTTATAAAGGGAGAGGAGAAACTAATTGAACCAAGAAGATGGGTAGCGCTAATTGAATTTGTCCTTATGTCTGCCATCATAGCATTGGCACTGTATAATTTATGGGAGGGAATATGCCATTAGAATGGTTCGTATGTCCAGACAAGGAGATTGTCAAGGTAAAAGACTGCCTAAACAAATGCAAAGGACCAGACAGGTGCTTGACACTACCAACTTTAACATTGATATCCCAACAAAGGGAGTGGAATGGGATACCTAGCACCACACAACTGCTGAATGGTACTATGATGGAATTCTTGAAGCTCACTCAACCATATGCCATAGACCCTGATAAGATGGCGTTTGCTTTGCTAGGTAGTAGGCATCATAAGAACCTACAAGAAGTGGCTAAGCAGTTAAACCTACCTGCTGAGGTAGCACTAACTACTGATGACAGGGATATATTTGACCTACTAGAGCCTGAAGGTGAAGCATGGACTTTAACTGACTACAAAACTTGGGGTAGTTACAAGGTAGCTAAAAGCCTAGGTATAGTAAAGGTAGGTATGCAAGATGACCCTAGTGGTGATGTGTATAAAACAACCAGTAAGTGGGGTAAGAAGGGGGAACCTAAACAAGTGCCAGTGTTTCAGGTTGTACCTCAAGAGGTTGATATGTCCGAGACAGAACTACAGTTAAACCGTTATAGGGTGATGCTGGAGGAAAGAGGTGTAGCTATAGGCAAAATGCAAATACAAATTACGGTTAGGGATGGTGGGTTGGCTGTAGCTAAGTCAAGAGGGATTGAAAGGAATACCTACAAGATAGCGGTTGAGAGATTGGATGACAGGATAGTTAACAACTACTTTAATGAGAAAGCCAGTAGCCTACTTTCCGCATTAAATTTAGGTAAGTGGGATTCACCCTGTAATGAGGAGGAGTGTTGGGGAGGTACCAGGTGCAAAAACTATTGTGATGTGGCTAGATACTGTCCTAAGGGAATGTTGTACCAGGAGGGGAAGTAATGAAGATACTCCGCACAGATGATGACCAATTACGAAGGGAGATAGCAGAGGAATACAAAAAACTTTATTACAAAATATATGGTAAGAGAAAACCACATACACTGTCTAGTATGGAGTTGGATAACATTACCACTGAAGCTAGTAAGCGAGTCCAAGATAGAAGGAGAGGGAGGTTAGTAGAATGATTAACTACCCATGTTTAGACAACCTGACAGATTTGGAGCTAATACTTTTACACCACAAAGTTGCTGACTCCAAAGACATTACTGATATTGGTTTCAGAAATAACATACAAATGAAACTAAAGGAAAGGTGTATAACTGTTGTAGAAAAGGAGGAGCAGGTATGATATTCGGATTGTGGGGAGAGGACAAGTCTTGTAAAACAACCTTATCACTGTCATTTCCTAGACCACTAGTTCACATGGAGTTTGATATTGGCGGGTTCAAGCGGGCTGACAGGAACTTTCCTCACCTGCCAATCCATGACTGGGTAGAGAAGGGTGAAATCATATCCGAGAAGTATATAGTTCCATTTCAAATGGGTTCAATCAGCCCTGATAATGTGGTTATACCTAGTAAGATTATAGTAGGTATAAAGGAACTATTCTACAAGTTTGCTGGTAGCTTCATCAAGCATTTGCAGGATGACAATGTAGCCACTATAGTAATTGATACGGCTACCTTGTTGTATGAGCTTACCTGCACAGGGTATATTCAAGAAAAGCAGGAGTTACAACTACCACTAAAACCTGATGGTAGAGGACAAGACAACAAGCCATTAAGAACCTCATTACAACCCATTGAATATAGAGAGCCTTATATTAGAATGAGAGGGTTTGTATACCAAGCCAAGGCACATGATAAAAACCTAGTATTAACTCACCATGCTGCGGATGAGTATGGTATGGTGAGATTAAGGGATGGTACTCTAGGTGAGGGTAAAACAGGCAAGAGAGTAAGGCATGGGTGGCAGCAACTAGGCGATAGCGTTGATGTTATGGTTAATACCTATTGGAATAAGGAAAAGAAAAAGCCATACTGCAAGGTTGAATTAGCCGAGGTGAAAGAGCTTGAAGGTATAGAACTTGAAGAACCAACCTACACTGAGATACTCAGGCTCATCAATATGGTTAAGGGGATAGTATGAGGCATATTATAGCTGAATTGCTTTTGAACGCTGATATTACACTCGCTGAGACGAGCTATATTCTAAATCTGAGCGTCAATGAGCTAAATGAGATACTAGACACACTAGAGAATAAGGATAATAACCTATGACTATTTTAGTGGATATTTTTGAGCCTCAGGAAATTGAATACCTAATAGCACAGTCGGTTGAGGTTAGTAGATTGTCATTGAACCCTAAAGGATTTGCTGACTACCTATTCTACGGGTTTGATGGTCATAGGATACAAGTGGAGAGAAAGCAGATTACTGAGGTGCTAGGTGGTATGGACCACGTGGAAGAACAGTTGAGGAGGGAGTTGGACAACGGTGTAGAGGAAACCATGTTGCTTATTGAGGGTGTATGTGAGCCTGTGTTTGGGTTGAAGATAGCTACCCAAATCTGGCATAAGGTTAAAGGCAAGAAGAATATTATGGTGCCTGGTAAAGTCTATAGTTGTAGTTATACAGGTTATCAGGCATGGAAGAACCAATTAGATAAGGCTGGGGTTACCATAGTTGAGACTTTTGATTATACCGCTACGGCTATGACGTTGGTTGCATTATACCAAAATGCACAGAAGGAGGAGCATAAAACCCTCAAGCGTTATATTAAGGATAGAATACACATTGAGAATTACAATCCTCATATCTATAATCTAATGGCTATTAAAGGTGCAAGGATAGGAGAGGAAATGGCTAAGGGTTTAATAGCTAGGTTTGGGACATACTGGTATACTATTAGTCAGGATACTGAGGAACTAGCAGCTACTACGTTTGGTAAAAAGGAGCAACAGTTTGGGATGGTAAGGGCTAAAAGACTACTAAAAGCCATAGGGAGGAGAGTTTGAATATACTAGACCAGGTAGGGAAGAAGGTAACTCTACTACATCTTAGGTACAATGCACTAAACTACACAAAGGAGACTGAGGTTATAATGGCTGTTAAGGCTCCTAAAGGAGAAATGATGCTGTTTGGCCCACATAAACACATGGATGATAAATGTAAGGCAATAAAAAGGTTTATGGAGGAGCATAAGGATGATTGAGCCAGCTAAGATGGAAGAAGGGGTAGAAGAAATAAGGCGAGCAGTTGGTATTTTATTAAGATTAGCTACTGGTGGAGATGATGAGCAGGTCAAAGCCATTAAGCGGACACTCTCTAATTTAGGTATAGTAATAAAAAAGAAGTGCCCTGATTGTGAGTGGTCTCAATTTACAGATGAGGCAGTAGTAATGACTCCCTGCCACCATTGTAATTGTAGTGGGTATATATATGAACCATTGATTGAGGAGGCAGAAAAACATGGAGTTCGCACCAGAATACCCAAGAAATGAGCAAGGCTGGATAAAGTTCCCTAGAGACCAGAAGATAAGGAAGAATCTGTTTTTCCCTGATGAGGTTATGAAGCATCCAGCCAAGATGAACTTCCACTTGCAACAATCCATAATTGAGTATATAGCTAAGGAAGGTGATGTGCTACTTGACCCGTTTGGTGGCACAGGTACTCTAATGATAGCAGCGTTGCAGGGTTATAAAGTAATCCTAATTGAGATTGAGGAAGGCTACCACAAACTAGAATTAGAGTCTAAGAATAACCTTAATATACAGGTGGCTGGTGCTGGTGATTTAGTTACCTTACTTCATGGAGATAACAGGCTGTTGATGCCCATACCTTGTGACCATATTATTACTTCTCCACCTTATGCCCAAGCTATGAAGATTACTAGGGTAAGGAAGCAACGTGAAGATGCTCCTGATAGTTGGCTGGTTGACCAGGATAAAATGATGCTGGAGTATAGTAAGTCACCACGTAACCTAAGTAAGTTGAATATCTTTCTCTATAATATGGAGATGGAGAAAGTATACAGTCTGGCTTATAGGAGTTTAAGGCTAGGTGGCACACTAACTGTAATTGTGAAGGATAGGATAAACAATGGTGAGAGGGTATATCTAAGTAGGTGGGTGGATAAAGTATGCAGGTCTGTAGGGTTTGAATTAGATAAGTGGGAGAAGTGGTTGACACCAGGTCATGGCTTTACCAAAATAGCCAAGAGTCAAGGGAAAGAGGTAGTCGAGGACGAAGATATTATAATTTATAGGAGGGCAAAATGAGACAGAGTTGGGATGATTATTTTTTCCAGGCAGCTAAACTTGTGTCAACTAGAAGTACCTGTCTACATAGGCAATATGGTGCAGTCCTAGTTAGAGGAAAGCATATAATTTCTAGTGGGTTCAATGGAGCACCTGCTGGTTATCCACATTGCACGGTATGTGCTAGAGAAGGTGTACCTAGTGGTGAGAAACTGGAACTATGTAAGGCTGTCCATGCCGAGCAAAACTGTATTGCTACGGCTGCTAGGTATGGGATATCAACCTTCAACACTGCATTGTATTTGTATCCTGGTGATATTCCATGTCCACTATGTACCAAGCTATTGATAAATGCAGGTATCAGCAAAATATACTACACTCAGACCGATTATCCAGGCTTTGAATTAAGTAAGGATTATATTAACTGGTCAAATATAATACTGGTGAAGCACTAATGTATTTTGCTTATGACCCAACCGCAAACTTTTACTACTATGGTGAGGAGGAACCACGTCAAGGGTTATACAAAGAACTACTAACAGATTCTACCCACCAGTATATAGGGGTTGATGTTGAAACCATATCGTTGAAGGAGAGAGTAGCCATAGGCGTAGGTATATCAGTGAAACCTAATACCAGCTTCTACTTTCCATTATTTCCTACACCATCACCATCAGTTCCTTGGCACCTACTCAAAGATACAAAGGTTAGTAAGGTATTCCACAACGCCTTGTTTGATTTATCCGCATTGAGGGAATATGAAGTGGATGATGTTAATGTGATGGATACCAATGTCATGGCTAGGTTGTTATGTTACAAGTTTGCCGACCTAATGAGTATGTCAGTGGTTCACAAGATGGAAGTCCATGATGTTAAGGAGTATATACCTAAAGGTGGAACAATGCTAGACGTTGCCAGAGAAGTTGTGGCTAGGAAATGTATGCAGGATTCTGGAGCCTGCCTAAAACTTTTCTACGAGCTTTATGAGGATACCAATATGGGCTACCTAAATGTGGAAATGCAGTTGATACCTATAATGATAGAGATGAGTAATAAAGGGTTGCTTATAGACCAGGAAATGAGGCAGCACGTGGAAGATGAGTTGTCTGAGCAGGTTAAATACTATATAGGATTGTGTCAGGAGGTAGGGTTTAGTCCAAGTTCACCTCAACAGATAGCCTATATGCTGGCTAAGAGAGGAGCCTACTCTGGGTTTAGACGGCTGCCATTTACTAAAGGTAGGAGAGGTAACCTGTCTACAGAGGTTAAGGTGCTAAAACAAATGGATGACCCACTAGCCTCTATAGTGCTAAAATACAGGGCTAGTTCTTATCTTCTCTCGCATTACATTAAACCATGGGCACGGGATGAAAGGGCTTATACTAGATTCCACCTAAATGCCATCACTGGTAGACCTAGTTCCACTGATAGGAATATGCAAAATATACCAGGTAAGTTCCGTAAAGATGGTAGCAAGTATGAATTTAATTGTCGTGGTATATTGCTACCTGATAGTGGTGTATGGACTGATATGGATTGGCAGCAACTGGAGCCAAGAGTTTTAGCCTACCTGTCTGGTGATAAGGAAATGCAACATATCTTCTCGCTACCAAAATATAAGCCAGATGGCTCAAGGAATGAGGAAGCAGACATACATTTACAGGTGGCAGTTTTTATGGGTGTGGAGAGGAGGATGGGGAAGTTAATAAATCTGGCTATGTCTTATGGAGCCACAGACATTACTTTAATGGAACACTCTGGTATCAAAAACGTCAATAGGGTTAGGCAGTTGAGGGAAATGTGGGGTAAGAAATTCCCCCAAGCCATAGACTGGATTGACTCAAGGCAGGAGGATGCTCTAAGAACTGGTATGGCTAGAACCATATTCGGTAGGAACATAAGACTACCTTCTCTTGAGGAGGAAGGTCTTGATGACATTAAACGTAAGGCTATAGATTATCCCTGCCAAGGTTCGGCAGCAGAGATATTGAAAAGAGGTTTGATTGAACTTAAAACCCTGCCAATGGCACTACAAATCCACGATGAGATTTTAATTGATGGTTACATCCCTGATTATGAGTTTGAGCCGTTGGAGAACATAGCCCCATTTCATACACCTGTGGATATAAACTACTTTGAGAGGTGGGAGTAATGGATAACTTCAATCAAATGGTAGCTAACGAAAGAACCTACCAAGACACCAAGTGGGGAGAACAGAACCATGAACCTACATGGTGGCTAGCTATATTGGTAGAGGAGGTAGGTGAACTAGCCAAAGCTATTCTAGAGACCGAGCAAGGGTTAGAGGATACAAAGTCTGTAGAGGCTGAGTTGGTTCAAATAGCTGCTGTGGCTAAAGCTATGTGGGAATCTGGTAAACGGCGGAGTTGGCTGTAACAAGGAGGCTCCCTGATGTTGCCTACCAAGGAGCCTCTCGTAGCTTAGGGTTTTATGCCTAAGCAGGCTGCTTTACAGGTACAGAGGAAACTCTCCTTCTGTATTCAGCCTTGTTCTTTAATATGGAGTTGAAGTCGGTTAATCTTGCTGTGCCTTCTGCTCTAAACCTGTCGGCTAACATAAGGTCAGTTTCAGCAGTTGTCTTGTATTGGGCAGCTTCGGATAGGTAGCGGTCCATCTCCATAATATATTGGTTGGCCTCGGATATATGAGCCTGAGCCATATCAATCCTTAACTTGGTATCTGTGAAAAAGCCTTGAGCTATGTTGCTCCAACCTTCTGCTTGTTGGATATAAGTCCTGAGATTGTCAATCCTTACAGTAGCCTCTTGTATAAACCCTAAAGCAGCGGTTGTCCTGGCTTGAGCTATGGTTACTCTAGCTTTGGAATACTCACTATAGTTTTCTGCTACCCTAGAGCCTGTATTAAGTACGTTTATCCTATCATCCCCAGTTTCAAGCAAAGCCTCCGCACCTACAGTAGCTTTACCTAAGTCAGTAGAATCCACGTCATCCAAGTAGGTGTTAGCATCATCCACAGCGGCTAGTATGGCTGTTCTCAACCCAGCTATGTCTGTGGTTATCTTAGTCAACCAAAATACACTATCCTCATTGGTGTTATTATTGAGGAAGGTGGTAGCAGTTCCAGTCTGTGTATGTGCCTCGTTGACATAATCAGTTACCTTGTTAAGTGCTGCCACTACTAAAGTATGCAGGGCAGTAGTTAACCCTAACTCAGTTCTAAGGCTAGCAAGGTCAGTTACCGCCTGTTGCTCATATTGCAGGGCTTCAATTATTAAGGCATAGCCACCAGCACCTATAGCCACTACCTCATCTAAATAATCAGGGTAGCTACCAGGGCTATCCTCACCAGGAGGCATCTGTTTCCTCTCGTAGTAAATAGCTATGTGTTTTTTGTCGGTTAGCTCCTCCTGTGAACGGCCAGTCCCCCTACTACCCACATACATAAAATCACCAATGATACTGTAGGATACAAACTGTTGAGGAATGGTAGTCATCGGATACTGCACCCTCTGTATTCTGGTGACTACAGGCAATATGGAACTAATGTCAATACCTAGCCTAGACTTGGTATAGTCAACTAGATAGGCTGTACCTGCTGCCATGCTACCACCAGTGATGAATTTTATGGCTCCATTAGAATAGTCCATAGTGTAGTCGGTATCTCTGGTGTATGTGGTAGTACCAGCAGCATTAGTAACCTCTTCTGACTCAGGTCTGATTGGCTTATTGGCTAGGAATATATAGGAATCGTAGGCGTTACCAGTACCAACACTAAGGGTGTCACCAGCAGCATTACCAACTACATTGTCTAACTCAACTTGGGTAATCCTCTTGAAATAGAGGTTACCTTGGTATGCAGTACCAGATACCAATATGTCTTTAAGGTACCAACTCTCCTCAATGTAGTTGCCATCTTGGTCGTAGCCTTTGACTATGACAGTTAGACTGGATATAGACTTATTGGCATCGGTTAAGGTAACAGTCAATCGCCTTGGTACATCAGTGGTGAGGGTAGCTATGGTCATAGTAGCACCATCAGTCTCACCTACTAAAGAATGTCCATTGACTAGGGCTGTAGCGGATGCGGTAGCTGGTGTAGTGATGCTCTCATCTGTCACGGTAAAGTCAAGAGTTTCCTCATGCACCCTTTCCAACGGTAAACTACGACTAAGGTCGTCCACAGCCCTTTCAATAGACCTGTCTAATTCAGCCACAGACATTTCGGTATCTATGGTTATCTTTAAGTCTAAGGCTAGTTTATCCCTAAGTCCTTGCTTTGTTAATCCCATAATCACCTCCTGTTTACATGGATACTACAAAATCAGAAAGGGTATCACTGGTACTAATTATACCAGTATCCCGATTGCAATACACAATGAGTATTTCTTCACCGCTTTTAGGGGCACCACAGAACACCTTAATTATGAATACCTCCACTGGACTTTCCCCTCCATTATATATTGCTGGAGTTCCAGGCATAAAAGATGCACCACACCCGTAACTCCTATGCACAGCACAACTGGAATCTTCAGGACATTGTTTGCTATAGAACGGACAATATGCCATTACATCCCCCTCAAAGCATTCCACTTGGAGTAGCTTAATACCAGACTACCTTTTATCCTTACATACCAGATTGTACAAGTAGCTGTTTGGGCAGCCTTATCGGTTAATAATTGAATATAGGCAGAGTTCCAGCCTAAGGTTCTACCTTGTGGGTGTATGGCTAAATTAACTGTACTCTCAGCAGTATCAGCCACAAAGATATTCTCCGCATTTGTTCCATCATAAAACCTCAACGTTGTTGTGGATAAGGCTGTCTTATTAGCTGATAGCAATACATCAGTAACGAATAAGGCTTGGTTATCACCACAACCAATTACAGTTTGTGTTTGCTCACCTGAATTAGTAACAGCCTTGAACTGTCCATACAACCTAGGTGGGGCTGCTGTTAGTAAGACATTACCCCAAGGAGAGTCTTGTGTTAGTAATGGTTCTCCATTAGCACCATAAAGTATTACTGGTGTTGCCATTAGTTACTCCTATTCATGGTAGTAGAACGAAATATGACCGTAGTAGGTGTTATCATTACCTGTATTATATAATGACCATACCTGATTCTTTGGAACAACCCATCCACTATCGGTAGAGAATGTTAACGGACTTACATTAAAGACGTAGATGCCACCAATAGCTGATGTACCTGCGAATGTGGTAATATCAGTACCACCAGCAGCTATGGTGTAGAATAAACCTTCTGCGCCACCAGATATTCCCGACTTCACATTAGTAGGTACTACTGCGGTTCCTCCTGCTGCATAAACAAAGGTTTCGTTAAGCAACACCTTAACATACGGTGGCATTTTATATGAGGCAACAAACAGGGTAATGGCTGTAACAATAAGGTCTCTATCATCGGTATTCTTTATAACACAGATATGTTCTGCTCCATTTGTTCCTACTCCATCTATGGGCATGATGTAGCCATCACCCTTCAAATTTGCTGCGTGCTCCTCGCTAAAACAGGTTGCATGAACCCATAGCTTTCCATCATCAGTTGACTTAATCGGTATTCCACCTCTTCCTTCTAATACTTGTCCCATGTTAATCCTCCTCGTCTATATTTAATCCTGACATACTGGCTAGGCATCTTAAAATAGCCTTTAGCTGTTTAGCTAATCTCTCCAGCAAGGTTTCCTGAGCCTTGAGTATTTCTTCCATCTTCACATATTCACCTCCTAATATATGCCATTCAGTACCATCACAGATAATCATTATGTATTGGTATTGTAAAGTCAATGCTATGGTTAATTCTCCATCTATAGTCTCGGCATCATTACCATCTATAGTTACTGAATGGCCGCTACTATCTGTTTTCTTAATCCAGTATACTTTACTAGGATGGGTAGAGGCTGCTGGCAGGTTAATCTTAACATTAGTAGCGGTTGCATCTACTAGAATAACCATCTCGGTACTAGCCGTATAATCATCAGTTTTACCAGTTTGACTAAATTCCCCAGCCAGCATCACACCATGGATACTACCCTCAGGTATACTAGGGTGCCGTTTCTGAGCTTGTAAGGTTATACCACTAGCAGGTCTACCTTGTTGCTCTCCATAAAACTCAGTCAACTTTTTCATTAGAAGTACCCCATCAACTCCTCATAAAGGACTGCATACCTATCAGAGACAACCCTATCAATGGTATCAATTAGCCTTTTATTCTGTATAACAGTAGGTTCTATAAAGTCTGTGGTTACCTCACCCAAACTAATCTCTAATCGGTTTATACCCTTTATCCTATCAAATATGTGTATTAGGTTGGTAACTCTGGTTAAGGCTACTGTTGGATATTCAATAGAACCAGCTACTAGTATTTTATCGGCACCATAAACCGTATCATAATCATTACTAGCCTTAGCCCTATAATGATATGTTGTACCACTTACTAATCCAGTTATACCTTTAGAGAATGACTCACCACTACTCTTACTATCCGTTGCTGTAGTAGTCCCGTAAGCTGTAGTTTCTCCCCACTCAAAGTTACAATCAGTGGTAGTATCACCACCATCACCAATCAATGTTCCATTAAGAGTAGCTGTGGTAGCTGCAATATCAGTTGCTCCATCAGTCCTAACTGTAGTATTACTTGTAGCTGTAATAACTAGTTGGGGTTTGGGTGTCCAATCAACCGTATAAAATATGGCTTTATATACCTTAAAGCCTTCCCAAGCAGGAGGAATATTCGCAGCATCATAGGTAGCTTCTCTCAACCCTAGCCTGATAATACCATCCCCAAGTAATTGACTTTCTATATAAGCTATACCTGTTTCATTAAATATGAATTCTGTATACTCCCCTTCAGTCATGTCACCATGCCCTAGAGCAGTTGCCAAAGGACTAGTGCCAATTTCTCCATAATCAGCATTTACAAGGCCAACATCTGAAGCTGGTGTTGCTAAGTATATATTCCAAGTAGGAACTACAGCACCCACAAAATCATTAGTCTTATCATAACAGTATAGACGAAGCTTGATACCTGATATAGTAATGTCTGATGGCAGTTCTGATAGGTCAAACAAAAGGATTGACCTAAACATGATGGTATACTCATCAGTATCACCAGTTGTTCCAAGGTTAGCTTCAAGATATTTGTCGGTATCATCATGTGCTTCTCCCTCACCATCCCTCATTTCAGCCCATGTTCCATCGGTTGTTCTATAGACTATCCCATCAAGTATTGGATTAAAAGTCACGGACATTATATTCCCCTCGCATCATGGACAGTTACCTTATCGTATAGCTCCACGCTGGAATCATGCGGGATTATTAGTTTACCTGCTAATTGTTCAGCCTTAATTCTGGTTAGTATAGCCGCTGCCCTATTGTCGGCATCAGTTTGGTTGGTTATGGTTCCATCCATATAAGGCTGTAGTACCTCAGTGTATTTAGCAATTTCAACAGCATCTTCAGATGTACCAGTAATAATATCATCAGTTGTCCAAGTACCATCCTCTCCTTGATTGCAAAATACCGCTATACTATTAGGTATTAGTAAGTTAACCTTCTCGGTGTACTCAAAGAAGTAATGGCCTTGGTTATCATAATAATTCTCATTGGCGGTATCAGCCTCTTGTGGATAAACTATCTCTACTTCAGGGTAGTCGTACCCATAATTAGCCTTTATTCTTAGGTAACATTTGGTCATACTAATAAGCCTGTAAAGAACCGAGGCGGCGTTCTCATAGGGCATTTCATTAACATCAAAGATTGGTTTGAAATCATTTAATATACCATCATCCACAGTAGGACTAGCTGCTAAACTCCAACCCATAGCAGTTTCTACAACTTCCTCAATCAGTTCGTAGATGGTATGGGTAGCGTTAAACTGGAAATTATAGTAAGGAGCAGAACCATAAGCCATAACCCTCTGCTCTCTTAGGTATGCCCAAGCACCTGTACAATAAAGCTGGCAGACTACAATACCTTCCATAGAGGTAACCCACTGGTTCTTTACCCAAAGAGGAGCAGCATAGGCGTACTCAGCGGTATCGTTGTTGCCGTTAGGTTCAGCTACAGCCTCGCCAGTGATGTGACCATATCCTATTCGGAAAAACTTCCCTGTTAGGTCAACAGTGGCTATATCCAAGGCACGGTCATCATTACGCAAAATAACTGTAGCCCTATCCCTGTAGGCTTCCTCATGGTGCTCGTTATACAATAGCCTATCGGAATAATCAGTATCATTTACATAGATGCGGGTGTAAGGAGTATTAGATACCGCTTCTTGTTCTGCCTGTAACTCTGTTGATAAGGTTCTCACTACCTTCTCCTCAAATTGACAAAACTACTAAATGGATTCATAGGAGTATACCTCTGCCTACCTAGCTGCATTCTACCTCTACCAGCAATAGCTCTATGTGCTACATGATGGGTAATTCTACCTATAGGTGATTGCCTCCACATAGTTGTAGAAGGTCTGTATTGGTATCTGGTAGTACCTTTCCTCAAAGCAATCTTTTTAGGTTTTCTAGCCCGCAATAAACTCATGCTAATCTCCTTTTTGCCAAGGTATATATTTCTTACCCCAAAAGAAGTGTCCATTGATATAGCCAAAGGTGTAGAAAATCAGGAAGAATAGGACTCCTACCCATCCAGCCCAAATATACACCCATATGCCTATAAAGAACCAAGCCATCTGCATAAGGTACTCAAACTGGTGCCAAATATCCCTAGTTATGAAAGTCCAAGGACGACCACCTATCAGGCTCCATAACTTCTTATAGGGATTAAAGGTTAACCATTGTTTCCAATTCATATTATACTCCAAGTAAATGTCTTTGCGATTGATAAATTGCCCTACCTACTTCGGCAGAATAGTATTGTGTAAGTATAAAAGGAAGGGCTACCGAGCATTTGCAATACGATGTTGCATAATTTATTTTGCCAAAAGTCAGACTTGCTCCGGAAGTATACATAGGAGCAGCACCTTGAATTGTGCTAGTCCCTGGTGTATCTCCGTTTAACATAAAAGAGTGTGTTGTCCCATCCCAAGTAAAAAATATGTGATTCCAAACACCAACAACTATTGTCTTTGCTATAGAACTAGGTGTGGAGTTAAACCCAAAAAGGCGGATTGCGGTATTAGCATCAGTTCTTTGTAGTACAAACCCACTATAGCTCCCAGATACCAATCTTGATATATATGCGCTATAATCTGCCCCACCTGTATCATTCCTAATCCATGCAGAACCAGTAAATGCAGTAGCGGTATCTAAGGCTGATATATTCCCGCAATCCGTAACCGCATCTGTCCCATTAAAAACCTGATATGGTATCCCATTCTGATAAGCCCAGGTAGTATTTGTTAAAGCTCCATGATTACCTTGCCCACTCAAGTCTTTTATAACAGCACCCGAACCAGGAAACCCAGTTAAGTTTAATACACAACCATCTTCATTTAAGGGATGTCCATTAATATAAGAGGCTCTTGACGTGTGTCTACCTTGAGGTCTAGCCCCATTGAAGGTAGTACCTGTCTTCCATTCTCTATCTAAGTGCATACCATTTAATACTGTTTTCATATCAACTCGTAGATAAAGGTTAATCCATAAACATCACCATCAGTGCCCGTATAGGCAACGTCTATTTCATCATCTGCATAAAATTCAAAACCTACACCAAATGTCTGGATAACATCTGTTACTCCAGTTGAACCAGCTACCGAATATAACAAGTCATCGTACACGGCGGCGACTGAACCATTATCATTGGTTATAGTGAACGTGTCCTGAGTTTGGGCAGACGCAAAGTGGCATCTCACACCGAGCAACCTAAAAGCTGCCCCAGGAGCTAGTGTCTTAGCTATTGCTCCTGTTCCCGTGTCTCTTTGGAAGAGTGGTCTATGGTAAGGTATACTAGTTGCTGCTTTAATTTCCCAATTAGCACCATCATAAGTAATATACATAACACCAGTATCATACTCGTAGAAGGTGGAACCAATTGGAACTTCTGAGGTAGCTACTCCACCAGAAATTATTGTGGTGGGTTTAGTATCTGTGGATGCCCCTATATACCTACGGATTGGTCTTTCAAGTTGTTTGACTGTCATAATAACCTCCTTTTTTCGGTTAGCTTATTCTATTGTGGTCTTCCTTCGCCAAGCTCCTTGCCTGTTTTTTCCCTTGCTATACTATAAGACATACCAGCACATTCCTCTTGGGTTTTACCCTCTTGGATACAGGCTGCTATAGACTTACCTATAGCTTCTCTGATTGAGGTTAGCGGGGATTCAGGTGTTAAATTTTCAACCGCTAGTGGCATTTTATACCTCCTTTATACCTCCGTGCTTTTCCTTTTCTACTTCCTTAGCTGTCTTATAAGGTTGACCAGGTCTAGGAAAAACCCCACTATCAGGCTTCCATCCTATCTTCTTGTAGCCTCTACCTCCTCCTAAATCCTGGAGCATTGTTAAGGGTTCAGCAAACCTAAAGTTAGGACTAGAAATCCTTAACTTTGCAGGTTTCCCACATTGACAAGTAGCCTTGTTCCTATTGTCCATATTATGGAACTCCTCAAACCTGGAACCACATTCACATTCGTATTCATATAATGGCATAATATTTATTTAGGGGGAGCAGTCTCCCACTCCCCCCTTGCCTCCTTAGGTTATGCCTAGCTTAATCTTCCTTGCAGCTACAATATCAGCAGGTAATCTATCTGGCTTAAATGCAACCTTGATACCAGACCACTCCACTGTCTCAAGTACCTCAATCATTGAAGCTGTACTCTCCTGTACTTCCTTACCTAAACCAAGTACATCACAGAAGGATTGCATCTGCGAGGTAGGAAGGGCTATAATATTAGGCTTTTTCATATCCTCTCCTTACTTGTCTATTTGGAGTTTAATCAGCCAGGTAGAGCCAAAAGAAGCACCTGAACTTGGAAGCATATAACCTGCACGTTGATTAAGAGCACCACTTGCTCTGGTCTCTATCTTGATAGTTCCATCAATATGGAAGAAACAATCATGGTTGCTAGCAGCTGCCCCAATTTCCTCATTGTAAGGAACAACATAACAAGGACCCCAGGACTGAACCCATTGCCAAGTAGATGCGATTGGGTCAATAAGAGTAACACCAGGACAGGTAGCGTAGTTGATACCTCCAGCCCAATGCTGTATGAGACCTTTGTATTCGTTCCTATTTAGGAAACAAGATGCTTGACTAGCACTAACAGCCTCCACAAGCCCATGGTCCAAAGTAAGGTCAACATCACCACTAGTCCTGCCAAGAAGTTCAGTGGTGCTTGCAAGAACCCTGTATGAACTGTAAGGATTAGTTCTAGGCATAAACCAACCACCTGCAAAATAATCCTCTACAGGCGTAGTATCCACATCTAGCGTACTTGCTAGAACACCTATTACAGTATCACCAGCAACACCAGCAGTAGCACCTACTGTACAAGTATCCATTTCAAGCCCATTGAATAGACCTATATTTGCCTTGTTGGCGGTATAAACTGTGGCTACATAACCAAAGTGGAATGCTCTATCTCCGTCGATGAATTTAGTGCCAACAGGGTATGACTGAGATGTTTCACCAACGGATGAGTTAGCTAAAGGATTGGGTATCACTAGATTACCCCATACGCCTTCTGGTTCACCACTGAACCATACTGGCATTATTATATACCGACCACTGTTTGACCTTATGTCATGGTTGATACCTATAAAACTTCTGTTTGTCCCCATTTTTATTTTTACCTCCTTTAAGGTTTATATGGGTTGTTTGATTATGCAGTTATCCCAGAATTGTCCACGTCATGAATCCTACCTAAGCATAAGGTAGAGCCTAGAAGCAAGGTGCCGTAGGAGTCCATTCTCATCCCACCGGCATTATAATCCTCTAGTCTTTCCCAGGTAAAGATTTCGTAAAAGTCACCAACATTTTCAGTTCCACCAAAAGCAAAGGTAACTCCAGCTTCTTTAGCCATCACATTACCATGTCTGATACCGAAGATGGAGAAAGTCCTATCACTGGTATAAACGGCTCTCTTATTACTGGTAGCACCTGTACCAGTGTTGGATTCCTCATCAACCAAATAGTCGGTTCGGATTATAGGAATACCAGCAAAATACATGATTGGTCTACCTATTTCGTTCATACCTCTGGTCAACAGGCTGATATCACCATGAGTAGGCTCATCCCTGCTCTCGGTGTAGAATCCTCTTTCAGCGTAGGCAGCGTCAATACGGATACCTATTTCTGAAGGAACCCATAGCTCATCACAACCAAATTTCATGGCATCAATCATACGCCTGAGTAGGGAGAGTTTAAGTCCTGCATCTTCGTTGTCAAGGTTAAGGTCAGAGTTAGCTACCACTGTGGCTGAGTTTGG
>Ga0114918_10002088_pt1 | contig 17920 bp, 23 predicted proteins | sample LantaG_FD_87015 | JGI IMG/M metagenome (GOLD analysis project Ga0114918, IMG submission 87015) | Deep subsurface microbial communities from Baltic Sea to uncover new lineages of life (NeLLi) - Landsort_02402 metaG | ecosystem: Environmental > Aquatic > Marine > Oceanic > Sediment | place... | reverse complement strand
CCAAAGGATATTTTTCTTCATATATTTTCATGCTAAATCAGAGATTGAAGTTTTTAGATCTTTATTGAAGGCCATCAGCATTTTTCTTCCAGCTAATTGTTTTTTTATAAAAAGTTCATAATTTATTAAAGCGTTATACATACTTGTTTTATTCTCATAGGTTTTATTGCTCAAAAACTCATTAATTGTTGCCGAACAAAGATTATCTAATTCTATACTTTCATCCATTTCATTTGTGTTAAATAAAAAGAAAACCTCTCTTGATAAAATATTTAAATTTTTTGCCAAGAAATAAAATCTTCTTCTGAAGAAGCACTTGCCACATCATAAAGTATTGCGTCAATTCTAGTTAGATGGGCAATTCCCATATTAAAACTAGAATCTCTTGTATAGTCACCCATTGTCTTGTAATAATTAAATACAACAATCATATAAAAACTTTACTTAGAATTTAAATAATTTTAAAGTGGTAACACATAAAAAGAATAGGAGTAATATATTTTAGATAAGTAAAGTTTTTATACTTTTAAATCAATAAAATAACATGAATAAATATATAATAACTTTTTTGATAGTAGGGTTACTTTTATTTAGTTTTGTTGGAGTTTCTCAAATATCTAATCCAGAAATAACCAATAAAAATATTGTTACAGAAAAAAATTATTCGGGTCCAGTAAGACCAACAGATGATTTAGAATATTTTAGAAAAACGGGAATTACTATCCCAAAGGAGATTAATAAATAATGGCAATGACACCAGCACAAAAAAAGGCAACTGATGCTTTTAAGAAAAAACTAGACCAATCAATAAAACATGTAGCAGGTGGAGGTTCAGGAAGTTCATGGAGCAGTGGGGGTTCTGGTTCTAGCGGTTCTGGAAGTTCTAGTAAAACAGTTCCTTATGATTTTGTAGGTCCATTACAACCAGGAGTTACAAGAGAACCAGCACCATATCAAGGACCAATCCAACCTGGAACTGATGAGGCTACTTTTAGAAAAACTGGTTCTAGCGGTTCTGGAAGTTCTAGTAAAACAGTTCCTTATGATTTTGTAGGTCCATTACAACCAGGAGTTACAAGAGAACCAGCACCTGAAACAAAAACTTCATCCTACAACCAACCAATAATAAACCCAACTCAATATATGAAATATATGAGTGCTAGTGATAAATTAAAATATTATTATGGTAAAACGGATATAGCCCTGGGCGGATATCTTCCAGGAAGTTATACCCCATCACAAATAACCGCAAGAAACACAGCACAAAGAAATGCAGAACAATATAGAGAATTATTAGATAAAAGCTTCTCGGAGGTTGTTAAAGAAGGAACTAAGTATACTCCGTTTTCTTGGGCTGGAACTAAATATAACCCATCTATCGTAACCAAAGTTTTAACGAAAAAAGCAACTGAAAATATAGAAGCCCTAAAAATAGCACAAACAGAAGAACCAGTTAGAAATCTAATTTCTAATACCGAAGCAGATATAAATAATTTTGTAAATCAATTATCTTCCGGAAGTAGTAATTTTCAACAAGAACTACAAAATAAAGTGGACAATAGAGAGATTTCTGTAACTGAAGCTAATAAGAGAATGGAGAGTTTTAATAAAAGTTTAAACTCTCAAATTAAAGGATATGTAGATAATAAAAACTCCCAGATGGGCGATAAGTTAAACGCTATTGATAGAGAATGGTATGAGACGGAAGGAAAAGCCATAGAAGAAAAGTATAATACAAAAATAAGAGGGGTTGCTTCTCTAAATAAAATTAGTGGTGCCTTAAGTGTCCCAAAACTAACATTAACGGGAGTTGTAACTGCTGGTGCCGGAACAGGTATTAGTTTATTAGGGACTACCGCTACTTCTGTTGCAACTGGTGCTGGAGTTGGTTTGTTTACTATTGCTGGTGCGAGTGCCGGAGTTGGTCTATATCAACAAGCCCAATCCCAAGGAGGATTATCTAAACTAGATGTTGCTTCCGTATTAGTTCCATTATTAGGCCACACGATTGTAGGAATTGCTGGAGGTATTGGTGGGGCAAAGATAGGACAAGAAATATTAATTAACAGAGCAACCCCAGAAATAAACGCCTTTAAAACAAAGTTAGCAACAAACGAAAAAATACAACAGCAATACTTAACAAAAGCAAATATCCAACAGGGGTTTATTGAAAAACAATTTGGGAAAGTTAAGGTTAAAATAGAAATCCCTCAAAAGTTTATAGATAGAATTAATTTTAACAAATTAGTAAAAAGAGAGGGAGTAACTGAGTTAGTGGGTTCTAAATCTATTGGCCTTAATACTAGAAAAGAATTATCAACAGCACTACAAGAACAATTAAAATTTAACAAAGTAAAAATAAATGAGAATAGTATTGGAGAAGTTAGGCAACAATTAGTTACTAGAATAACTGGACAGACCGTAAAAACAAAAGATTGGTATTCCGTTAAGGGTTCTAAGGTTGTTAATGGTAAAACTGAAATTATAGAGATGTTAGTTAGATTTACTAAAGAAGGGGGAATAAAAGAATTAGTTGTTACTAAGGGAAATATTCAGGCAGATACAGGATTAGGAATATTCCAAACAGGTAAAGTTTCATTAAAGCCCATAAAAACCAAAATCCCAGTTGAGGGAAGCCCCCCTTTAGAAGTATCTACTATCGGGGTAACTCCTAAGAAATCATTTTTTGCTAGAATTAAATTACTCTCAACAACTAAAGGAGAAGCAGACGGAACACTTTTAAATTTTAAAAAAATTAAGTTTGGATCGGCTAATGTAAAGAAAGGAATAGTAAGTGCTTCTGATGATAGTTCTTTATTTGGTGGTAAGGAAGGTATACGTGGATTCCTTGGTAAAAAATTGGCTGTTGTAGCGAAGGATAAAGATATAACTCCTGGCTTTGAAGGTAGTTTGGATAGAGTAGAGATTACAAGTCCATCCTTAACTAATGAAGGATTGTTTGTAAAAAATTCTAAGAGTGTGATATATGAAAAATCTTTTGCTAAACCTATAGCTAGAGAAAGTTTTTTATTTTCAGAAGTTAAACCTAAAATAGTTCCTAAGCCAGTTTCAACATCTGATTCAGTTTTTAGTATACCTAAACCTAAACCTTCTAAAATTACAAGTTCTTTAGTATCTGATTCTCCCAAAATTACACCAAAAGTTGTAGCAGATTATCCTTCTTATGTTGATATGGGAGGGAGTGGAAAATCCCTATTCCAATTTGATGGTCAATCTGCGTTTGCAGAGTTAGCGGATTCTTCGTTTAGCTTTACTGCTATGAGTGGATCGTTACCTAAAATAAGAACTACTTTCTCAACCCCAACATTAAAGACTTCACTTTCACTTTCTAATGAATTAAACCCCTCAGTAATTGGATTCTCAAGTTTTCAAGCCAATAAAGAACAAAATCAGAACATTATACCAAATTTAATTAGTGATAGAGCAAAGCCTATTTTTGATACAGGGGATTCTATAAAGATGAAACAATCTTTTACTCCAGTATCAACTTTGGGATTATTCAGTGATACAAGAGCAAGGGTTGGAATAAAGGCAATTACTAAACCATCACAAGCAACAGCACAAACAATCAAACCCATGACATTTTCTCCACTAGTTTCTCTGCCTCTAATGTTTAACCGAGGAAAAACACCTTCTCCAACCCCATTACCAGACATCACAGGTTTCTTTGGTTTACCAGGGCTAGGAGCTCCTAAAACTGGCGGTGGACAAAAGGGGAAACAAAAGAAAACTTCATCGTCTTTTTTTCCAACATATAATCCTTCTTTGGGTTCTGTTTTATCTGGGCAGAAAGCAAGAAAGGTAACTAAAGAAGAGGCTGGATTATTATCTTCTATTAGATATTCTGGATTAGAAAGTAGGCCTTTTTTAGAGATTGTATCATCTAAAGAAAAGAAAATTAAGAAGAAGAAAAAGAAGTAAAGTTTTTATACTAACTTTATTTATACTAACTATGGAAAAACAAGACGTTCCAAAAAAAAGAAATCCTTTTATACTTTCTATTCTACTATTTTCTACTATTTGGAAGATTTGTTTATTATTAACTATTGTTTATTGTTTAATAACTTGTATAGCACTTGCTTATACAAATGGTTTTGTGGTATGGTCTATATGGGGTTATAATTTAGGTAAGTTTTTTATAATGATATGGGTGATGTTTGCTTTTATTATATTATTAAAGATATTATATGATTTTTTAATAAAACAAAAAGAAAAACAAATTAAGACGTTTGAGATTAGAAGGAATATTCTAAAAGAAGAAATTAAAAAAGAATTAAAAAAAGAGATGAATAATGGTAGAAATACAAAAAGAAGATAATATGGCCAAGAGGGTTGTAGAAAGAAATATAGTAACTCCGGTTCAAGATACCCCTGAAGAATATTTTAATCAAGTATCAATTATTAAAGGACTATCTACAGAGAATGACTTAGTAAAAATAGAATTACGTTTGAGAGGATATACTTTTAATTATTTTAAAAAAGCATGGGTAGCATCAAGAAAGCCAATAATGAATGATATTGGCATAGGAAATTATATGGCCACATTACAAGGTATAGGTGATATAGTTAATTTCTCATATTATGAATCAAAAGATATTCCTAAATTAGCATTTATGTTTTTCTCAGATAATTATCCAAATTACTTAGTTTACTCAAAGGAGTTTGGATTAGATCCTAAAGACTTTAATGTTATAAAAACAATATTACAGTTTTGGAGCTTATCTGTTCTTAATAATTCTAAGAATGCAGGACATAGAAATGTTGTTCGTGGAACTCTATCTGAAGGTATATTGGCTAGGGCTTTGGGGACTGGGGAAACTGAGAAGAAAAAGAAGGGATTATTTAGTTTTTTAAGAAGAGATAAATCAGGAGTAAACCAATAATGGCAGATGTAAGTCTTTTAAGTAGCCTTGGTTTAGATAATTTAAAGGGTGGTATGATGGATATTGCTGTTTGGGTTATATGGGGAGTTGTTATATTGGCTGTTGTAGTTTTTGCATGGATGAAATACCAGGATAAAAAAATATATATTTATCCGGTTAGAATCCATAGACAAAGGAATAATGGTATGGTAAAAGAGATGAATACTTTTGGAGGGTATGTAAAGAAAGGGCAAATCACACAATTTGTAATTAAGATGACAAGGTTTAAGAAAAAGGCATCTAATTGTTTACCAGATAGTTCCTTAATGGATGAAGACAATCGTGTATATTATTGGCAGGTAAGCCCAGATTCTCCATTAATACAAGTAAAGAGGTCGTTTAATGTTGAGAAAGTTATGGTTAAGAATGAGAATTTTATAGAACCTACAGAGGAAAAACAACAAGAAATAATATTTAAATGGGCCGAGGATTTATTAAGTGTTGATGAGTGGAAGGATAAGCCAGTAGAGGATAGAGTATCACAAGCAACACTTATGTATGAAGAACAATTAGCTTTCGATAGAAATAAGTTAATAGATATAACATCACCTGTTTACACCCCTGTATCAACAGACTTAAAACAACAGGCCTTAACTGATATTAATAATTACAAGAGTACATTAGGTGTAGATGTTAATAAACAATTTGCTTATTTTATAATGGGGGTTATTGCTATTATAGTCCTTGGGATAATCATATTTTATATAGCTGTGAATAAAGGGGATGTACCAATAATAACCGGATTTTTACCATTTCTTTCTTTTAGAAGAAGGAAGGGGAAATCTAAGTAAAGTTTTTATAGTTTTAAAGACAAAGAAAACCATGGATAATAAATATTTTAAATATTCCTTCTTAATCTTTCTAGGCATAATTTTTATGAGTTCTTTTGTTTTAGCAGAAACAGAAGTTTATCAAATAGATGTTGAGAGTAATTTGCAATTTACCTGCACATTAAATGGAGCTATCCCTTCTGAATTAGCTACATATAACATATCTATTTATTATCCTAACGGGTCAGTATTTTTAGAGAATGGAGAAACAACACCACAAGGTAGTGGTTCTTTTAATTATTCAGTTGTATTTGATGATTTAGGTATATATAAAGTTAAGAATTTCTGTACTGATGGGACATATTCATATTCTAAAGAGGGTAATTATAAAATAACTCCCTCGGGTGTAGAAATAGATAATGATGCTAGTATTAGTATAGGAATTTTATATTTCTATGTTATTTTAGGATTAGGTTTGGTATTTTTAGGATTTTTGTTTTTAAGAAACGAGTCTTTATGGGTTTCCTATAGTGGTTTATTAATAATGTTGTTAGGATTTACATTTTTATACTATGACTTGCATCTTAGTAACTTATATGCTACAACCATAGCGGTTAATTCTGGGGCCGGAGGAACAACAACTGGGGCATTTGTAATGATTGCTAGGTTCTTAAAATTAGCTCCATATATTGTTGGAGGAATAATAGCTTTCTTTTCAGTAAGAACTCTTAGAATGGCTATGGGAAAGAAGAGAGGTAATGACGGTTGGGATGAGAACAAATACTGATAATTAATTCTATAAATAAAATAGGGTGGGTTTCCCCACCCAAAAAGAAAAGTTTTTATTTTTGTTTCCGTTTTACTGGAAACTTGTAGCTCCAGATTTCATTGGGATTACTCTCATAATTACCCAAAGAACAGCTCCGAATACAACTGCTGTACCCAAAAGTTTTAACGACTTTGGAATCTTAGCAACTGCTGTATCAGCATCTAAAGTTGCATTATAAGCGGTTCCGTTCTCTGTCAAGTCGTCTCTTGCGTCTTCATTAACTTGGAACACCAATAATGATACAATTACAATAACTGCAACTAAAAGAATAAACTCATAAAGCATACTCATATCGAACTTTTTCTTAGCATCTATTTTTCTCATTTTTTCCTCCATTTTAATTTAGTTTGTTGAACTCATTATTAGAAATAGTTATTAGTATAAAAACTTAATTTACATTCAATGTAAACCCCGTGTAAACTTTCATTAATAAGTAAGGTTTTAATACTTTAAAATATTGTAATATTTATGGTTAGTAATAAAATTATACATTCTCATTATCATATTGATTTAGAAGATGAAATAATTAGAACCTCAAAACAATTAGAGGAACTTGGAATACATAATATAACTAAAATGGAAGTAACATCTTTTATCGCTGAGAAAAATAAAAGAGCTAAGATTCCTTTGGGTGAAGTTAGGGATTTCTTTTCCAGATTGAGGGGTTTAAAATGATACAGAATAAAAAATATGATATTTTTACAATTATTACCGTAGTAGTTACACTTACAATTTTATCCATAGGTGCATTATATCTCGCTGGTTTCATTGGAGACTTTGGAGATACAATTAAAGAGGATGCTGATGATTTAGTTTCTAATGGAGATATTTCTGAAGAGAACGCAGATTTTGCTACAGATTTTATAGCCAATGATTCCGCTAAATATGCTGATAATTATGTCTTCTGGTTTTTTGTGGCCACATTTGTAGGGTTAATTTTAACAGCAATTTATCTAGAGTTTGAACCTGCTGTAATGATTATAATATTTATTTTTGGTTCTGTTGGAATACTTGGTGCATATATGGGTTCACAAATTTATGGAGAGTTTGCAGAAGATATTGTAGTTGCTGAAATGAGTAAGACCGCTTTACTAATGAGTAATCCATACTTCCCAATATTTATATTTGTTGGATTGGTTGTTTTGTTGGTTATGATGTATAGTAAACGTGGTACAGGAGGTTATCAATGATAAATACTAAAATTTCAAGCTCAGAGAAGCTGTCTAAGAAGATATTCTTAATTGGGCTTATAGTTTGCATGGGGTTATTTATGGTTAGTTTTACAAGTGCTTTTAACTTTAATGATAATTTAAAATTCTATTTAAATCTAGATGAAGCTTCAGGAACAACAGCTTATGATGGAACTAGTACTTATAATTTCACAAATACAGGAGCTGTGGGTATTAATCAACCAGGATTAATAGGAAAATCTTATAAATTTAATGGAACAACAGGTAACTATCTTACTAATTCTACTCCTTATTCAAGTGTTGAAGGAGCAGATTTTGCCTGGAATTTTTGGGTTAAAAACGCAACGGGAAGTGAATCAACTGCAAGAGTAATTGCAGTAACTGGTGGAACTTATATGTCATTTATAGATGTTAGTACAAATTCTGTTCGTGGATATTTTAATGAACTAACAACTCCAGCAGGAGCATCAGCTCATTCAACTCCTTATGATCCAAATTTTACAGCAGATGTTTGGCACATGGTTACAATTAATGTATTATATAATGCAAGTGGATTGGTAATAGAAACATATACTGATGGTGTTTTAAGAGAAACAGATATAAGTGCTTATACTTTATCTGCACAAGGAAAATTTTATTTTGGTAATATTCTAGGAGAAACTCAATCCTTTACTGGTTATTTAGATGAAGTTGGTGTTTGGAATAGGTCTTTAACATCAGCAGAAGTAACTGAACTTTATAATGGTGGTGATGGAATATCTTATGGGGATTTAATTTATGCTAATATAAAATTAGAATCTCCAACAAATGGAACAATACTCTCCACAATTGGTGCTAATTTTACATCATCTGGTATAAATATATCTAGTGTAGATTATGAATGGAAAAATATAACTTACTATGTTTGGGAAAATTATACTATTTTTAATGAAACATTTATAGATATTACAGATAGTGAAGTTTTTAATGAAACTCAATTCATAGATTCATTTACTCTTGGAGATTATGAGTGGAATGTTTATAGTTGTTATGGGAATGCGACTTTTAATAATTGTACTTGGGCAGAAAGTAATTCTACTTTTGAAGTAGGGGCTTCTTTGGTAAATCAAACATATAATAATGTAACTTTTGAAACCAGTAATGAATTATTTTCTATTTCTGTAACGCTATTAGAAGATTCTGAAATATCTTTATCTAAATTAATTTATAATGATATTGAATACATTATTTCTAATATTACTCTTGTGGGAGACACATATAAATTATCAAGAAAAATAGATATACCTCTTAATACAAATCCGTTTGCAGACCAGATAAATAACTTCTCGTGGGAATTTACATATAATGGTGGTGAAACACAGACATTAACTGGCGGAACACAAAATGTAAGTTTTATTAATTTACAACAATGTAATGCTACATATATTATTCAAAGTTTAAATTTTACTTTTTATGAAGAATTAAATCAAACGAATTTAAATGCTACTACATATCCAGTAAGTTTGTTATTAAATTTTGATTATTGGCTTGGTTCTGGAGATATTAAAAAACAATATGTTTTTGAAAATTTATCTAGCACCATTAATAATTTTCAATTTTGTATATCTGAAAATGAAACATTTAAAACAGATATGGATATGCAATATTATGCTGGTTCTTACGTAGAAAGAACATACTACTTCAGAAATTATACAATTAATAATGTAAGTAATGATATTTTATTATATAATTTATTGATAACTGAAGCAACAAAGTTTTCTATAAATCTTAAACAGGGTACAGATGTTTTTACTAATGCCGTGGTTAGTGTGTGGAAATATTTTGTTGGTTTAGGGGATTATAGAATTACAATGATTGGATTAACTGATGATAAAGGAAAATTCTCTGCTAATTTAGATTTAGATCAAACATATAATTTTACAATTTTCAAAGATAATTATGATTATGGAGGGTTTATAAAACAGGCAAGTTGTGCGTCTTCTCCTTGTGAAATAGATATTAATATAGGTGAAATAGAATTAAGTGGTTTTGCAGATTTAGAAAGATACTTTGCACAATATATTGAAATAACCCCAGAGGATGAATGGAATAATAAAACAGCTAAGACAATCTCTATTGATTTTTTAGATACTCTTGGAACTTCTAATTATTGGAGGCTTTATGTTTATATGCCAATGTATGATAGTGAGGATATAATAGATATATGTGATGTAAAAATATATTCTTCTGCTGGTAATTTATTTTGTAATTATTCTAATTATACAGGTGATATTGTTGCTAAATTATATATTAGTAGAAGCCCAGAAAAGCTAGTAGATTTTATTAATTTTGTTAATAATAATGCTCCTGAGATATTTGGAGTTTCTGCTATTTTAGCTTCGGTAATAATAATTTTAGTTATATTCTTCGCTGGTGCTAAAAATCCCGCAATAGCATTAGTTTTAATTCCGTTTGCATTAGTAATACTTAAATTTATAGGGTTTATTCCATTAGATTGGACTTGGATAGCTGGGCTATCAATCTTTATATTATGGATAGCTCATAAGGTGAACACATGAGAGCAACAGAAATATTATTAGTAGTTGTAGTGATTGGTGTATTTGCTTATTTAACAATTTCTGGATCACAACAGTTTGATGCAATTTATCCAGATAACCCAATTAATACAACTGAATTTTCTGGATATAATCAAGTAGAAGATATAAGAAGTGATGCCGATGATATTTATAAAAACTTTCAAACATTAGGAGCTGAAGATACATCTTGGTTTCAAAAAATTGGTGTTGGAATAGTTGCCATACCTTATGCTGTAATTAAAATGCCATTAATGGTTGTTACTGCTGTCGGAGCATTAACTGCTTTTATAACTGATGGACTTGGTGGAAAAGTACCATATCCAATTATATTAGCATCAATAACAATATTAATAATCTACGCTGTTCGGGAATTTTTGCAATTTTTTCAGAGAAGTAGATCCTAGTAAAATAAAAAATGATAAAACAAAATAAAAACAACAAAGGAGAAACATGGTAGACATAATTGATTCATCTTATGCAAATTTAGACTCAGGTAATTTATTGCCTTCGTTTTTTACATGGTTATTTGGAAATGCTTTAAACTTTGAGAATGGAAGTATATGGGGGATATGTTTAGTTATGTCTGTTGCGTTAATCAGTTTTATGTTACTCAAATCTTATAGCACCGATAGGGCAATGATAGTATCTGGAATAATAACTTGGATTATAGGATTCCTTGCATTGAAGGCTGGATGGATAAGTAGTGGAATATTCTTTTTAGTATGTGCCTATGCTGTCTATGCGATATATAAATTATTTGACAAACAAAGTCAGATGGAGGCCTGATACTTAAGTAAAGTTTTTATAGTTTTTTACTTATAATAAATCATGGACTTTGATAAAATAAAGATATATGTGTTTGGGGTTTCCTTAGTAATAATTATATCTGTTTTATTTATTGCTTTATTCTCAATTAATTTAGAAGAAAATACGTCTGTTAATTTAGATAGTATCTCTACATCTTCGGATTCTGTTTATACTGCTCCTACAACCCTAACAGCAGAACAGGGCATTACCTCATCTGAAGTAAAGGCGTATAATCAGACTTGGTTGGATTTTGATGGGGTTAATGATAAAATCTCATTACCAGATTTACTTTATACATTAAATGTAAGTAATAATTTTTCTGTTTCTGGTTGGTTTAAAATTAATAGTGATTCTGATGGTTTTATTTTATCTTCTTCTTCTAGCTTTCATAATAGAATTACAATAACAGCACAGAATGATATTATTAAATTTGGAACATATAATGGTTCTACTTATTCTCCGACTAGTAGTGATTTTATATCTGCTGATACTTGGATTTATTTAACTGCTATCCATTATTCTAATATGACTAATATTTTATATTTAAATAATATTTTACAATCAGGAATAAATGGCTCTTCAAATCCAGGAAGTTCATATAATAGTTATATTGGCTCAAGTACTGATGGTTCAAGCGGTTTTTTTAATGGTTCAATCGACGAAGTAAGAATATATAATAAAGAATTAACTTTGACAGAAGTTCAAGAAATCTACAACTCAAGTCGTCAAGCAAACTCATCACTACCTTCAGATGGTTTAGTTTTATGGTATTCGTTTGATGAAAATAATGGAACGATAGTTCATGATAAATCAGGGAATGGATATGATGGGGTATAAAAGTTTAGTGTTTATAGGTGTATTTTTGATGTTATTAGTCCCTGTTATGGCAGGAGACTTATCAAAAGAATTACCAAAACAAGTAGATTCAAAAGAAGTGTTAGATGCTTCTTATTTGGTTCAGGATGATGGTGTGTATTTTAAAGATTTAAAACAAACAAAACCTATCGTTTGGATTGATAAGAAAGTTGGAGATGTTTATCATGTAGATTCTCTAAAGACTTTCGTTAAAGATGAATCGGTTACCTTAAAATTCTTCTATAAAATACAGCCTGATTGGATAAAACATTATACTCATAGTGGAAAATTTGATAGAACTTATTACCCTTCAGATTGGAATTGGACCCCTAATTGTATAACTGAGGAAGATTGTGATGGGGGCTATGTTACAATAATAGTAGAAAATATAGAAGAAGGAACTGGTTCTTCAACATTTCCAATAGGAATTACGGGTCCTACATGGAATAATGATGGAGTCTTAGTAACATTAACAGAAACAACAGATTATATATTATCAACCACGACGGGTTTGTTTACTATTGTGAATACTGATTATTATTACTCATGGTTAGAGATTGATTGGAGTTATAATAAATATACAACAGCTGGGGATTCTAATGAAGATTCTATTGGTGCTATTGCCAGTTTTATAAGATCCATTGGAACACTTATAACCTTCATAATGTTTGCCGGAGTAATATATATAATATCAAAATGGAGAGAAATTAAGGGGATGGTAACTCAATAAGTAAAGTTTTTATAGTTAAACTTATTACTAATAATATGGCTACAATAGAAGAACTTAGGCGAGAAATTCAACGAGAAAAAAATTATGAAGAATCTGAAAGAGAGATGAGTAATTTAGGTTTGGAAAAAAAACAATTAGAGAAACAACTTAAACAAATGAAATTTAAAAGAAAGTTTGGTAGGTTTGTTCCTAATATTGATATGAATAAGGTTAAGAAAGTTGGTGTTGGTATTAAAACAGGTATTAATAGATTAGGAAAAGAGGTTGGGAAAATGCAAGAAGAACAAAATAGAAGAGATAGACAATCTAGGGCAATTAAGAAGGTTAAATCTAAACAATATCCTCAAAGAAGTGGGTTAGGTTTATTTAGATAATGGGTATGTTTGGATTATTAGCTGATACATTAATTCTAGGAGCTACTATAAAGATAATGGATGATGCAATAGAACCAATGAGGGAGAGAGATAATTTTAAAGATAGAGATGGGGGCCTTGGATTATTTAACTAATGGAAATTTGTCACTATTGTAAAAAAGAAATTATAGAAGGAGATAAAGAAGTAATTCTACAAACAAAGAAGGGAGATTTAATTATGCAAGATTTACATTTTCATTATAATTGTTGGTTAGAAGATTATAATGAGAGTTTAGATAAAAAAGTTAAGGCCTATGCTGATAAGTTTATGAGCTTTGCTAAACCGGCTGTCGAGAAAGCATTTTTAGAGAGAGGGATATTGGGATAATGGTATGTAGTAAGCAATTAAAACTGGGGAAGAAAGTAGAGATGGAACACGCACATTTATTTCCAAAGAATTTAAGAGAGACAATGGCCGAAAGAATAGCGAAGGAACACATCAAAGAAGATAAAAATTATTATACTAAGCTTAAAAAAGCAAAATTGTAACATTAAGTAAAGTTTTTATACTTTTAAAGACAAGACAAAACAATGGCTAATAGATATTTTTTTTTAATAATTCTGGGGGTAATTCTGTTTGGATCTCTTTCCTCAGCTCTCACCGTAGATATTCCAATTCCAATAAACTATTCCCTTATCCCAACCGTTAATGCATCTGAATATTGGGTTACAAACATAGGAGCTTTAGATAATGTAAACGCAACACAATTTGATAATAATGGTGGAACATTATCCATTGATGATAGTTGGATAAGTTCTTGGGCTGATGGATTATATTGTTTATTAACTGGATGCACAATGAGTGGAGATATCGATATGGATGGTAATAATATTTTGAATGGGAATAGTATAACTTCTGATTATGTCCAGGTTGGAGAGGAGTTGAATGTTTATGGAGATTCTTATTTAAACAATACTTATCCACAAAGTAGTTTAAGTTCAAGTTTAGGCTCAGGTGCTTTGAGATGGCTTAACTTATTTGTTCAGAATATTAATGCTGAAGAGATTGAAACTTTTAATCTTCACGCAACTGAAAACATAACTACAGATGGGTTTTTTATAGGAGACTTTGTAGGTGATTGGGATGGAGCAGAAGATTATTGGTTAAGGGATGGGAGTTCAGTTGCATCAGGAAATTGGGACTTAGGAGTTTATGATTTTATTGCACAATATATAAATGCTACAGCAGACTTAGATGTTATGGATGATTTATTTGTCTATGATGATACTTCTTTATACGATGACCTTGAAGTATGGGGGTTATCTGAATTTTTTGGAGAGACTAGATTTAATGATAGTATAAGTTTAACGACAACATCTGGAGATGCAATTTTAGAAATAGAAACTGAAAATTCTTCAGAAAGTTCAGAACTTAGATTACTCGTAGACGGAACAAATGATTTATATATTTATACCTATGGGAGTACTGCAGCTGCAACTTATTATGGATTACCACGAGCAGGTACAAGTTATGTAGATGCAAGGGGAGAAAGATTTGTTCTTGGAACTTTTGATGGTTCTCCAATGTATTTAGCAACAAACCAGAACCCTAGATTTATTTTAACTGCAGTTGGAGATTTAATTCCTTTTGACGACGAAGATTATGATATTGGAAATACAACAAATAGATTAAGAGATTTATATATTACTGGAGAAGATGGAACTGGTGGTATAAGATTTGTAGAAGATGATGGCACAACTATTGGAAACTTATCTATGGATGACGATCTTAACCTTTTATGGAATGGGGGGATAATTGGGAATAGTTCTTTTAATGTAACTTATGTTTCTGATAATTATTATTTAAAAACAAATCCTTTTAGGTTTTGGAATGATACTTATGCGACTTTCAATAAAACTTATGCCGATACTATTTACTCACCAATATCAGAACCACTATCCCCCCACCTCAACCAAGACAACTGGCAAAACGATTCAAACGGATGGATTAATTGGGATGGAGATAGTTTAGAATTCAATGAATCAAAAATAGCAACAACCTACTACAATGCAACTCAATCTCAAGCTGTAGCAGGAACAATAGATGGAGGAATAATAAGTTTAACTCAACACCCAGACGGAGATTACGATGGAATTACTTTTAATTTTAGTGAAGCAAGTGGAAGTCCTGGATTAGATTTAAGAGTTAATTTTACAGGAGTTTCAAACTTTAATAAAGGTTACATAAGATATAAAACAAGTTCTCTATCGGGAGATTATCCTGCAATACAATTATGGGATTATGATGAAGCCGAATGGGAAGGTGGATATGGATTTCTTTCAGAAACAGCAGATTTTTTACAATATACTAATGATGTTTTAGATTCAGATTCTCATCTCCAAGATGGAATAGTTCAAATGAGATTATATAAATCTGCAAATGGAAATACTCAAAATGAATATTATGTAGATATGTTAGCAATAGTAGATGGTTATGCAACCCCTTCGGGTAATGTAGATTTAACACCTTATTGGAGATATGATGATAATGATGAAGATAGAAACTTTTTAACTGATGGAAATGTAAGTGCTGATTGGTTCTTTGGTAACTCTGCAAACTTCACGACTCTTAATGTAGGTAATGCGAATATTGACCACATCTCAGAAAAAACAGCAGGGCATAATGTTACTATTGATACTGGGGTAGATTCTAGTGTAAGTTTTGTTCCAATAGCATTATCTGGAGTTATAAATATTGTAGAATTACAATTTAAAGATGGTCTTGGTGGAGCATTAGGTTCTATAAAAGATTCTCTTTACATTAGAGGAATAACAGCTAACCCTTCACTACTTTTTACTGATATTCTTGGAACTTCAACTTCTAAAATAGATTATAATACAACAAATGATAGATTAGATTTTAAAGATGCAACAGGAGGTTATACTTTTGATAATAATGTAACAGTAGAGGGAAATATAACAGCAGACTATTTATTCGGAGACGGTTCTCAATTAACAGGGATAGAAGGAGATAATAGTTCTTGGAATGAAAGTTATGCTGATGGGCTTTATGCTAAATATCAATTTGAAGCTAATAATTTTAATGGAAGTAGAGATTTAACAACAACAGGCGATTTAAGAGGGGCTACTATAACATCAGATACAATTCAAGGTTATAGTTCAAGAAATACTTATGTTTCTTATAATGATGTTACAGGAGATTTAACTCTTGGATTTGCAGGAGCAGGAGATGTAATCAGCAATTCTGATGTGGATTTAGGTAATAATGATTTAACTTTAGGTGGGACTTTAGAAGCAGGGAGAAATGCAGCTATGACTCATACTTTTGAAAGTAGTTCTTATCCTGTTGTTAGAATAACAAGATACACATCTAAAACAAACGCACAAGGGGCTGCTTATGATTTAACATTAAGAAGTACAGGAAATATGGCAGATGATTTTGGTGGTGGGATTACTATTTCTGCACAAGATGCAACAGCAGGTCCTAACATCATGGCTGCAATATATGGAATAAGAGCAGGAAGTGATACTACAGGCGATATGTGGCTAAGAACAAGAAACGCAGGTAATTGGGTTGAGAACTTATATTTAAGGCATACGGGAAATGTAGATATTCCAACAGATAATAGTTATTTCAGGGCTGGGGTAAGCCCAACAGACTTACAAATGGGTAGTGATGGGACGAACGGGATATTTAATACTTCTGGAATCGCTTGGTTTTCAAACAATGTTTCAGCAACAGGGTATATAACAAGAACATCAACTTATGATAAGACAAAAGGAAATGCTTTGGATAAAATTAAAGACTCAGATGATTTAAAAGATGAAAATGGAAAAATTAAGCATAAAGAGTTTTATGGTTATGTGACTTATAATGTTACAGATTTTAATAGACCAGTTAATGAGAGTTATGAAGAAGAAGTTTGCTCAACAGATGAAAAAACAAAAGAAGAAGTTTGTGAAAATGAAACAAGAATAAGAATTATTTATCCTTATAAAAAAGAAGAAGAAGGTGTAGATTTGGTTCAAGAGATAGAATTATTAAGACAATCCTTAGTCGAACAAAAACTAATTAATTTAGATTTGATTTCAAGAATAGAGAAGTTGGAGAAAATATAACTTCGCCTTAACGGACAAGAACGTAAACTATTATAAGATATTTATTCTTTAAATAGTTGTTGGTTTAGGTTTTGTTTTGTCGTAACTTTAAAATAATCACGAAGATTATATAAACTAATATTTGTTAAGAGTTAATACCCAATTCCGCTTCGGTGGAGGCGGGTGGACTTAGGGTCTTCGTGGTAGCCCATAACTATCACGAGAAAATAATGCAATGGTAAATGACGATAAAAAAGCAGTGAAACAGAAAGCAATGTTCTACTATAGCGAGAAGCTAACTTGTCATATTAAAAAAGTTCCAACCGGGTTTGTTAATGGTATTCTTAAATCTGGATTAGAGAATGATACTTTTTATTGGTTTGAAGATTTGAGAACTCCTGGTAAAACCGAAAGATTATTTCTTGATGAGATATTTGATATTAAAGATTATGAAGATGAGGTGGGGGAATAATGTATTGCTCAAAACACTGCTGCTTTTATTCTGGGAAGAAATGTTTGAAATGTGTTGCTGGAGATGGGCCATATTTGAGATGTAGAAATGAAGTTGCTGATCCAAAAGAGTGGGCTAAATATGTTAAGTGGGGTTGGGTTAGATGATGGTGACTGTTATTTCTAAAGATGTTGGGGAAGTTAAGGATGTTTATAAAAGAGAGGTTGAATATGTTAAATCTTTAGAGGATAGGAATGAAGATTATATTAAATTAAATATTGGTATTAAAGAATGAGT
>Ga0114918_10002087_pt1 | contig 17929 bp, 15 predicted proteins | sample LantaG_FD_87015 | JGI IMG/M metagenome (GOLD analysis project Ga0114918, IMG submission 87015) | Deep subsurface microbial communities from Baltic Sea to uncover new lineages of life (NeLLi) - Landsort_02402 metaG | ecosystem: Environmental > Aquatic > Marine > Oceanic > Sediment | place... | reverse complement strand
TGGCTACCAGGTGGAGACGGTGGACACCACTGGCGCCGGTGATGGATTCGTGGCCGGGTTGCTGACCGGCCTGTTGGCCAACGAGAGCGCGTGGGAGAGGGTCCTGGACCTGGAGGAAACTTTGCGCTTCGCCAACGCCGTCGGTGCGTTGACCACCACGCGGCGCGGGGCCATCCCGGCCCTGCCCACCCGGCATGCAGTTGAGGCATTGATGAAAGGGGACACTGTCGCACAAGAGATTGACATGTGTGCCATTTGCAAAGAGTAGCGCACTCTCCACTGTCTGAATCGGCGTGACTGTTCCAAATTTGGTGAAGGTTCAAGCGGGACAGATTCCTCCCTGGACTGAGAACGTTTCACGCGGCGAACAGCAGGCTCATGTCGTACCCTACCGGCTGATCCAGGAGCCACCCCGTCAGTGAAGTGACGTTCAGAATGGAGCGCTGGCGCTTGTAGCCCCGCATCGTGCGGTATCGCTCCTTCACCGCCCAGCCGATGGCCCGCTCCGTGCTGTTATTAGTGGCGTTTATCTCCACTCCCTCGCTGTGCCGGAGCGTCAGGTAACACGTGAGCCGGGCCCAGTTGTTGCACAGGTGCAAGATGCGGTTACGCATGCGATACCAGATGGTAGCGCATTCCCCCTTCTTGGGTGCTGGCGCATGGGCATAGCGCAGGTACATTTCCTCCAACAACCGCGCGCCGTGCCCCGGATGACCGAGCATGATCCACTCCAACAACTCCAGATCCGCCAGCAATTGATCCGCCGAGACCGCCAACCCCCCAGGGACCGGCGGCGGGGTCTCCCACACCTGCTCTGCTGTCTCAGCGATGAAGGTCAGCACATTGGTCGTCACGTGCCGCCGACAGATCTAATGGTGCACCCCGGCCTCATCCGCCACCTCCTTGAAGCCATCGGCATCGTCGCTGGTCAGCACCTCCGCGCCCACCAGTTCCAGCATCGGCAGCAACCAGGTCTTCAATGTCTCGGTTTGCTCATTCTCCAGCAAGACGATGTCGAGGGTAATCCCGCGCTCGTCGTCTACCGCTACCCCTACCACCACATCTTTCCCACTGCACCGCACGTGGGTCGGATCGCCGCCCACGACCCGGACCTTCCCTGCTTGCTGCTGCAGCCACGCCTGGCGTAGTTTGCGCACAATCTCCCCTGCCGCCTGGACATCTCGATAGATGGTGGTCTTGCCCAAGGGACACTCCAGGGCTACCAGGACGTCTTCCACGCCCCCATAGCTGACCCCCAGCAGGTAGAACAGGGTGGCCAGGCCCTTCAGCCGATCCGAGTGGTGCGCCTGGCTCACCCCTTGGGATAGACCCGATGGGTACGCCCGCAGCGCAGACACCCCCGCCGCAGGGCGTTGACCTGGTTGCACTTGGTGTCGCGCAGAGGCTTGTGGCAGTGCTGCTGGTGTATCTTGAAGTACCTACCGTCACAATCAGGGTAGGGACACACATCTGGCGCATCCATCACGGTCGGCTCCACCTTGGGAATACATACGCGCAGGCGCATCTTTCATCCTCCCATCCGAGATGTGCCTATCTTACCACAACTTTCCCCGATCTTGAAACAGTCACTGAAACAGTCACAACTTGACAAATGCTCGATATCATGATATAATTTGATTGAAACTGATCATTAGGTGAATGCTTGACCAAGGTTTCGCCTCGGCGCATGATGTGCAGCACTGTTCAGCCACGGCACAATTGAAACTCTTGAAAGCATACTCGGGAGGCACACCATGCTGAAACCAGACCGGCAGGACGCAATTGTGAAAGGGGTGCTACGGCGAGGCACTGCATCCGTGGTGGATCTAGCTACGCATCTGGATGTGAGCGAGATCACCATCCGTCGGGATTTAGACGAGTTGGCCCAGGCGGGGTATGTGCAACGTATCCGCGGCGGTGCCCGGCGCCCGAGGCCGCGGGGACCCGAGCCGCCTGTTGTGCAACGCCAGTTGGACCAAGTGAGGGAAAAGCAAGCTATTGGCCTGGCAGCTGTGGAGTTGGTGCGTGATGGAGACGTGATAGCCCTCGAGTCAGGCTCAACGGTGCTGGAACTGGCCAGGGCCATAGCCAGGCGAGCGTGGCAGGACTTGCAGGTGGTCACCAATAGCTTTACCATCTTGAATGAACTCATACGGACGCCTGGTGTGCAGTTGGTGTTCGTCGGTGGGTTCGTTAATCCCGATGAAATGGGTGCCTTCGGCACGCTGGCCGAAGACATGCTCAAGCGCTTGAATATCAACAAGTTCTTTGTCGGTTGCCGTGGTATAGACCCGAATATCGGGCTTTCCAATGACGTACGAGCCGAGATGGAGATGGTCACGGTCCGGGCCTTCGTAGCTGCTTCGAGCCAGGTTGTCGTCATGGCCGACCATACTAAGTTCGGCCACGCGTTCCCGTTACAGATGTTGCCTATAACTGACGTGGACGTGGTCGTGACCGACAGTCTGACGCCAGAGAACATGTTGGAGGAGCTCTGGCAAGATACACAGGTAATCGTGGCACCGCTGGATGGCGCATCTATTTAGATCCATCGTGGCTTGTATGTCCATACCCCAATCATGCCACCAACTTGTTAAAGTTCAAGCTGAGATACAGGCCATGATTTGTCCAAAGTCCAAAGATCACCAGGCGAATGCTTAACCAAGGTTCCGCCTCGGCGTATGATGCGCGGCCCTGTTTAGCCACGGTAGAATTGAAACTCTCGAAAGCATACATGAACACCGGCAGTCCGCTCACTCCGGGCGCACCGGCAGACAGGATACGCCTGTAGTGTGACATAGTGCACGAACTAGGCGCCTCATAGCAAACCCAGATGAAAACTATGCGACGCTGAAAGGTGTAGATCTTTCATTGGGGAGTAACATATGCGTACCATCACGCCCAAAGAACTGTATGAGTGGTGCAAGATCCCTTATCAGGAACTTGAAAATCACCCCAGACTCAAGGTCCTCTTCCGCCTATGCAAAGACGGCGAAGAGATGGGTCAGCTAATGGCGCGGGAGCTTGTCGATGGGATCAAAGCGGCTAATGAAGAAGATAAAGAATTCAGAGCCATTATCCCCTGCGGACCTAACTGCTGGTACAAGCCCTTTACCGACCTAGTAAACAAAGAAAAGGTGAGTTTGAGAAACTTTGTTGTCTTTCACATGGACGAGTGTCTCGACTGGCAGGGAAGAGAGCTGCCGCGTAACCATCCGTACTCCCTCCGAGGATTCATGGAAAAGCATTTTTATGACCCGGTTGACCCTGAGCTTGCAGTTCCAGAGGGAAACAGAAAGTGGCTGTTTCCCGATAATATAAGAGAGATTAAGAAAAGCATACGCGAAGCTCCGATTGACCTTATGTATGGCGGGTGGGGGCAGGACGGCCATATTGCCTATAATCAGGCCAGGCGTTACCCGTACAGCCAAATAACCATCGATGATGTACGCAACTCTACCGTACGCATTCAGGAAAACAGTATGGATACCATCCTTGCATTAGCACAGCGCACCTTCGGAACCGCCTATCAGTTTGTACCACCGATGTCTGTTACCCTCGGCATGAGTGAATGTCTTTCCGCAAAAAAGGTGATGGTATTCAGCGATACGGGCGCATGGAAGCAGACTGCTCTGAGAGTCGCTCTTTTTGGCCCCATTACGGAAGAGTATCCCATAACCTTTTTGCAGGAGCATCCCGATGCTCTTATTACCGCGACCATAGAGACAGCAACACATCCGATAAGCGTGCATCCAGAATGGGATCTGGGGGTATAGCCCGGTTGTAAGCTTCGGACTTCGACAAGGAACACGATGCCTTCTCTGAATATCAAAAGCATTAAGTACAAGGCAATGATTGGTACAGGGGGAATAGGCTCGGGTACGTCTTTTCTTGTGAACGGAAATCATACGCTTGGGCGCGAAGAAAGCCGAAGCGGGCGTTTTCTTGAGAGAAAAGATTATTGCAAGCTTCATATTATTGCTCACTATGTTCAGACGCTTCTCGGTTCAGACTTTGAAACCATACCTATCGGCAAGGTTGGCGACGACGATCTGGGAAAGAATCTCTACGATGAAATGAAAGAAGCCGGAATGAATATGAGGCATGTCATGGTTTCGCCCGGAGACAGGACACTGTTATGCATCTGCTTTATCTATCCTGACGGAAGCGGCGGGAATTTGACGCCGGATGATTCTGCGTGCTCAAGAGTTGACATTCCGTTCATTTTAGAGGCGGAAGATGAATATAAACGGTACGAGCATTGCGGCATTGCGCTTGCCGTACCTGAAGTACCGCTTGAATCCCGTGCAAAACTGCTTGAACTCGGTACGCAATACTACTTTTTCCGCGCTGCCTCGTTTACTTCTGAAGAGATGAACTCGGCTATCAGCATGGGTATGCTGCAAAATGTTGATTTGCTCGCTCTCAATCTTGACGAGGCTGCGGCCGCAGCGTGTATTCCTGCAGGGAAGAATCCTCAGGAAATTGTTGATAAAGCAGTGCAAACCCTCAGCCAGATCAATCCCCATATGTTCATCTCTATTACAGCAGGGAAAGAGGGAAACTGGTCGTGGGATGGCACGTTGCTTCGCCATGTCCCCGCGCTTAAAACAGAAGTTAAGAGCACAGCAGGAGCAGGCGATTGCCACTTTTCTGGAATTATTGTAGGGCTTACTGCAGGGCTCACGCTACAGGAGGCCCAAGATCTGGGGACGCTGGCTGCAGCCCTTTCCGTTACCTCACCGCACACGATTAGCAAAGATATTAACAGGGAAACGCTTAAACAGTTTGCCGAAAAGGTTAATGCAAATCTGTGCGATAATGTGTGGAAACTGTTGCAATAAGAGGATACAACTTGACTCGATAGTGTCAAGTAGTCTTGACATCTGGCGGAGGTTCCGCCTTCACTCTCATCTGTAGCTTTACAATAGGATGGTTCACGCACATTTAAGGAGGTGAAAGATGTAAGATACTTCGACCAGGCATTGGATAGTGGATAGAGGGTCTCTGACCCAAAAGGGGACTGCGAAAGTATAGCATGTATATAATTAAAAGGAGGCGAAAGATGAACAAGCGAGGAATGTCTCGTCGGGAGTTCCTCCGACTCTCCGCCGCAGGCGTCACAGGTCTGCTCGCTACGTCATGTGTCCCTCAGCCCACTGAGGTAGCGCCAACGGAGGCAGTCGCCACCGTAGCTCCACCACCGGAGAAAGTTACCGTCGACTGGTGGTACACTTGGAGCGGCCCATCGGTCGTCGAGGCCTTGCAGGCGGTGGCGGATCGCTTCAATGCGAAAAACGACACGATCTACGTAGAGGGACACTCGATTCCTTGGGAGGAGGTCGAGGCCAAATTGCTCACCGCGATCGCTGGAGGTGAGCCGCCGGACATCGCGGCTTGCATATCTTATGTTGAATTCTGGGCACGCGGGGCCATGCAGCCCCTTGACGATTTGATCGCAGCCAGCGAAGTCATCGACAAAGATGATTTCCTGGCTTCCGCGTGGCAGGCAGGAATGTGGCAGGGTAAGACCTATGGCGTTCCACACGTGGAGAGCTATCTCCGTTTTGGCCTGGTCTACAACGAGGATCTGGTGAAGGACGCTGGCTTGGATCCTGACAGCCCGCCTCAGACATGGGATGAGGCTTTTGAGTGGCACGAGGCGATCACCAAGTTCGATGCCGCGGGCAACCTGGAACTCCTGGGTTTTGATCCCATGGATGCCATGGGTGGCTCGGGGGCTGGGATAGTCGATCCCCTCTTCTGGCCTCAGTCCTTTGGCTTCAAGTGGTGGTTGGAGGATGGGGCCGAGTTCGCGTTCGACAATCCCCTGTTCGTAGAGGCATTGGCCACGATTAAGCGATTCTACGACCATGTCGGCGTGGAGAAGATGGAAGGGTTCCGTTCTAGCTATGGGACGTGGTGCATGAGTCCAACGTCCGGTATCCCGGCTGGAGTGCAAGCCATGGTCGTCACCGGTTATTGGGCTGCTGCTTCGTTGAAGCAAGTTGCACCAGGCAAGAAGTTCCGCTTCACCTGGCCACCTAACTCGTCAGAGAGGAAGGGAATCAAGTTCCAGTGCACGGGTGGCCACTATGGTAGCATCCCGATAGGCGGCAATTTGGAGGAAGCCTTCAAGTTCGTTGAGTACACGACTACAGAAGAAGCGAGTCAGATTATCTTCGAGGGATCAGGTTTTCTTGGCCCCCGTCTCTCCTACCTGGAGAAAGTGGACGCCAGCGAGGTACCAGGCCTGGAATTCTTCTTCAACTCTGCCACCGAGGCGGACGAGATGAATGCCGGCTTAGCTTGCCCCCTGTCAGCGTTCGTTTACGATCAATGGGTAGAGGCCGTGGACGCTGTGAATTTCGGCGACAAGACACCTGAGCAGGCAGCCCAAGACATACAGGAGGCATGTACAAAGCAGCTTGGGGAGCAGTTTCCTGAGCTGACCTAAGTTCAGCAAAGGAGCAGGAAACAGGAGAGGGGGAGCCTCCAACTTCCCCTCTCCACATTCGTAATTATGAACATTGGAGATCATCTATGGCTTCCTTACAAATCAAGAAGCCGAGGCATTTCGGTAAACAATCCAGGCGCAATTTCCTCAGAGGAGTGCTTTTCGCCTCTCCGTGGATTGTCGGCTTTCTTCTCTGGACAGTCTACCCCCTCGTGGCCTCGTTCTATTACAGCTTCATGCGATACGACGTCTTGCGCCCGCCTCGTTTTGTCGGGATGGGGAACTATATTGACTTGTTTAATGACAATCTGTTCCACAAGGTCACCGGCAACACCTTCTATTTCGTGGCCTTGGGTGTACCACTGGGATTGGCAAGTGCCTTCGCACTCGCTGCGCTACTGAATAACGATTTCAAGTTACGATCGTTCTTCCGGGCAATTTTCTTCCTTCCAGCCGTTATGCCAACGATTGTCATCGCCGAAATCTGGCGGTGGGTCTATAGCCCTCAGTACGGCTTGATCAACGCCGTGCTGCGATCCTGGGGCCTGGCTGCCATTCCCTGGCTGTCATCTCCTTCCCTGGCTAAATTGTCGTTGATTATCATTCACTGCTGGAGCCAAGGCGCAGCCATAGTGATTTTCCTGGCAGCACTTCAAGATGTACCGCGCTCGCTTTATGATGCGGCGCTGGTAGATGGAGCTAACCGATGGCAACAACTCTGGCATGTTACTATTCCCATGTGCACTCCCGCCATTCTGTTCGTTGGACTTACCAATCTCATCGACGTGTTTCAGTATTTCACCCTTGGCTGGCTGTTGACACAGGGAGGGCCGAACCGCGCAACGGAATTCTACAGTATGTACCTGTATCGTAACGCCTTCAAGTTCTTGAAAATGGGCTATGCCTCGGCACTGGCCTGGGTCCTGTTCTTGATTGTGGTTTCGGTCACTCTGTTGATCTTTCGTACCTCGGCGCGGTGGGTGTATTACGGTAGCGCAGCAGAGTAGCGATCTCGTCAATCCGTATGTACCGCTTAACCCAAATCTTGGAACATATCATCACAAGAGGAGGAAGGCGATGCAGTGGGAACAATACTGTTAGCCCAAGGAGGCCAGAAATGATTAAAGTTGCTGTAATTGGAGCCGGAAGCCTCACCTTTACCCGCCGGCTGGTGATGGATATTCTGGCGGTGCCGGAGTTGCGTGACACCCGGTTTCGCTTTATGGACATCAACGAAGAAAGGTTGGAGATGGTGACCAACCTCTGCCAGAAAATGATTGACGATAATGACCTGCTGGCCAGTGTCCACCCCACCCTGGATCGGCGAGAAGCCATCGCCGGGGCGGACTATGTGTTGAGCCTGGTCCGCGTGGGTGGCCTGGAGGCTTTTGCCAGGGACATTGAAATTCCGCTCAAGTATGGCGTCGACCAGTGCGTGGGCGATACCCTCGGGCCGGGCGGCGTTTTTTACGCCCTGCGCACCATCCCTGTGCTGCTGGACATTGCCGCCGATATGCGCGCGGTCGCTCCCAATGCCCTGTTGCTCAACTACTCAAATCCCATTGCCATGAACTGCTGGGGCTTGCGGCGCGCTGGGGGCGTGCGCTGTGTGGGCCTGTGCCACGGTGTGCTGGACAGCCACCGCCAGATTGCCACGGTGCTGGGTCTGCCCCCGCAAGAGGTGGATTTTGTCGCCGCAGGCATCAACCACCAGACCTGGTTTATTCAGGTGACCTATAAGGGTCAGGATATGCTCCCCTTCCTGCTGGAGGCCTTTGAGACCCATCCGGAACTATCCAAAACAGAACCCTGCCGCATCGACGTCCTGCGCCGCTTTGGCTACCACTCGACCGAATCGAATGGCCACCTGAGCGAATACCTGCCCTGGTACCGCAAACGCCCTGACGAGATCGAACGGTGGATTTCCCGCGACCGCTGGGTCGGCGGCGAAACCGGTGGCTACCTGCGCATTTGCCGCGAAAAAGCAGACGAATACCGCAAGATTTACCCCAAACTACTCAATGGCGAGGTCGACCTGATCAAACTGGGTGAGCGCACCGGCGAAGGCGAACGCGCCTCCTACATCATCGAAGCCCTGGAAACCGGCCGTACCTATCGCGGGTGCCTCAATATCGGAAATCGCAATCTCATCACCAACCTGCCTGACGGCTGTACCATCGAAATTCCCTGCTACGTCGATGGCAACGGCATCAGCCCCGCCTGGGTGGGCCGCTTGCCCATGGCCTGTGCGGCCACCTGCCGTGCCAGCATCAGTGTGCAGGAAATGACCGTTGAGGCGGCTCTCACTGGCGACCGCCAACTGGTCAAGTTGGCCGTCCTGCACGATCCCCTCACGGGTGCCGTCTGCACCCCCGAAGAGGTCTGGGCAATGTGCGATGAGATGTTCGAGGCGCTGGCCCCCTGGTTGCCTCAATTCAATGGCGAAGGTCGTACCTGGCCCGACATTCCCCTGCCCGACGACGGGGTGCTGCGATTCCCCAGAGCCGCAGTGGCTTGGCGTCCCCCGGCCCTGACCGGGTAATGGCGTACCCCCTCAGAATAGTACACTAAAGGCGGAGCAGAATGCCATTGGTAAGATGTGGATATCGTGGAGGAGAACAAAGCTCGGCGGTTAAGAATGTGCGAGTTTCTCGGTTTTTGACCCGTTTTGTGTTCTACCTGGTGATTGCTATCTTGGGTCTGGCCTTCGCATTGCCTTTGCTGTGGATGATCTCTACCTCCTTAAAAACGGACCCGCAGGTGTACCGGATACCGCCGATCTGGATCCCTAATCCAATGCGTGTCCAGAACTACGTTGATGTGTTAACCCGGCGGCCATTCGGGCTGTGGTTTGTCAATACCATGAGATATTGCTTAGGCTCCACTATCGGAGTGCTGGTGTCGAGTGTGTTAGTGGCATATAGTTTCTCCAGAATCCGCTGGTGGGGTCGGGATGTTTTGTTTTTCCTGTGCGTCTCAACGATGATGTTGCCCTTTCAGGTCCAGATGATTCCCCTTTATCTCATCTTCCGGAAGCTGGGATGGACCAATTCGTACAAACCGTTGATCGTGCCATACTTTTTTGGCAATCCCTACTATATCTTCTTGCTACGCCAGTTCTTCATGACCATTCCACAGGAACTGTGTGATGCGGCCCGGATTGATGGCTGTTCAGAATTGGGCATCCTTCGCTGGGTTATCTTGCCACTTTCCAAACCCGCGCTGGCCGTGGTAGCGCTATTCCGATTTATGTATGCGTGGAGTGACTTTCTGGGCCCGTTAATCTTCATCAACCAAGAGGCCCTGTACCCCCTGTCACTTGGGTTGCAATCCCTGCGAACCACTTTCACGGAAGCGCTGGCGTGGCCGTATCTGATGGCGGCGAGCACGATAATCGTGGCGCCGCTTATTATCATTTTTTTCCTCACCCAGCGCACGTTCGTAGAGGGTATTACGCTGACTGGTATAAGGGCATAAAGCCTTGGCTCTTGCCGATAACTGTCTTGCCTTATTGAATGTAACTCTTATTGAGGAGAATGGCTGGATGGATGTCCGCATCACGCTGCGGATCAATTTGCATTTCAATTGGTCAGTAATCCAAACAGGAGGAGAACAATGACTATAGTGACGATCATGCTTGACGTTGAGGATCTCGTAAACCCGCCCAGTGACGACATCGCCAAGGATTTGGCTGAACTCCTAACTGAGCGTGGCTTGCAAGCAACGATGATGATGGTGGGCGAGAAAGTTCGGCTTTTGGAGCAGCGTGGGCGCCATGATGTGATCGCCTCGCTGTCCAAGCATGACATTGGACTGCACTCCAATACCCACTCGATCCATCCTACCGTTGCCGAGTACCTGGAGCATTGTGACTGGGAAGACGGTTGGGCCGAGGCAGGGCGGCGTGAGTTCCCAGGCCTACAGACTATCCGGGAGGCCTTCGGGCGCATACCCTCCTGCTGGGGCCAGCCAGGAGCTAGTTGGGGTCCCCAGATCATGCCCGCGGTGAAGCAGATGGGGATACCCTCCGTAGTCTACACCCACACCCGCGCTCCCGGGGCTGATGTGCACTGGTATTGCGATGTGTTGACTTATTCGTATGCAAACTCCCTGGAGGGTTTCGACTTCGTCTACTCGAACGATGAAGCGTTCGAGCGCCAGCTTTCAGTATCTACTGAACAGTTGGACGATATGATCAGTCGAGGTGTACCATGGGTGGGTCTGTTTGCCGCACATCCTAGCACCGTGCGCGCCCGCACTTTCTGGGATCAGATGAACTTCCGTGCAGGCTGGAATTGCCCGCCGGAGCACTACTGGCTGTCCCCTCTCAAGTCAGAGGCGGAATACGCGACGGCGCTCCGCAATTTTGGTCGCCTGATAGACCATGTTGCCAGTATGCCCGGCGTGCAGGTGCGGACCATTGCTGAGACCAACGAGATGTTCGGAGAGCAGGTTGACGAGGTTGCATGGTCACGGCTGCTGGAGGTGGCGCAAGAGATTGTAGAGACGGGCCGAATTCTACTTCCGTGCTGCGAGATCTCGCCCGCTGAGACGCTGGATCTTGTCTGCCGTGGTTTGTGCCAACTCGAACAGGGGAATCAGCCAGCGTCGCTGCGCCGCCGTTACGTGCGCGGCCCAAATGCGATGCCTACAGACAAATTTCCAGAGTGTGACGTTGCCTGGGCGCCGTTTATGGAAGGCGTCTCCCGGCTGCTGCGTCAGATTGACGGCTGGTCTGCCATCCCCCCAGCCAACGGCTGGTCTGTCATCCCCCAAGATATCGAGATCGGCGACACCGTCATCGGCATCGGGAGTATGTACCGGGCGTTGTGTCGGGCTTTCGTCCGGCGCGCCAGTGGTGTGACCGTTGAATCTGTCCACATTGTGCCTGGAACACAGTTGCCCGAGACCGCTGACACCATTGGTCGGTCAGTCGGAGAGCACATCGTGAGGTGGGGTACCCACAGGCGGGATCTTGACCCGAGCCGCATTGTTCTGTACACGAAGCTGCAGACCTGGACGTTGAAAGCAGCAACAGCGACGAAGCGTTGAAACTGTTCGGTCCAGGCCCGAGAACCTGGAGCAAAGGAAAACAACAAGCGTGTTGCACAGTATCGACAATGGGAGAACGTCGTTGCGTTTTTCGAAGCAGTTGAGGAGTTCGGCCACTATGACTGAGGCGCACCCCGAGGCGACCGGCCGCGACCGCATCCTGGCTGCTTTCGAGGGACGCCCCGGCTGGCCCAGGCCCGTTGCACCGGCTTACCCTGATGGACTGCTCCGGCTGGTTGCCCGCCGTCGCTACCTGGAGCACTATCTTGAGCCAATGGGGCCGCACGATCAGGTGGTACTCGACCATGCCACAGACGTCGAAGTGTGGCTCACAGCCTGGCACGATGCCTATGAACTGCTGCCCGACCGCCCTGACTGGATGACAGTAATGATCAACGAGCCTCGGGCCGAGATCGACGGGGCACGGATCGTTCGCCGGGAACGAGGCTGCTATCGCGTTCCCCCCTGGGGAGGCTCTGCAGTCCGGCTTGATGGAGCCCGGGAGGACAAGTCGTCTCGCGACATATGGCGCGGGGAGCCCGTCCGCTCGCGGCAGGAGATTGAGGAGCGCGCGCCCATTGTGCCTGCCGGGGATCTGTTAGCAGATGGGCGCTTTGATCTATCGAAGCGCATGATCGCGGAACTGGGCCAGGGGTACTTTACGATGACTTATCTATCGCCTCCCTTCGCCGCGCTGTATGACATTGTCGGGTTCGTGGACATGATGACTTTGCCCCTCGAGAGATCGGATCTGACAAAAGAGTTGTTGCAACAGCTCTATCTACGCGACATCGAGTGGGCTCAAGCGTGCGCCTCGGCAGGGTTCGACGGCATTTTGCTGGAGAACTGCTTGGTGTCGGCCGATCTCATCTCGCCCCGCCTTTTCGAAACTTTCGTCCACCCCTGGGACTGCCGCTTCGTCGAGGCCCTCAAAGGACTGGGGTTGCGGATCGTCCACTACTTCTGCGGCGACGTGGTGCCTCGCCTACCTCTTTTGCGGGAGATGGACGTTGATTGCCTTGCGACAGAGGAGTCCAAGAAGGGTTTCAAGGTTGACATACGCAAGGTCGCTGCGGCAGTGGGTGACAGGATGTGTGTGGCAGGTAACGTAGATGCGATGCAAATGCCACGCTGGTCTGAGAAGGAGCTGGACGCTGAGATCGCGCGGCAGGTGCGGAGCGCTAAAGGGGCATTGGGTTTCGTCATCAGTACCGGGAGCCCGCTGCCACACGATGCGGGGCTGGACACGCTGATTGGTTTCATGGCAATGGGAAGGAAGCACGCTTGAGATAGGATCAGAGGCGCAGGAACATCTGTCGTCTGTTGAATACCGTTTGGTGGCGGAATCAATCATCAAAACATAGTTGGAGGTTTCAGAAAATGGCAGACATTCTGCAGAAAATCGCTTCGAACCTGTACAACGGCGAGAATGAAGTGGTCGCCGAATTGGTCCAGGAGGCGTTAGACCAAGGTATGGCTCCAGAAGAGCTCCTGGCCGGCGGCCTCATCGCCGGCATGGACGAGGTGGGTAAGGATTTCAAGGCAGGTGATCTATTTGTGCCTGAAGTGCTCATCGCGGCGCGGGCGATGCACGCGGGAATGGGCGTTCTGCGTCCGTTGCTGGCGGAGAGCGATGTGCCCAGCGCAGGCAAGTACGTCATCGGCACGGTGGGGCGACCTGCACGACATCGGCAAGAATCTGGTCAAGATGATGCTGGAAGGCGCTGGCTTCGAGACGATCGATCTGGGGGCGGACGTAAAGCCAGATGTCTTCGTGGCCGCCGTGCGCGAACATCAGCCCAAAATCTTGGGGATGAGCGCCCTGCTGACGACGACGATGGTCCAGATGAAAACGACTATTGAAGCATTGGAGGAAGCAGGTCTGCGTAACTCGGTCAAGATCATGGTCGGCGGCGCGCCGGTGACGGCCGCCTTTGCCGAGGAGAGCGGGGCCGATGCCTACGCGCCCGATGCGGCTACGGCCGTGGACGTAGCCCGGAGCCTGGTCGGATAGATAGGCTAGTTTTCCGGTGCAAAATACTGTGGGAGGGCTCCCTAGAGCCCGAAATCGGTGATGAGCAGGCTGACTCCCCCAAGTTCCGTAGAAAGAAAAACTTGAAGGCCGTGGCCGGGATGGCCGCTGTAGTCTGGGCGGATGGGAGACAGGGTCCCGGATCCCTTTCGCAAAAAGGAGACACTCACATGGTTAGCATCCGTGTCAACGATAGGATCTTTGGAAGTGTCCAATATGGGCGACTCGCGCCCGAACAATGTCACAAACTTCACAACGCCAGCCTTGAGATCCTGGCCCGGACGGGGGTTCGGCTCTATCATCAGCAAGCGGTGGATCTGCTGAAAGAGGCGGGCGCCTTCGTCTCGGAAGGGAACCGTGTACGGATTCCGGCCGGCCTGGTGGAAAAGGCCTTCAGCACCGTGCCCAAACGGGTTACGCTCTATGATCGTCACGGCCAGCCAGCCCTCTTTCTGGAGGGTCATCGCTGCTATTACGGCCCCGGCTCTGATTGCCTCAATGTCATAGACCATCGCACTGGGGAACGACGCAAGCCGGTGTTGAAAGACATCGTCGAAGGCATTACGGTGTGCGATGCCCTGCCCCACATTGATTTTGTCATGTCCCTGTTTGTCCCATCTGACGTAGACCCGATGGTCAGCGACCGCTACCAAATGGAAGTGATGCTCAACAACACGACCAAGCCCATCGTCTTTGTCACCAACGAGTTCTCCGGCTGCGCGGACGCCGTAGAGATGGCCGAGGCGGTGGTCGGAGGGCCAGAACAGTTGCGCCAGAGGCCATTGGCGGCGTGCTACATCAACGTCACCACCGGCCTGCGCCATAACGAAGAGGCATTACAAAAGCTGCTCTTCCTGGCCGACAAGGGCTTGCCTGCGCTGTACATCCCGGTGGCTATTGGCGGCGTGAGCGGGCCGATCACAGCGGCCGGCAGCGTGGCTCTGGTCAACGCTGGTGTGTTGGCTGGTCTGGTGCTCTCGCAACTGAAACGGGAAGGGGCACCCTTCATTGTACCCGGCTGGGGCGGTGAAGGATTAGAAATGCATACGATGATCCACCCATACTGCCCACCTGACCCCAAAGGTGTGGCCCATGCTCTGGCCCATTACTACGACTTGCCAATGTTCGGCATGGGCGGTTGCAGCGAGTCTAAGCTGGTCGACCAGCAGGCAGCGGCCGAAGCTGCCCTTATGCTGATGGTCGAAACGCTGGGCGGAGCCAACATGATTCACGACCTGGGCTATCTGGAGTCAGGCCTATGCGCTTCGCTGGCACAGTTGGTGATCTGCAATGAGATAGTGGGCTGGCTCGAGCACTTCATGGCCCCCGTGGAGGTCAACGACGAAACCCTGGCCCTCGACCTGATTGACGAGGTCGGCCCCGACGGCCAGTTTCTTGACAGCAAGCATACGCTGACCCATTTTCGGAAGCATTGGTACCCAGACGTATTTGAGCGCGGCAACTACAACCAATGGCAGGCCGCTGGGAGCAAAAGCCTGTCCGAACGCGCCGCCAAACGCGTGGAGGAGATTCTGGCAGAGCACAAGCCCGAGCCCCTGCCCGAGGATGTGGTACAGGCCACCAGGGCCATCATCCGGCGGGCGGAAGAGGGTGTGGGAATTTAGTATGGGCTCAGGAGGAACTCAACCCAATGGCAAAATCGCACACTCAACGTGTTGTTTTTCAACCTGCCACCTATCGAGGTATGCAAAGGGGCATCAACCAAATAGTGAAGGCGATTCGTCCGACCTTGGGACCGCTTCCGCGTGTCGTCGCGATCGCACGAGTTCTTAGTGACAGAACACCGGAGCTCCTCGACAATGGCGGCATGATTGCCCGTCGTATCATCCAACTGGCCAACTGCGACGAAGATATGGGTGCGATGTTCATCCGCCACCTGCTGTGGCGCTTGCACGAAAAAGTCGGTGATGGGACGGCAACTGCAGCGGCGTTGTTCCAATCAGTCTACAATCAAGGTGTCCGCTACGTCACATCTGGCGGCAATGCGATGCAATTGCGCCGCTACCTGGAAAAAGGCATGCGGGTCACTCTCGACGAACTGACCGGCATGGCGGTACATCTGGAAGGCAAAGAGAGACTCGCGCAGATCGCTGAATCAATCTGTTATGATCCGCCGCTGGCCAAGATGCTGGGCGAGATTTTCGACATTATCGGCGAGTACGGCCGGCTTGAAATCCTCTCTGGCCATAGCCGAGAACTGGAGCGAGAATACGTAGAAGGGATGTACTGGACAGGAGGCATCCGTTCGCGTCAGATGATCACCGACCATACCCAGTTCAGGACGGAGATGGAGAACGCCGCGATCTTGATCAGCGATCTCAAGATTGAAGATCCACGCCAACTGATGCCTCTGGTAGAAATGGCGAGACAGGCTGAAATCCGCTCGTTGCTGATCACTGCGCAAAAGCTTTCCGACAGCGCGGTATCCCTGTTGCTGGCGGCAAGTCAGGACCCGTCTCAATTCCAGGCTATCGCTGTGAAAGCTCGGGGTCTCGCTGCTGATGATCAGGCGGCGGCGATGGAAGATCTGGCCATTTTGACCGGTGGGCGTCCTTTTGTCAATGCAGCAGGCTATACGCTGAGCGGGGTAAAGTCCCAAGATCTGGGACGTGCGCGCAGGGTTTGGGCCGACCGCTTCAGTTTTGGCATCGTCGGGGGCAAAGGTGATCCACGCGCATTGCGCAAGCATATCGCGAACTTGCGCGCTGTCTTCAGACAGGCCAAAGACCCGGCCGTGCGCAAGAAACTCCGGGAACGCATCGGCAAACTGATGGGCGGGTCGGCGACGCTGTGGGTGGGTGGTACAACAGAACTAGAGATCGAGGCACGCAAGGAACTGGCAGAACGGACAGCCAATGTACTGCGGGGCGCTATCATGGAGGGCGTGGTGCCCGGCGGTGGTGTGTCGCTGCTGGCATGCCGTCCGGCGCTCCAGAGGATGGTAGATCAAAGCACAGATCCGGATGAGCGCGCCGCCTATCGCATTCTGATCAAGGCGCTGGAAGAACCAATCCGGACCATTCTCACCAACGCAGGGCACAATGCCAGCGAGGTTATGGCCGAAATCAAACGGGCTGGAGCAGGCTATGGGTTTGACGTGAGGTCTAGGCAAGTCGTTGATATGGTGCAAGCGGGTATCTTCGATGCAGCCAGCGTGCAGAAGGCGGCCGTACACAGTGCAATCGCTGGTGCTGCCCTCGCATTGACGGTTGATGTCTTGATCCACCACAAGAAGCCTGAAGAAGTTATTGCAACAACGGCATAGCCGAACCGGAGACGATGGTGGTAGATACATGAGTGAAGAGACCCAAATTCAGGATCTTGTTTATTCTCTTGCTGCGTCACCCAACTTTGGCCAGGATGGCATCTGCTTCGCTGCTCGTCCTTCCGGGCTGTACCGCTCTGACGATGGAGGCAGCACTTGGCACCCCGCGTACGGGTCCCTAAACCTCGAGGCCCCCCTGGCGACGACAGCCGTCGTCGTTTCACCCGATTTTGAGTCCGACCGAAGCGTGTTTGCCGGTGTGCCGGGTGGCGTCCTGTGCTCGGTTGATGGCGGCAGAAGCTGGAACGTCACCTTTCTACATTCGCCACCGCCGCTTGTTTCAACCTTGGTCGTGTCACCGTATTTCGCCCACGACGGCACGTTGTTTGCTGGAACGATCGAAGATGGCGTTTTTCGTTCGGCTGATCGAGGTAACTGTTGGTCCGCTTGGAACTTTGGCCTATTGGATTTGAACATTCTATGCGCGGCCGTCTCCGCGAACTTTGCGAATGATGAGACGCTCTTCGTTGGCACGCAAAGCGGCATTTTCCGCAGCACGAATGGCGGTCGCGCCTGGCGAGAAGTAAACCTTCGCACTGAGTTTGCGCCGGTGCTCAGCCTTGTTCTCTCCCCGAATTATGCCGATGACGGCATCGTATTCGCTGGCACGGAATCCTGTGGCCTCTTTCATTCGGAGGACAGGGAGCGCACCTGGACACGCCTGGGCAAAGGCGTTGTTACTGATGTCGTGAATGGTATCGTGCTCTCACCGGAGTTCCCCGCCAAACCGGATGTTCTGGTGATGACCAGCACGGCGTTGCTCATCTCGCGCGATGGAGGCCGATCCTGGTCAGACTGGAAAGCCGACTTAGCTATTGAACAGGGCTTGGTTTCCGTTTTGGCCCCACAAGGGCTTGACCCGGGTGCGCCGTTACTGGTCGGCATTGTAGAAGGCGGCGTCCTGCGGCTCTAAGTAAATCGGCTCTACGCGGATTCGAGGGGTAGGGAAGGCATTTGCCCCACTCGAACGCTAGAATGCGCCAAGAACAGGGCGGGTTCCCCCACTTTGGGCCTAAAAGGTCGTCAAATATGGGATAGCGTG
>Ga0114918_10002086_pt1 | contig 17929 bp, 26 predicted proteins | sample LantaG_FD_87015 | JGI IMG/M metagenome (GOLD analysis project Ga0114918, IMG submission 87015) | Deep subsurface microbial communities from Baltic Sea to uncover new lineages of life (NeLLi) - Landsort_02402 metaG | ecosystem: Environmental > Aquatic > Marine > Oceanic > Sediment | place... | reverse complement strand
ACTACCCACTATGCGCATGTCAAAAGCTACTTCTATTTGATATCCCATTTACATTTCCTAAAGAAAATTATTGATAGAAAATTATTTATTTTCTACATTATGTAGAGTATAAAATATAACGATTATAATATTAGTTTAAAAATTGAACATAATTAATAAAACATTAATAAAGTTATTATAACATTATTAAAGAAATGGAACCAACATATCTAGCAAAGAAATTTCCACACGAGCGCGATTCCCACATTCATTTCGACGAGGGTCCGCATATTTATACAATCGATGGTGATTCTGATTTTATGTCTGTGACAACTTGGAATCATTCTCACTTTGGGAAATTTGACGCCGATGCGATTATTACAAAAATGATGGCTTCTAGAAATTGGTCCAATAGTAAGTATTTTGGCCAGACCAAAGAAGAAATTAAAGCTGGTTGGTCCAAAAATGGTAAAGATGCCTCAGAAGCGGGCACCAAAATGCACTATGATATTGAATGTTACTATAATGAGAATGAGGTTGAAATAGATGAAGATTGTTTGGAATGGCAGTATTTTATGGCGTTTGAAAATGATATTGGGTCGGATTTGGAGGCTTACCGCACTGAATGGACGATTTGGGACAGGGAACTTAAAATAGCGGGCTCTATCGATATGATATTCAGAAATCCTGACGGGTCGCTGTTGATTTATGATTGGAAGCGTTGTAAGAATATTAAAAAAGATAATAGTTATCAATCTTCCATAACTCCGTGTATTGAACATCTCCCAGATACGAATTTCTGGCACTATTCTCTCCAATTGAACACTTATAAATATATTTTGGAGAAGAATTATGGTGAAAAGGTTGCTGGAATGTATCTTGTTTGTCTGCATCCAAATAATGCGAATAAATCCTACATTCGTTTAGAAGTGCCACATCTGCCTTCTGAAATGGCGGATTTGATGGCTTTAAGGAAGGAAATGTTATAAAAATTGAACACTGAATATTATAAAATATAATATCTATTAATATGTTTTCACTAAACAACGCCATACCTTTTGTGCTGAGAACTCTCGAGACACAGTATAAAAAACCGGTAATGCGGAAAGCAAAATTTATATATAAAAAGATACGCCCGACCAGAAGTTATAAAAAAAATCATCGAACAACAAATAAAGATAGGCGTCATGAACAAAGGCGATAAATCTTAATGCTCAAATAATAACTATTTAAAAATGTGAATGTAGAGTATAATATAATGGAATCTGTTGATTTAAATTACGGTCAAATATTTTTTATGATGTTGGGTCTTGTACCAGTATTGGCTTGCGCTCCTTGCTGGGTAGTCGCAAAATTTATATATGAACCATATGTTAAAAAGCTTGCAGAAGAAGAAGACGAACCTGTCCCATATGAATATCAATATCCTTTGATGGATGCGGAAGATAATGGGGAGCAAGATTTTAAGAAGTGTATTGTGCTTTCAAATACACCAAAAGGATTGGTGTATATGCGTTATTGTAAAGAGGAGGAAGGGTTCGAATACTGGACAGATAATTCAATTGATTACAAATATTTAGAAACAGCAGCCAGAAAATATGTTACTATATTTTCATGTCGGAATATTTACATTGATAGATTTTGTTTATTAAAGGAAAAGATTTTTGATATTAAACAAAAAATAGAAGAAAATAAAAGAAGCGAGGATGAAGAAGAGAAGGAAGAAGAGAAGGAAGAAGAGGGAAATGATGTATTTGCAAACTTTAAATCATATAATAAAAGTACGAATAAAATGAGTTCAAATAAAACACAAATAACACGCAATGATGTGGTTTGTGATAAAGCAAATAAATATTTAAATCGTGGAAAGATTGCAGAAGCACACTTTGATGCAGGAAAAAAAATAGTAGATACACCCACAAGTTCAATGTCATTTAGTTCATGGAAATTGTGGAAAAGTCGAGATAAAGAGGATTAATGTTTGCGTGCCTTTTTTTTAGTGCTTTTTTTTCGGCGTTTTCTGCGTTTTTTTTTGCGTTTTTTGCGAGTTTTACCACCCCCAGCAGCTGCCGCGTTAGCTGTTCTCTTACCTTTTGCTCCAGCAGCTGTTTCCATTTCGACAGCTTTAGCCACATTGTTAAATGCATTTGTCATCTTCTGAAACTGTTGATTAGTTTCTCTTCCAACGCGTGCATTATCTGAAGCGTTGGTCACTGCTTTTCCGGCAATATCAACCGCGCGTGGAACAGCTTGATAAGTTGCCCAAAAAGAACGCCAGCCATTTTCGTTTGCAGAATCCAACACTTGTCCTGCTGTCGATGCTATATCACCTACGACAGGTATTGTTCCCACAACTCCCATGGCAGAATCAAAAATAGTGTCTTGTATCATATCACTCGCAGCAAACACATATTGTTTAAAGGCTGGTCCAAATTTTTCTACCATGTCAGCTGTAATTTCTCCGGAATTCTCTGCAACAGCAGCTAAGGCGTCTCCAACTTTTACTACTGTGGTTGCAAATTCTTTTTGAACTTCGGGGTCTTGGGAAACTCTGGCTAATGCTTTTGAGCCACTTCTGATACCGTCAGCGGTATTTTTTACTGCATCATCAAGAACATCACTTGCGATTTGTTGTTGTCTGGTAAGAGCCTGTTGCGATACTTGAACAGAAGTTGCGCTTGTACCTACCTGTTGCATACGTTTTCTTTTTTTACGCGTTGGTTGATTCGTTTGTTCACCACCTCGTAATGAATTTCTTCTTTTTCTTGTTTGATTGGGCATCTACTTATATACTACTGGGAATTTTTTTTTATCCAATTCTGAAAGCCAATGCTTTTTCCAAGATTAAATGAAGAACCTAAATGTTCTTGAGCAATTTTAAGTGCGCATGTTTCTCTAGGGTTTAGTTGTTTTATGTATTTCTCTATGAGTTCGTCGGAATAAGGCATTGTTTATTGAATAATAATAATATCTACCATTATTCAATTTTTATTTATAAAACATATTAAATTTTTCAGTTTAACATCTGACTCTTGCATTACCTTTGTAAGTTCGGTATTAATAGTGTAACCATTGGTCGTTAAAAAGCCAAACAAAATAGAAATATCATTGACACATAGTAACTCGCATCTATTATTGGGATGTACAAATGCATAAATACATCTATCTAATGGACAGCACGGAGATATTTCTTGAAAAGGCGATAATTTTTCACGAGTTATAGGTCTAGTAATCAAATTTAAGGATGCGTCGTTGGGTTTCGGGGAAATAACAACAATGTTTTTATAGCACTCATTAAATCTATCTAAATATGCTTCGCTGCTGATTTGATACATATAGTAGTAAAAGATAAAATTGAATCTTAATAATAGTAATTTAATAACTTATATATCACTTACAAATGTCAGTCACTACCAGTAATATTTTTAGATATAAATTCGATTCATCAATAGTGGATATTATTAATACATTTGCGACAACCCATAAATACGATGATAGCTCTCAATTCAGGGATGAGTGGGATGAATTTATCAAGGATAACAAAGCTAGTATTGATAGAGAAAAGCGTCGGTTGACAAATGCTGGTTATACGGGTGATATAAACAATAAAATGTATAAAAGCGCTAGATATTACTTCAAAAATAAATCAACGGAAAAGAAAAAAAGCAAACAGCGACGAAAATATGTGACATTGAGCAAAGGATTATTGGCAGATATGGATAGACATATTTCAACGGTTGCCTTTCGACAAGAAATGAAGCCTGCTCATGCTTATAATAACTTTATATCGGATGCTACATATTCAGAAAAGCTGGATGATGCAATACAGAAAATGCTAGATAATGATTGGAAAGAACCTGCTGCTGAAAGCAAATTGAAAAAAACATATAAAAATCGATATTTTATACAGCAAAAAAGTTCAAATAAAGAATAATTTTATATATCTATAATTTAAATGGATGGTGGCGGTTTCTTAGCTCAAGGTGGATATGGTTGTGTATTTTATCCCGAAGTAGATTGTAAAGGAAAAGATACTAATAACAAAAATTTTTTATCAAAAATAGTAGAGAGAGATTATAGTGCTGAAAATGAAATAAATATTGGAAAAATCTTGACGACGAAATTAAAAATGTGGGTTGAAAATCCTTTGCAAAATCATTTTGCCCCGGTGTTATCAAGTTGTAATGTGGATGTTAATAGATTTACTATGGAAGAAAAAGAAAAATGTACATTGTTTGAAAAAAGAGTCGATTCAGATTTTGTTTTAATGAAGATTCGATATATTGATAGTAAAGAGTTAGATAGTTTTATTACAGAAAATAACAATAGTTCACTGATAATGTTATTATTTACATCTAGTTATAGTCATTTACTAAAATCAGTGCAATTACTCGAAAAAGTTAAGATATGTCATTTTGATATTAAAGCGCAAAATATCGTATATGATACAGATAAATCGCTGCCCATTATGATAGATTTTGGTCTATCTATTAATTTCGATAAGTTAAATAGAAAAGAGTTATACAATAGTTTTTATATTTTTGAACCAATGTATTATTTATGGCCCATAGAAGTGCATCTTATTAATTATATTTTGCATATGAATAGTGAAATTGGAGAGAATGATATGAGAAAACTAGCCAGAGACTATACAAGTCATAATATAGTATTAAGAGCATTTTCGCCTATCTTTCAAAAAAACTATGAAGCAGAATGTTATTATGAACTTAGCAAATATATCGGGAAAGATAGTGATGCCGTGATTGACAGAATATTAAAGTATTGGAATACTTGGGATAATTTCGCTTTATCATTGCTATATATAAAGCTGCTTTATTACTTGATAAGAAATGAGTCAGGTAAAATAATTAATAATGAATTTGTTAGTTTCTTCATAGAATTATGTTTACAAAATATTCACCCAAATCCTAAGAAACGGTTAAGTGTTCAAGATACACTCAAGTCATTTAATGTATTTTTATACAATGAACAAGTGGATAAGGAATCGGGTTTTGAGGACATTATAAAACAAATTGGAGAGAATAAGGGTACTGTAGATGAATTAATCAAAGCTGATAAGAAGTATATGACTATGTTGTCAAGAAAATCAAGACGATTAGATGATTAAATATTATTGGTTATTAATCAATATTATTTAACTGCGCTTGTGTTTGCTTCACTTTTTGCTCGTTTTGCTTCTCTTTTTGCTCGTTTTGCTTCTCTTTTTGCTCGTTTTGCTTCTCTTTTTGCTCGTTTTGCTCTTTTTGCTCTTTTTCCTGTGCGTTTTCCTGTGCGTTTTCCTGTGCGTTTTCCTGTGCGTTTTCTTGTGGGCTTTTTTATGAACACCTGGGCTTTTTTTGTATGTTTTCTTAGCCATCTTTAAGATTTCTTTCAAACCTTTACCCTTGTTACTTGCGCTAACGGCCTTGACATGTGTAATCCATGGATTTGTCATTATAATATATTGTGAGAAAATAAAATTGAATAATATTTAAATGGCTAAATATAACGCAACAAATGCCTCCACAATTAACAAGATATTTATATTTTAAAGATGAGTGTTTTCATAGTCTGATGTTTTGTTTGATTCAAAAAAGTTCTTTTGATGAGGTAATCTTTTGGGCCGGCGAGATATATTACAGTGGTTTCCATGATCAATTATGGGACCATATTTGGAAGATATACTATGACTTTTATGCTATTAAGTATCCAAAATATGAAAAGAAAATAAACGAGATGTCCAAAGAAAAAATGGATTTTAAAAATATTGTATACATTGTAAATTTGTTTTATTACTCTAAACCTACATATACGGTATTTGCATTACGCATGTTAAATCCACAATCGCCCACACACGTTTACATGGGGAGAATACCTGCATGGCTCAAAGAGTTAGAATTAACAAAATGAAACGGAAATTAATTCGTTCTATTCATAATGGCAAAAAAGTAAACAGTGCCTTTTATATAAAACAAGTGACATGCACACAAAAGTGTTATAATGCTATTAAGAAATACTATATGCAAGTACTCAGTCTGACATTGAAAAATAAATCGTTAGATGCAATAAACTATAAAAATAAAGCACATATTTTATTGGCTTTGGTTTGTCATCTATCGTTGGATGCAAGTGAAATTCAAACGAAAACAATATTTAAAAAATTAAACAAATCTATAATAGGAGAGCAACTACAATTTAATAGTGTTGTAGAACCATTATATAAAACTTTAGTTCATAAACGACTATTTAAAATTTCACCACTAGTTGGTGCATTTAAATTAGAACGATTTAGTATTCAAAAACTAGATTATAAAGATATTTTAAGACTGCATTGGGATTATTTCGTATATAATACTCCTTTGTGGCAAGAACGCATTAAAAATTGCAATGGTATTGTTGATAATAAAAAATACGAATTGGTATTTAAAAACGATGATGATCACGAAGCTTTTTATGAGAGATTTTATTACGAACCGGATGAACAATCGAAAGAAACACAAGAAAAGAGCATTTGTGATATCAATATCGAGAGTGGTCGCGCTTGGTTATCCACAATTAATGATAGTGTGGGCATTAAAGGAGTATCATATGATAAAGTTTATTAAAAATTGAAAACAACATAAATTATTATTAACTGGTATTAATATAATGGTAAAGAATAAAACAGGTGGTGGCAAACATAAAAAACAAGCACGCAAAAATGTAAATGCACCGGTCTCTACGCGACTACGAATACCGAAAGAAGAAGGCGAAATTCTTGCGAAAGTTATGAAATTATTTGGTAATAGTATGGCGGAAGTGCTATGCGAAGACAAAGTTACAAGATTACTTATCATTAGAAAAAGATTTAAGGGTAAAAACAAGCGCGATAATAATATAGCAGTAAATAAATTATTATTAGTAGGAAGAAGACTATGGGAAGTCGTTAATCCAAAGAAAAAACAGAAAGTAGATTTACTTTATGTTTATTCTGATGGGCAAATAGATGATCTTTGTCAAAAAGTGGCTGTCAATAGCGTAATATTACCGGATGGTGTTGAAGAGGAAGATGATGTTGCTTATGATATTTCATCTAAAAATGATTGGAAAGATGAGCAAACCGTTGTTGGTGCTGAAGAAATCGCTACTGAGAATATAAAAATTGGGAATAAAGACGATTTCGATTTTGATGATATTTAATCTACCTTATCCATCTCGTCAGAATCGTAACTTGTATCAGAATCTATATCACTTATATCAGAATCTATATCAGAATCTATATCGTCATCTTTATGTATTTTAGGTCGCCCAGGCATATATTTATCTTCTAAACTTGCCAATAATGCTGCTTGCAGTTCATCTTGTTCGTCTTGTTCATGTCTTGATAACATTAAACGTCTTAAATGGGCATTATGTCTTCTTCTAGGCATTCTCGGAGGTCCAAATGTATGCATCACGCGCGTGTTGTAATGAGGAAATATGGTATTTGTAGGGCGGGCAACTCCATTACCTTGTAGAGGATTATATGATGAATCACTTTTTTTTGAATTTTTTTCTACAGATTCCAGTTTAAATCTACAGATAGGACATTCTGCTTTTTCTTCTTTTAACCATTTCAAAATAGCATCGGTATTAAATAAATGATTACAAGGTAATTTCGATATCATATCACCTTTTTTAAAATCTTTAATAGTAATGGGACAACCGTTTATATTGGGATATATCTCTGGGTCAAATTCTACTGTTTCTATTTTTTGTTCACCTTCTCCTGATAAAACATATTTTATAGGATTTTCGTCTCCACTCAAAGTTTCGCGCAACAAGGCACTTAAATTATTATTATTTATTCTAAGAGGTGGTAATTGTAATATATCTTCTAAAAATCTTATATACACATCAGCGTTGTTATAATTTATATTACTTGACAAATCATTGTCAGTACTAGATGTATCTGAGCTGAGAGATGACAATATATTAGTAGCATTACTAATGTTATCCATACGATTTAAAAACGAACTAATGAAATTGCTGGGGATTGGTGACGATGGTATTTGTTCCATATGTTCTATCTCCGTAGTGCGGGTATTTAAATATTGAAAAAAATCTAGTGTCTCCATCAATGGAGTATTGTTTATTATCGGTTCTGTTACATTATTATTAGATAGGTCACTTGACATTATCGATTATCTTATATTAGCGTGTTATTTTATTTTTATTCCCCTTTTTAAAGATATGTTTTCAAAGTAATTGAAAATATATCGAATATTAAAATTTTATAAAATATTGGCATTATTGGAAGTAGGTGATTATATCCTCCTCCATCACTGCATACCGCGGATTGCCCAATAAGTCGTCCAACATACGCCGAGGATTAAATTCTTTCAAGGCATCAATACCCTTGTCACAAAATACATTTAATAGTGTACTGTTGTACCCAGATAGCATCGTGCAGTTATTTTTACTAGACAATGTAGGAAACCCAGAAGTTTTTCTCAAATTCCAAAAGAGCAAATGTGGAGATGCATATCCGTATTTGGCATACATTGCATCAATTTCATCGGACAAAGCCTGGTCGGACCAAGGATTCGCTTGTACTTGTTCGCAATCGATTTGCATATCCGAAAATATAGCAAGTATCATACCCTGTACTTCTTCTGGTGGTACTTTATTTTTAATACAAGCATCCAATACCATCTTGAATGCCTTATAGATTTGAGTACTGGTGCCCCAGCTAGCACGCTTTAGTTTCCACACTTTGCTCCAAACATCAGGACAATCACTGAGGTCGCACCACTGAGGTTCATGATCAAAGATGAGCACCTGATTTTTAAAAGCAGGATGTGTAAGTTCAGAACATCTGATACTGAGTCCAATTGAATTATAAAGAGGAACTGATTCATCACATTCCATCGAACCTGATGTGTCTGCCATTGCTACAATAGGTAGCTTTCCCAATCCCTTATTGTTTTTTAAATTATCTTGCCACTGAAGATTTAGTGTATCAATATCTGTTTCTGACTGTGGAGTACGATAAGGATGCTGCATCGCGTCCTTTACCAATTCATATGTATTGCACCGCTTACCATGAACCTTATGGCAACTAGGATTAGTCTTTGCAGCTTCAATATGATTTTTAAAATTTTGTGAACACTTAATTCTGTCATCCTTTTCGGATTTTTTCAAATTTCTCTTTGTCAAATTTTGAAATGCCCGTTTTTGCTTACGCATTGTTTGGGTGGTTACTGTATTAAAATCTAGTTTGTCCCAATTATTGCCACACTGTTTGATTTGCGTCGTGTCCAAATATTTATTTAATGCAGACAGACGTTTTCTAAGATGAATTTTGCACTTTCTCTTCGCACTACTCCAAGAAACAGGGCTATCGGGAGTAGTCGAAGACAAGAATTCTGGAAACATTTCATATGCGATAGTTTGATAAATACATCCAAACTTTGTATTTTTCTTATTTTTATAATTTGGTTCTCGAGGGCACCACCGAGCTCCCAAACTAAGAATTGGCTTCACTTCCTCTGGATTTGCCTTATAGTTTTGGAATTTGGTCCAATCATCATTTAATTGACCACAAAGAAGTTTGCACATATGAATAATAAGTGGATGTTCAGCATCTGAAGTTTTGTCTTTAATAAATTTCGCACAGTATTTAATATCCTTCCAAGAACCGTAAGGGTGTTCAGAACTCTTAACAAAATGTATAAATGCGTTTGCGGCCAGTTCAGGAAAATACTGCCACCAAACGAATATTTGCATAAAAGCTAGTTGTTGTTCTCCCTTGCCCATAACTATATCTCGTGTTTGTCCAATGAGTTTATACATAATAGTCAAATGTTTCATCGCCCCTGCATCTTGTGAGACACTAAGGTCTGATTTTAATTTACTAAGAATATCGTGTAAATGCCGCTCTAAGTCAGAATGATCTTCAGATCTAACCAATTGAAAGAAGAATTGGGTAATTTTCTCATCAATATTAAAAGACCACGCTTTTTCAGCATGACCTTTCTCTCCTACTTGCGTTGGTGTAAAAGTCTGAAGAGCGTTAACAAATGTCGACATTGATTGTATATTACGAAGAGGTATCTTTAAGCCTTTTCTTCCTGGTTTTTGGTCGCTTCAATTTTTGCGATTTGATGCAGATTTTTTTCGTACCATTTCCGTTTGCTTTCCATTTTTCTCGGAAAACAATATACAGGCTATTTACTTCTTGCAAAAATACAATGGAATCAAGCCAATCGATAGTTTCAATGCTTGATTCTGCTTGAGTATATTTGAAGTCTGTTGGATTTGCAATGAATTCTTGAATATATTGTGGTTCTAATGTAATATTGTATTTTAGAATAGATAATGGTACATAAGTTTTATTTTGATAATCTCTATATTTTTTAATTAGCTCTATTAAATCTTGCTTTTCCAATTGTGAATTGTCAATATCTATTTTTTGCTTCTTAATATGAAATAATTCCTGATGTCGATTTACATATAAATAATAGACTTGAATTGCTTTGACTGGCTCTTTATAGAATTGTTTATAATCTTTATCTTCAATTTCAAAATCTTCAATCCAATCTGTAGAAAGTTCCATTATATTAAGAATAAATTAAATTATACTTGATATAAACTTATTAACCTAAAGAAGGAAAATCACCTTCTTTAAAATCAAATGTTGGTGGTGGTGGCGTTTTAGGTCTGGTTTCTCTTCTAAAAGTTGATTTTCTATAATTACCATGCTTGTCTTTGTCTGGTCCAAAATTACTTCTCCTTGGTTGAAAGGTATTTCTAGGTGAACTTTGACTCCTTTCTTCTTCTTCTTCTTCGGAACTTAATTTTGACCATCTTGTAGATGCCGGTTTTGTATACCTTGATTCATTTTTATTCATAAAAGGTGATTTATTTTTATTCATAAAAGGTGATTTATTTTTATTCATAAAATGATTCTTATTTTGTGATTCATCAAGCGTTGTAAACCGATTCTTAGAGCAATCTGTAGTGGACATTTATATGTATATATATAACATGATGACTCTTTTTTAAGTGATTTAGAATATAAATGTGACTTAAAGATAAAATATGATATACTATCTCGAACGAATTCTCCTCACAGCGATACATGTTTAAAAATTTTAAAAATTCCCACCAGTCCGTGCATAAATAAATACATAATTACAGGAGAATGTAAATAAATTGAAGTCCATAAAACTTTTAATATCTAAGTAAAAGTTTTCTAATATGATAGCCCCGAGCATTTGCATTCCTCGTGTTTTCGACAATTCAATAACTAAAGATGAAATATACCAAGTCTTTCATAAGTATAATTGGGGTCCTATATCACGCATCGACCTCGTTCATAAGAATAATAATATACGAGCCTTTATTCATTTCGATTATTGGTTTAATAATCAAAAAAATTTGGATATCAAAGACAGATTACTAAGTGGAGAGACAATTAATATCATTTATGCTAAACCTTGGTTTTGGAAATGTAGTGTAAGTAAAATTCGGAAACCACAATAGTTATATATAAATAGCTCATAGAAATCTTTTCATTGCCTACAATCAAGCAGCCATAAGAACTCTTTAACATCGGTATATTCTTTTTTTCTTTTATATGCTGCGATACCCTGTAATTTGTGGTATGTTTTATGTTCTACGGGAATCTTCATTAATTTCCCGTATCTCTCCAGAATTGCTTCTAACTCAGGTAGAGGTATGATTCCTCCGTTGTTATAGGAAAGTAAAATGAACTTTGACTTGGTATGTTTTATTAAATCTTCGAATGCATTTTTGGCGTTCGTAAAACTATTATAAGGCGATTTAAACCATGTTTTCGGTTGACCTCTATTTGTCTTTGGAATATCCAGGTCTAGATTCCAATCATTGATTATATCTAGCATGAAGAAGTATATAGAATATGGGTGTTTGTTATAAGGTGGGTCATAGTATACTAAATCTACCTCTGGAATATCTTTAATCCATTGATTCGTATCCATTCTTGAAACAGTGACATTGCAAGGACTCGGAGAGAAAACAGGCAGAGGTAATTTTATTGGCGTTGTTATTCTTTTAATATCGACCTCTTTTTCCCCACCAAATTTACCTACTCCATGTTCATCCTTATAAAATGCTGAAAACTGTCCGTTTGTATTATTATGTATTGATGCTTCCACTAAAAGAGGTGCAAGTATGAATGGTTTGTCACTCTCTGATAATGAATTTATAAATGACCTATATCTGTCTATTAATTTGCCATTTTTCTCTGTATAATATGCTCTTTGCTCTTTGGTAATTTCACCCGAAGGTGCCCAATGCAACTGAACCCATTTGCTATTGGAATTTGTATCTTTGCTATAAGCAAACTTATTCGCCTTTGATATTAAATTTTCAATTCTCTTTTGATGCATTATTGTTGGAGTAGAGAGATAACACTTATTTAATGTCTCAGAATATCCAGCGATATCATTGACGTGGAGAGAAACACCTTTAATTTTAAATAATCGTGCAATTATTCCTGAACCAGAAAAGCCATCTGCTAAAACTAAATCCTTGCCATTTAATTCTTGCTTAACGTCATCAACGATTTTACTAATAATTGTAACGAATTTCCTTTTATTACCCATATAGGTTATGATTTGTTTTCTAAGAAAATTTTCATTCATTAAATTATTAAAGAATAAAAAATATTATTATTGAACACAAATATCAATTTTTTCTCGATAAATGACTTAATTACAAATAGTAAATTTCGGTAAAGTAATAAATCTGCAATCACAAGTATTAGCGTGTAAAGGGCATTTTGAGAGTGTGATAAATCCCTTTTTAGCATCATAGTGTATATCGTGTTTTTTAAGATACACATCTGGAAGATACTCATGTTTCTTATTATTAATGTCCGTGGTATTGATGACGCCGTGCTCCATGTAATATTTACGTCTGGCTTTTGTTTTGGTAGATCGTGGTGCTATTTTCGTCGGTTCAATAATATAGCTGATTGAACTGATTTTGTGTGTGGGTTGCTCGATGCTATGCACTGTCGATAAATGAGTAGCTAAATGCGCTTTCTGTGCAAATCCACGGTTGCAATGGTCACATTGATAAGGCCTGTCTTTTTCTTCAACATGTTTCGCGTTTATGTGATTAACCAATTGAATTCGTGTATTTGTTGTCTCATAAGTACAATGAGGACAACAATGTCTAACTTTCTTTGTACGACGGTTTGTTCTGTAATACTTAGTACTTGCGTTTACCATTGAGTTGTTATAATAGTGTATATACTATCAAGTTTATAGATTCAATTTTTTTTTTCGTTATCATATGAACGATACTGTATTCTATGTTGGAAATATTGGGAGGTATAATTTTTGCGAGTGAAGGTTTATCAAAGAAATAAGATTATTACTAATGCTACATTATTCCACAGTGAACCATAAAGTCGAATTCTGCTCGAAGTCAGCTGCTATTTAAAATAACTTATTAAAAAAATTGAAAACTTTTTTATACTAATAATATAAGGTATTCAAACTCCCATCTTCTGAACTCCGATTCAAATTCATAATGTCTACTACTACTACTCGTATTATCAATCAGCTCACTGTTGATGAAATCGCTCAAATGTCCGGTGATGTTAGCAAAGGCATCAGCGTGTGCATCCCTCGTGTATTCGCCAATATCTCGTGGTATCGCATCAAACAAGCCTTCATTGCTCTCAACTGGGGATTTATCGAGCGTGTCGATGTTATTCCCAGAGGTGGAACCAAGCGTGCTTTTGTGCATTTCGCACCTGACAAATTCACAGCGACTGCGGTGCTGGACGCACTTCGTGAAGGCAAACAGGTCAAGATTGTCTACGATGAACCTTGGTTCTGGAAGATTTCCCTCTCTCACTCAGAAAAGCCAGCTGAAGCTCCGGAACGCAAGCAGAGACCCAAGATTGAAATTGATGCAGCAGTGTTGGGTTCAGGTAACCAAGCGAAGCGTCATCGTTCCGGTCGCAAACTGACCATTGACCTAAACCTGGCCACCAAACTCGCCGGTAACTGTCCTATCAAATCGCGCCAGCAAGAGCACAAGACAGCTGTCGCCAACACTACCGAAGAGGGTGAAATCGCTGAATAGACAATTCAAATTTAAAAATTAAACATACTGTGAGACAACGCAGACAAAAACACAACACTGTGGCTCAATTGATAGAGCGTCGGACTCATGACCCGGAAATGGATAGAAGCCAGTGTTAAATAGTCCTTGATAAGACTTAAAACTTTTTTATTAGCTGGAGAATGTCTTCTACTGATAATGTTAAATTATATAATTCAAGAGTCGAAATTAACTATTTAAAATTAATATCAAATTATGATATAGATATGGTATTAATTTATAAAGATGAACAGGTTATAATAACAAAAAAGAGCGCAAAAGAGTTCACGATTCACATTAAAGAGTGGGATGGGAAATACAAGAAGTTTTGGGTTTACTTTCCCCTCTCATTATTGAAACTTACGAAGAAAGAAACAGAGAATAACACGAAGGAATATACCATTCGTGCAGATAAAATGGAAATGCTAGATGATTTTTTAAAGAGACACCAGCACATGTCTTATAATGATTGTTTGGCATTGTTGTATGATATCGGAAATCAAATACAATCTTTAGAAATGTTTAATGTTGGTATACCCTTTTTAAAGTTGAGTGATATTCTGGTAGTGGATTCGAAACATTTTTTTATTGTCAATACTACAAGAATTTTACCGATATCCAACAAAACCATAACAATTAATACTCCATATAAAAGAACCGCCTTTTTCTCTCCAGAATTGCAAAACCTTACTGGTATTCCATCAACAGTTAATTGGAAATCCTCTTACTATAGTTTGGCTAGTTTGGTGGTTTATTGTTTAACTCATGAACATATTTTGGGCAACAAGATATCTCCTGGAGAGATTTTAGATAAATTATATGCAACAAAACTGTATTGGGCACTACTTCGATGTCTGGAACCGGACCCAAGGGAGAGATATTATTTAATTATTTAATATCCATGATATATATATATATAGATGTCATTAGCAACATTAGCAAGAAAAACAAAAGCAAAACAACGCCTTAGAACAAGAGGCAAATTTATTTTAAATATGACCGGTCGCGGTAATGTTTTGGGAATGAACGCAAAAATGAGCAGAGGAAACTGCGGTGGAAAATTTACCAAGTGTGCTGGTGTGCGGTCGGCTTGCTGTGTTGGTGTTGGTGGAGAGTCGGAATGTTGCCGGTTTCCTCACGGCGGCAAACCTGCGCCACAAATGGGTTATGGTGTGTATTTGAATCGAAAATCCAAAGGTGCCTATCATCCGGCCGGTGGACAACATTGCAAGGATATTTCTGGATGTGATAGTGCTAAATCTGTTTGGAAACAGGGGTCTAATCTAGATGCCAGTGTTGTTATTGATAATAAAAAGGACAACGTATTGGCTTGTAATAGTGATGTTTATACTGCCAAGAGGGATACTTGTGTCCCCGATTGCAGTGGCCAATGCTGCTGTCCAGTCAAGAAAAACATTTGTGGTTGCAGGGCGACTGATTTAGTTCGTTACACAAGAATCAATAAGTCATTTGGATGTCAGACTACAAAAGCTGTTCGTATGGGTCGCACAGCAAGTGAGCAAATTGCTCGTAGAAGAGCAGCGGTTGACTGTATAAAGCCTCAGCACCGAAGCATTTCTATGACATATATTGTTGGCAATATTTTATCTTTTGACGGTTGTTGCGGAAGCCAATGTTTAGTACCAGGTCAACAATATACATTTGTAATAAATAATTTATATAGTCAACAATCCTTTACTATCGCCTGGTGCGAGGGAATAATAGATACTTTTACAGCAAAATTAGGTGTTACAAGTGTGTCTTTTACTGTTCCAAAATTTAATAAAAATTGTCTAGCGCCCACACAAGCGACGATTTCAGATGGTGTTGGCATCGGTGTAACATTAGACTACTGCAAAGAAGCCTTCAAGAAGCCTCAGATGCGGTCCTGTTGAAAAAATTGAATTATAAATCTATCCAAATAATAGAGTTATAATCCCATAATGTTTAAGTACGTATTGAAACTGTGCATTGTTAGCCATGATGATGAATTGAAGGCGCTTTATAAGGAAGCTGTGGATAAAATGAATACAGAAGAGTATCTTACGAATCCGCATAAGGATTCCGGCTTCGATATATTTACCCCAAAGGAAAATCTTAAAATTGGACCGGGCGAAACAAAACTGGTGGATATGAATATTCAATGTGCCGCTTATAAGATTGTATGCGATGACAATACTTGTGTTAAAGTACCAACAGCATTCTTTATGTATCCAAGGTCATCTATTTACAAGACATCAGTCAGGCTCGCAAACAACACTGGTATTATTGATAGTGGGTACAGGGGTAATTTAATGGGTGCGTTTGATAACATTTCTAGAATTGGCGCAACTTTCTCCGGTGGAGAATGGTATCAAGAACAGAATCCTTATTGTAGACTTTTGCAGATTTGCATGCCGGATTTGTCTCCTTTTAGCGTGGAACTGGTAACCGATTTGGACGATACCGCTCGTGGTGCTGGTGGATTAGGTTCCACAGATTTCTAAATGGTCCTCTATAAATTCATTGCATTTTGTATTAAAATCTTCCTTTTTTTCTTCTTTAGTGTTGATTCGTTTTTTACATAATGAACATAGATATACAATGAATTTATAGGTAATTCTATTTTTAGTGATTTCTTTATATGTTATTAGTCTACTAGTGATTGTTTCACATTCCCAACAACCCTGCAGCCATCCGTGCGTTGGGAGATGTGTATCACTATATAGATGTACTTCACGAATTATCTTCATATATAGATATATTATTTCTAAAATGATAATATTACATTTCTGATGCGAATTTTATACTTTCGTTTTAATGCGGTATAAATACCACGGTTCCTTTTTCTTAGTGCCTTTTTTTTGGTGTTTTCTTCAATGATTAGTTTTAATGGAGGACTTGCTTGTTTTTTAGAGCGTAATAGCATTAAATGTATAATATTAATTTTTGTTTAATATTATATTTGTCATAATTAACGTCGTGTTTTGCGACTTCCTCGGCGTTTTCTGCTGCGGCGTTTTCTTCCTCCCTTTTTGGTAGAAGATGAGCCGAATGCTCCTGGATCTAATTTTGAACAACAACTAGTACCTCCACCCCGCAGACCCGGTAATTTGCGTGGTTTAAGGACTTGTCCAGCAATTGCTCGCACTGCTTTATTTGGATAGTGCTCTATACTGCGAGCAACCCCAGCAGCAACACTGTTAATATCACGGACACCTTTTATCAATGGTCCAGGTATAATTGAACCATGTTTTCTGTGTTTACGACCATGTTTTCTGCGTTTACTACCATGTTTTCTGCGTTTACTACCTACTTTTCTTGTTTTTGGCATTATATAATAACCAAATACTTTATTTTCCGCACTGCTAAATAAAGTATTTAAATTTTTGCACCTTCCGGTAATTGAAACCGGGGCTTCTCCTTGGAAGGGAGAAATGTTACCACTACACCAAAGGTGCTTTTCTCGACTTAAATAGAAAATTTCTCCTCTCAATCAAATCTCCGGCGAGGGTGAGTTGAACACCCGACCAATCGATATACAGTCGACCGCTCTACCAACTGAGCTATCACCGGTGATACTTTTATACGAATATTCCTTAATTTATTCTTATTAATTTACACTACTCTCTCTTCACTGCTCTCGCTTCTCTCGCTTCTCTCGCTTCACTCGCTTCTCTCGCTTCACTCGCTTCTCTCGCTTCACTCGCTTCACTCGCTTCACTCGCTTCACTCGCTTCTCTCGCTTCACCGCTCTCGCTTCACTGCACTTCACCGCTCTACTCTCGCTTCTCTCGCTTCTCTCGCTTCTCTCGCTTCTCTCGCTTCTCTCGCTTCACCGCTCTCGCTT
>Ga0114918_10002085_pt1 | contig 17930 bp, 23 predicted proteins | sample LantaG_FD_87015 | JGI IMG/M metagenome (GOLD analysis project Ga0114918, IMG submission 87015) | Deep subsurface microbial communities from Baltic Sea to uncover new lineages of life (NeLLi) - Landsort_02402 metaG | ecosystem: Environmental > Aquatic > Marine > Oceanic > Sediment | place... | reverse complement strand
AAGAGAAAAAAGAGAGTGAAAGAAAAAAAAAAAAAAAAAAAAAGAAAGAGAAAAGAAAAGAAAGAAAAAGAGAGGAAGAGAGAGAGAGAGAGAGAGAGAGAGAGAGAGAGAGAGAGAGAGAGAGAAAGATCGGAGAGAGGCAAAGCAAAACTCGCGTCTCTCTCTTTCTCTCTCTCCTCACGAAAAAACTCGTCTCTCTCTCAAGCGCTCGAGCTCCCCTCCTTCCAGCTCGTCAGCTGCATCGGAGCCCCTGCCCCCAGAGGCTGGTACACCACCGCCGTGTACAGAGCCGGCTTCGGCGGAGAAGAAGGAGCAGCCGCGGAGTTTGCTGCAGCTGCTGCGGCCGCCAGCGTCGATGAGTTTGCACCCGAAGGTGCCGCCTCGAGGACCATGCGGTAGTTCATTCCGGCGACGACCTGCTGCTCCGCCTGGACGACGCGGACGAGCTGGAGCGGGGGCCCGTTGCGGGACTTGGAGGCCTGATTGGAAGGAGGTTGGAGGAATAGGGAAGAAGAGGACGTGAGAGAGAAAGAGAAGAAGGGTCAAAAAAAAGCAAAAAAAAAGCCTGTCAAACGACTAAGAGAAAATACTCAAGAACGATTCTCACCGACTCGACGGCGAATTTTGCAGCCTCGTTGATGGTGGCGTCATTGGCGGCGCCGTCCACGACCTTGTAGCCCCCTGCTGCCAGTGGGTGAGTATGGAAAAAGAGAGAGAGAGAGAGAGAGAGAGAGAGAGAGAGAGAGAGAATGGGGGGTGGAAGCGGTGAGGCAATGCATTTTGTCGTTTGCTCGAGGCGAAGCAGCTTCGCGTCGGCATTCGTTTTGCATTTCGCTCCTTTTCCTCGGCCTCTTTCGCTCCCCTGCTCAAAGAGCAGAGAACCTACCGAGCATCGCGGCCGATGCAGCAGATCCGGTCGCCAGTAAGATGGCGACGACGAGGAACAGGAGAGTAGCGCGACGCATGTGGAGAGCAAGCAAAAGAGAGAGAGCGGCGTCGGAGAAGGAAGGAGACCAAAAGAATGAAAAAGCTGGCCAAAGAGAGAGAGACGAAAAAAGAAAAAAGAAAAAAACTCGACCCTCTACGTCTTGAACTTTACTCAACGAGACAGCGCCCCCCCCTCCATTCTCCCTCCCTCGTGGAAGAGGAAATCAGGAGGAAGAGGGAGGCGCCGAATCGGCTCATCTGCTGGGCAAAAACCTCTCTCACAACCAACGGCAACAAGGAGATTCCGTTACTTTCTCTCAACTTGCCGCCGCAGGGGCTGGTGGATTTCTCTCTTTCTCTCTCTCTCTCTCTCCCCGGACAACCGACGAAACAGCGATCTACGGAAGCCTTTCGTCGTTGCGCAGGAGAAAAAGGGATAGGCACAGGGTGAGTAGGGTAGAAGGTGCTAGTGGTAGGAAGCTGCGTGCGCGGAAAAAGGTGGAAGGCAGTTCAGGGAGAGAGACCACGGACGGAGAGACGGACGGACGAACGAGAACAGAGTCTGCCGGCCGCCGGCCGCCGCCGTTGGCTTCTTTTTTATTTATCTATCGGAAAGAGGCGGGCAGAGGCGAAGTCTCCGCTTTTCACCTCTTGCCGTAGGCGGCTCCCCAGTCGGAGACGTACTAATTTTTCGAGGTTTTGACGGGGAGGGCGAGAGAAAGAGAGCGAGAGGAAGAGAGTGAGTGCGAGTTTTTTCCGTTTTTGTCGAGAGGAGGACGATGCAAAAAAGAAAGAAAGAAGAACTTAAATACTTGAAAAGAAAAACTTACGCCGCCCTCGAAGCGCTTGCCTCCGCCCGTCCAGGTCGGAATGATCGCAATAGTTTCTGGAAAGGTTCTCGCGGTTTTTGAGAGAAACAGGTGGATTCGGGAGAGAGAAGAAATTGTTGTTGTTGAGAAGAAAGGGAGAAGAAGAAGAAGAAGAAGAAAGAAAGAAAATACACTCCTGGTTTCAAATATCTTACCAATGCGCTGAGGCACGCTGCAAACGTTTGAAGTTATCGATGCGGGTGAGGGGAAGGAAAAAGGTGGGGGAAAGGAAGAGGTGGAGGGGGAGGTGAGTCGAGGTGGTGGTGATGAGGTCGTCGTCGGAGGAGGAGAGGCCATCAACGCCGGGAAACCGAAAACCCTTTCTCTCTCCTAGTCACGCTCACCGCTGGCCCGGGAGGGCGTAGCCCTGGGGGCGCACATCGATGGACATCTTGTAGCTGATTTGAATTTGGATTTGGAAACGGAAGAGAAAGAGAAACGCCGCGAGAGAGAGAGCGCAGGGGAGTGAGCGTCGGAGATGAGCAGCAAAAGAAAGAAGAGAAAAGAGAAAAAAAGCGGTGCCGATTTTCTTCTTTCTCTTCTTCTTGCCCCCTCCTATCTATTCCCATTTTTCCCACTTGCACTCACGCGAAACGCAGGGGAAGAATCCAAATTCTACGGTTGACATTCAGGAGGCGCTCGTAAGCGATCTGTCAAGCGAGAGAGAGAAAAGATGCGTGAGAGAGATAAGAGGTGAGGGCGAAAGTATCGCGAAAAGGTCTTGTGGGTCGACGCCTTGGCCAGCCGTCGCAAACATTTTGATGATCCTTCCTCTCCACGCCAAGGTCCCACTTTTCCCCCTTCTCTTACGCTGGGGCCAAGGCGCCTGGCGTTGAACTCGTCCACCGTCCAGCGCGCGAGCTGCTCGACGGGCCAGTTGATCTGTTTATCGCGAAAAATGTTTTTTTTGATTGATGCCTCGAGAGGGTCGAGGCATTCTTGCGGTGGAGGTTGAAAAGGGAAAAAGAAAGACTCCTATGACGGATTCCTCTCTTTCTCTGTTTACTCACGTCGATGAGCTGGTAGTCGGAGTCGCCTCCGTAGGCTCCGGAGCTGCAGAGAGAGAGTTCGGTTCCGGTTTCGGTTCCGGCGTGGTGTGGAAAGCGTGTGAGAAAGATGTACGTTAAATCAGACACGACGAATGCTGAAACCATTTCTTCTCAAAGCTTACCGGGGGCGCAGGTCATCCTCCCAGTCGAGCAGGGCGCGGGCAGCGGCAAACGTCGGAGAGTAGAAGAGAGCCGCGCCGACGGCGGCGACGAGGGCGACGAGGAGGAGGAGAACGTTGCGACGCATATTATCCGCTTGTTTTTTTTTCACGGGGGAGACACTGAGATCGTCAGTTTCACTTTTTCTTTCCTCCCCCCCCCCCTCTCTCTCTTTCCGTCCCAAAAGGTCTCGGCTTTCAACGGCGCGAGCTCCCTCCAGACACAACAAAAACATGGCCAAGCGCAACGTCCTCCTCCTCCTCCTGGCGGCCCTCGTCGCCGCCGTCGGCGTCGCCCTCATCGCTTCCCCGGCCACCATCGCCGCCGCCCGCGCCCTGCTCGACTGGGAGGACGACCTGCGCCCGAAGGCCGGCGACCACAGCTCCGACGACAGCGACTACAAGCTCATCGACATCAACTACCCCTGCGAGGAGCTCGCCAAGTGGTCTGTGGGCGAGTTTAACGAGAGGCGCCTGGGCCCGCGCGTGAGTAGTTTAGTTTTTGAGATTGATGATGGTCTCACGTCCAAGCCAATTCGTTCGATCGATAAAAAAACGGCGCGCCGTTTTTGCTGCCTTGCACCCGCCTGTCTTGTTGCGATTCGCGGCAGAAAGAGAAAAAAATCTTCAGATGGACGGACGACAAGTAGTTGATTGGAGACTAAAGCGAGCGGAAAAGGGGAGCTTTCAAAGCCGCGTTGATTTGACTTGTTTTTTTCCGGCATTGATGCCAACGAGGCCCTCGACCCCGTGGGTCACTCACTCCCCTCTTCTTATCCCCTGCTCCTCCTCCTCTTCCTCCTCCATCTCCTCTCCGCCGCCGCCCCAAAACCCGCAGATTGCTTACGACAGGCTCGTCGACGTGAGACGCCGTGTCTGGCTGTTTCCTCTCCGCTACACGTCCGTCGTCTTTTACTTCTCTTTCTACAGTTTGTTTTCCTCGACACCGCCACTGCCCACCGACTTTTTTCTCACCTCCTCTCTCCTCTCTCTCTTCTTTTCCTCTCTCTTCCCACAAAAAAAACCAATACAGCTACAAATCCCTGATCGACGTGAAGCCCGACGGCTACGCCGTGCCCGGGCAGAAGGTGAGTGACTAGGAGAGAGAGAGAGAGAAAGGGTTTCTCGGTTTCGCGTTGATGAGCCCTCCGACAATCTCCACCACCACCGCTCACTCCACCTCCTCCAACCTCCCTCCCCGCGCGTCGATACACGTTGAAAATGCAGGCGCCCAAACAAGTAGAGACCCTCGTCGTCCTTCCTGGATTTGGCGGAGGCTCGCGGCGTATGGAGGGCGGCCACGTCACCGAGTGGGGCCCTGCGTACGGGAAGAAATAGGGAGAGAGAAAGGGGAAAAAGGAAGAGAGCAGCAAAAGGGGCGCAGCGCTCCCGGGCGCCGCCCCCCCTCTCTCTCTCTTTCCACTTTCTCCACCCTCGTCCCCCGTCCTCCCTTCCCTAACCTACCCCCCAGTCTTCAGTGCCTCCGAAACGGGGTCTCACGCCGTCGTGGCTGGCTACCCCTTTTCCTCCCTTTCTCTGTTTCGCGAAAGAACGAGAGAGAGAAAGGGGGACAAGAGAGCCCAGCAGCGTCGATCCGCCCAGTCTTTTTCTCTTTTCTCTTCCCTTTCGTTTTCAACGATGCGGGGGGAAAAACGAGAAATGAACTACTATTATTATCCAAAGAAGCGCGCGCGAAGGATTTAAAAAAAATACCATGCAAGTAGAGAGACGGAAAACCTGCGTCTTTATTAAAAAAAACTGGGGAGGTCGGTGGCCGAGGTCAAGTTTTTTTTGGGGGGAGAAGGAGAGCAAGCCACGCGATCATTCTCTCCCGCTTCTCTCTCTCCCTCTGCTCTCTCGCTCTTTTTTTTTCTTCGCTCGACAAAATGCAGTCTGCTCTCCTTGCCCGCTCCGGCACGTCGTCGTTCGCTGCCCAGCGACGCGTCGTGCGCCCGCGCGCCGTCTCCGCCCGCGCCCAGATCAAGGCCCCGCAGGTAAATTCCCGCTCCGACTCGAGAGAGCAATCTTTCCAGCGTCTTGCTTTTTTCCGTCGACACCGTGCACCTCAAAGCTTTCTCCTCTTCTCTGCTTGCCCTGAGGCTTTCCATGCGCTGCATTTCTCTTTTTCCGCGGCCGAACCGGCTCTTACACGACGTTTTTTATGGTCGCATGCGGAGAAAGGGATAGAAAATGTGCCGCAAAGGTCCTGGACAGCTAGCACGCGATCGATCTTCTCTCGTCGTTAGCGCCGAACGACACTCGCTCACACATTTCTCCTCTCCTCTCTCTTTCTCTCGCCTTTCTTCCACTCCACTCGACAGAACGTCACCCAGCCCCCCGTGGAGCCCAAGCTGGTGACTGCCAAGTACGGTTTCGTCGACAACGCCGAGAGGATCAACTCCAGGGCCGCGATGGTGAGTTTTTTCGTTGGCACTCACCTTGCTCTCCTTTTTCCCGCTCTCCTCTCTCTCCTTTTGCTCACACGACGTCGACCTCTCCTCCACCCAATAACCCTCTCTCAAAACCAGATGGGCTTCTTCGGCATCCTGCTCGTCGAGCTCGTTGCCGGCAAGGGCATCTTCGAGATCGTCGGGATCAACGTCGGCAACGGCCTCGGATTCTCTTTCTAGAGGAAGAAGATGGATTTTTTTTGAAGAATTCCGAGAGGGAGGGACCTCGAAAACCTCGACCTTTTTGTCATTCCGTTTTTTAAGACAACCAGCACTGCCGTTTTTTATCCGTTTTCCATCCATCCCACCTCTCTCGCTTGTGAACCAAAAGAAGAACAACAATCAAAAATGAAAAAAAAGGTGATACGAAATCGAAGAAGAAGAAGAAGAAGAAGAAGAAAAAGAAGCGAGAGCTCAAAGTTTTCTGTTTCCTTTTTGCATTTAGTTCTGTTCTTCCTCGTCTCCCTTTCTCTCTCCTTCTCATCTTCTTCAAGCGCCGCCACTCGCCAGCTCCCGCAGCAGCTCGGCCCCGCAGCGCGCCAGCTCCGCGCGCTCCAGCCACCACGAAGAGGCCGCCTCGGCCCTCGCGGGAGAGACGTCACCCTTCGAAGCAAGGCGGGCCGCGCGGCCGGCCGCCTCCCTCGCCCCCTCGGCCTCGGCCTCGGCCCGGGCCGCGAGAAGCGACGCGAGCCCTCCTCCGACGCCGGAGAAGGAGGAGGGATGGGAGGAGGAGGAGGAGGAGGAGGAGGAGGAGGAGGGCTCTCTTGCCCCTCCGCTGACCAAGACGCTTCCGGCGGAGGCGCCCCCTGCCGCTCCCTCTGCGATCGACGCGGCGGCGGCGGCGATCCTCCGCCTCTCCGCGGCGTCGCGGGACCTGGAAGCGAGCGCCGCGGAGGCAGCAAGGAGGAGCAGCAGCAGCGCCGACGGAGACGCCGAGGAGGAGGAGGAGGAGGACGCTCTCCTGCTCGCTTCCTGCTCCAGGGACCTCCCGGCCTCGGCGAGCGACGCCAGTCTGTCGGCCGGGTTGCCCGGGACGACGAAGCCGTACGCCCGCAGCATCCCTGTGGAGTCCTTTGAGGAGGAAGCAGCAGCAGCAGCAGCAGCAGCAGAGGAAGAGCCGTCGAACGAGCCGCCGAACGACGAGGCATTGCCTGCGCCTCCGACGTAGGAGATTGTGACCTCCTCTCCCGGCAAAATGCTTCTCGTCGCGACCAGCTCGAACGCGCCCTCTTCTTCAGTGGAAAGCCTGAAGGCAGCCGAGGGCGCCGAGGAGTGGTTGGCGAAGTCGCAGAGCGGGACGACGAGGGACAGCGCCTGTCGCCTCGGCCCGCCGCCGCCGCCGCCGCCGGGTGCCTCTTCAGCGAAGCACCTCGAGTTGACGAGTGCGGCGGCGGCGAGCGTGCTCTCGAACCCTCGCGGGGTCAGCCCGAGCGAGGCCAGGGAAAACGCCGAAGAAGAAGAAGAAGAAGAAGAACAAGTCCCAAACCATCGGTCGTGGACTGCCCGTTTCAAGCTTTCGCGCTCCCTCTCGGCGACCGCGGCGAGCTCCCGCGGCAGCAGCAGGCCGGCCTCCCGCTCGTCGAAGCTGAGCAGAAGCCCCAGATCTCTCTCGGGGTCAGGAAGCAGCCTCGAGTAGGCCGCGAACGGAGGAAGAGAAGAGAGGGACCCGCCGCCGCCGCCACCGCCGCCGCTCGACCCCCTCCTCCCCGGCCCTTGCTCCGCGACGGTCGCCCAGAGAAGGAAAGCGCAGAGCCGAGGGAACCATCCGACGGCGCCCGACCTCAGGAACTTCTCCAGCTCCCTGGGGAAGGCGCCGTGCAGCATCTGGAACTCGTCCAGAGCCTGCGACGCGAAGCAGCAGCCGGAGGAAGAAGGGTCGGAAGCTTCGACCCCGTCGTCGGCGACGACGAGCGCCGTTGCACGGTCGACCGCGAGGAGCCTCTCTCCCGGCCGGACGTTTCTGACTGTAACCAACCCGCGCGCTCCCGTCACGGGAGAGATGCCCGACGTGACGGCGGCGGGGGCGGCGAGGGCGAAGGCGGAGGCGAGGGAGTCGAAGAGGGCGGCGTCGTCGGAGGAGGGGGTCGAGGGTGAGGAGGGGCTGCGCATGTCGTCGGCGGAGTTTGCCGACGTCGACGATCTGCGCATCCGACGGTCGTCGCGGCTTTCAGCAATTCTCTGCTGCTGCCTGGGCGGCCGGGGCGGCCGCCACCGCGACAACAGGCAAGGAGACGTCGAGGCGATCATCTTTCCCCCTATATACAACGATGCATTGGTATTAGTACAGGAACGAAAAACGAAAAACGAAAACCGGTTTTCGAAAAATGAGTTTTTTTTTTTTACAAAGAGAAAACAAAACTCACAACGAAACATAACTTTTTTCAACGGCCTCTTTTTCTCTCCTTCTTTCTACTCTACTTCCCCTTCTGCTGCTGCTCCTCCTGCCACTTCCCCAGCGCCTCCAGCACGTCCCTCGCCAGCACGGGCTTCCCCTCGGTCCCCGTCAGCAGCGTCTCTCCCCCGGGGGCCGACACCTCGGTGATGACGTTTTTCGCCGGAGGATAAGTCTCCTCTTCCTCTTCCCTCCCCTCGACCATCAGCCCCGGGACGGCCTCCTCGAGCTCGTCGGCAAGCTCGATGAAGGCGTCGGTGCCACCTTTCGAGTAGCGCACGACGAGCGGCGGCGGGGGCACGGCGCCGAGCTTGAGGTTGCAGGGGATGGCGAAGGGGCGGCGCTGGGTGAGGAGGAGGAGGTTGCACAAGAGAGAAGACAGTGACAACGCCGACGCCGACGCCGACGCCGACGACGAAGACGCCTCGAACATCATCGCATCGCGGCCTCCGGCAAGCAGCCCCCTACAGGGCGCCGAAGCCGACGAGCTCGCCGCTGCAGCCCTGGAGAGGAGCAGCGTCCCGGCTCGGCGCATGGTTTTTTGAAAGAGCTCTCCTCTGTGAAGCGGAAGAGGTCCTCGAAAGGTTGAATTCGTTACTACGAGCGAGAGCGAGCGAGCGAGCGAGAAGCGAGAGTGGAGAGAGAGGAAAAAAACCAAAACCAAAAAATCAAAACTCGTTTTCACCATCTCTTTTCCTTCGCTCCTCAAAAAAATCAATACCATGGAGCTCGACTCGTTCCTCCTCGCCCTCGACGCTGTAGAGGGAGATCCTCCGGGGCTCCACCGCGACTGCAAGCGGTGCAAGTGAGTGAAAATTTGGAGACGAAAAGAGCCCCGAGAAATAATCATTCGAGTCGATCTGCAGCTTCGTCCGCAGCCGTCGCCTTTTTTTGGCCGCCCCTCCTCACACCTCAACCTCGCCCCCCGCCCACCTCCCCTCCTCCCCCGAAACGGAAAAAAAAAACCCAGCCGCCCCTGCTCCGTCTGCGTCTGCTACGCCCTCCCGGAGCAGCGCCTTGGCTCCAGGGCCAGGCTCATCGTCCTCCAGCACCCCTACGAGATCCGCAGGAGGCTCGCGACGGTCCCCCTACTGTCGGCGGCGCTCGAGAGCGTCGACGTCCTGAGGGGCCGGCGGTTTGGCGGCGAGGGGCGGTGCGTTCCTCCGTGCCTGGCCGAGGCGATGAAGGAGGCCGCGGAGAAGAAGATCCCGGTGCTGCTGATGTTCCCGGGCCCTGGGGCGCTGGACGTGAAGGACGTGGCCGAGAGGGGGATCCCGCGGTCGGTCGTCGAAGGGAGAGGCGACGGGGGAGGAGGAGGAGAAGAAGAAAGTTCTTCTCCTGCGAGAGGCGCCGGCGAGAGGGAAACGACGCCGGCGCCGGCCACGGCAGACGCGGGAGCGGAAGCGGGAGCGGGAGCGGAAGCGGAAGCGCCTCCGCTGGCGTTCGGCCCCGTCAGAGGCGGCGAGTACATTCTCGTGGCAGTCGACGGGACCTGGCACCAGGGCAAGCAGATGTTCCGGGTGAGTAGTTCTTTTGGTCAACTTTTATTGAGCGCTTCTTCTTTTCCTTTTTTTTCTTCTTCGGGAAGGGGGGGAGGGATTCAAGGGAAAAGAAAACCCGGACTTTTCGACGCTGATCATTTTTTTGTCCCATCCCATCCCCCCTCCCTCTCCTCTCGCCCCCACCTCAAACCAGGATCTTGCCCCCTGGTTCCTGGCTCCTCGAGGCCCAGCAATCAGGATCCAGCTCCCGATCGGAGACGCCGCAGAGGAGCTCAGCGAGGAGGCCGCCGCGGCCGTGGCGCGCGCCGAGGGGGAGCGGAGAGCGGCAGTAAACGGCAGCGGCGGCGGCGACGACGCCCCGACGGCGGAGACCGCTCTCGCCGGCGTCACGCGCAACATCTGTGCCGACACGAGGACGATCGCACTGTTCAAGGAGCCGTTCGAAGGGTGCATGACGACGGCGGTGAGAGTCTTCGATTTTTGTGCCTGTTTTTTTTCTTTCCTTCACTTTTTTCGGTTTGCTCGCGCCCTCTCGTTCTCATTTTCTCTCGCGTCGTCTTTTCCAAAACAAAAAAACCTTCCGCAAACCCAGGAGGCAATCGCCCGCGCCCTCGCCGAGCTCGAGCCCACGCAGGCCCCCGCCGCCGCCGTCCTCTCCGCGCTGAACGCCGTCGTCGACTCCCAGAAGAGGCACGACCCAGCCGTCCGCGCCCGGTGCGGCATCGAGGAGGAAGCCGGGGAGGACGCGAAGGAGCTGCGGGGCAACGCCGGGCGAGGGGAAAGCTGGCACAGGGGGCTCCACGAGCGCAGGGAGCGGAAGCGCGCCGCACGGGCCGCGACGGACGCCGCCGCGGGCGTCCCTCCTTCCTCCCCCGCTCGCGAGGGAGAGAGGCGGAAGAAGCTCTCGAACCAGGACAAGAGCGGCAGGACCAGGACCCTGCGCGCCGGGCTCGCCGACGGCCGGAACAAGTTCGGCTTCAAGAACCCGCCCAGCAACTCGTGCGCCGAGTGCGCGCCGCGGCTGCAGCCGAGGAGCGCCGAGGAGCGGGCCGCGAGGGAGGCCGAGAAGCTGGCCGCGAGGACCGAGAACAGGAGGAGGAAGCAGGCGGAGGCTGCTGCTGCCGCTGCGGCGGCGGCGGCGGCGGCGGGCGAGGCGGGAGTGGCCGAAGGGTGATTTTTTTCTTATGCTTCTTCCTCTCCCGAGTTTTTCTTTCGCGTCATCTATCATTACGGTCCTCCCGCTGTGTTATGAAAAGGAAAAGAAAACGTGATCAGTTTTGAGAGGCGTCGACCGCAATAAAGACGGACGCGAGCAGCTCCTTCGGGAGGTCGTTGATAGTGAGCTTGGCGCTGTCGCCGTCGCCGTTGTCGTCGCTTTCGTCTAGCGCCGCCGCGAGCTCGCGGGTGTCGAGTGCTTCGGCAATCGTTCTGCTTCGAATGCTTGTCGGAGATCGCCGGGTTTTTCGCTGTTTTGCTTCAGCAGGCTCGCTTCAGGCACGCTCTCTCTCTCTCTCTTCTACACTCTTCCTATTTTAGGTCTCCCTCTTTTCCACGCCAAGGGCTCAACGAAAAAAAAAACGCTCCTTCAATCCTCCTCCGACACCTTAAGCACGATCTTCCCGCGCACCGCCAGCCCCTCCAGCGCCTCGTGCGCCCTCGCGGCCTCCTCGAGCGGCAGCACCTGGCTGACCTCGACCCGCAGCTTGCCCGCGTCGATCAGCCTCGAGACCTCGGCCAGGGCCGCCCCGTCGGGCGTCACCAGCGTGGGGCCCTCGTAGTGCCTCCCGCTCCCGTCCTCGGCCCAGGCCGCCCTCGTCTCGGCGGCCCTCTGCGGGTCGGTCCCCGTGTTGAAGACGTGGAGGTAGTACCCTCCCCGCCTGAGCAGGTTGAACGATTTCAGCTCGGCGTCGCCCGCCACGAGGTCGAAGACGACGTCGAACTTGGCGTCCTCGCCTCCTCCGTGCCGCCTCAGGAAGTCCGCGTCCCAGTCCGCGACGGTGTAGTCGATCGCCTCGTCGGCGCCCAGGGACTTCAGAAACTCGTGCGAGTGCGGCCTTCCCGTCGCGGCGACGAACGCGGCGCCGCGCGCGTTCTTGGCGAGCTGGACGGCGACGTGGCCGACGCCGCCGGCGCCGGCGTGGACGAGCACCCTCTTGCCCTCGATCGCCCCCCCGGGGGCGCGCGCCAGGGTCTGCCACGCCGTCAGGGCGACGAGTGGCACCGCGGCGGCCTCGACGAGCGCCATGGAGCTCGGCGGGCGGGCGAGGTTCGTGGCGGGGACGGCGGAGAACTCGCAGTAGCAGCCGTCGTGGCCCTGGTTGTCCCAGTGGAACCCGTTGGTGAGCGCGAAGACCCTGTCCCCGGGCTTGAGGCCGGAGTCCTCGTCGGCCTCGAGGACGACGCCCGAGAGGTCGCCGCCGATGATTTGCGGGAGCTTGGCCGGCAGGCCTCCGCCTTGCGCGCCCTGTTTTTTTTCATTTCTTTTGAAGAATACGTTTGAGACCCTCTCGCTCTCCCTCTTCCTCTCGCTCTCCCTCTCTCTCTCTCTCTCTCTGTTCTCGGACAGCGAAGAAGCCAGCGAAAAAACTCTCACCGCGCGGATCTTCCAGTCGACAGGGTTGACGCCGGCGCCGACGACTTTAATCAGTGCCTCGCCCTTCGCACGAGGCGGTTTCGGGGCGTCCTCGGTGACTTTCAGCGACGACGGGGGCCCGTGCTCGGTGATGATGATGGCGCGCATGCTGCGTTGAGAGCGGAGAGGGAAGAGAGAAGAAGCGTGGACTGGAGAGAAGGCGGGCCGCGATGACAGAGTTTCGATGTGAAAAAGTGTTTCATTTTTATTTACTTTTTTCGCCCCTCGCCTCCACCGCCTCCGGTCGCAGCATTCCCGTCCGCCCCTCCTCCTCCTCCTCCTCCTCCGCCTCCGCTCCCCCCCCCGCCTTCCCAAACGGCAGAGACTGCCTCGTCCAAGAGCGCCCGGGACTGCGTCCCCGGAGTCAGCAGGTCTGCGGCGACGGGGTGGAGCACGAAGGAGGAGGAGGAGGAGGCCGCGCCCTCCTTCCTGCCGACGCCCCCCCCTCCGCCCCCGCCGCCCCCTCCGCCCCCGGACGCTCCGGCCAGCCGGGACGCCTCCTCCCGCCCCACCCATCTCCAGCCCCTGCTCTCCTCGTTCAAGACGGGGCTCCACGCGCCCGCGACCTCCCCTGGGACGCGCAGCACGAACGCGCTGTACGCCTTCTCCTTCTTCTTGCCGCCCCGGACGGCGTCGATCCTGGTCAGCACCGAGAACGAGCGCGGCAGGCTTCCCATCTCCTCGGCGGCCTCCCGCTCGGCGGCGTCGAGCAGGCTCAGGTCGGAGGGCTCGACGTTGCCGCCGGGGAGCCCCCAGGCGCGGTCGTGGTGCCTGGAGCGGCGCTGGAGGAGCAGGACGGAGTCGGAGTCGTCGCGCCTTTTTTTTTTTTTGTTGTCGAGTTTTTTTTTTTGAGGGAGGGTGTGAGGTCGAGGGTGCTCTAGTCTTTCTTTGTCTCCCTCTCTCACTTATAGCCAAATCTCTCTCCCTCGCTCACCAGAGCACCAGCCCCGCGCCCTGCTTGGCCGGCGGGGCATGCGAGAACGAGGACGACGACGCGGAAGAAACGGGCTCCCCTCCTCCTCCCGCTCGGTCGAGCAGCGGCCGGCTCCCGCTCCCGCTCTCGCGACGATGGAGCAGCAAGATCAGCGCCGCGCCGGCGAGCGCCGCGCCGCCGATGACCGACGTCCGCCGCGTCGCGGCCTTCCGGCGACCGGAGGCTGCCGCTGCCTGCGCGGCGGAGGCCCGCGCGGGCGAGGCCGACGTGTTGAGAGGGAGCATTGCTGGGGGGAAGGAGAAAGAGAGAGAAATATGAAAACTGAAAAAAGGCATCGAATTGGGCCAAGGAAAAAAGAAAAGACAGATCGCGTTGCCTTTCTCGTCCACTTTCGCGCCTCCAAGTGCTCCCAGTCGTTTTCCAGCGCCTCGTAACGTCCTCTTTGCATCAGCCAAAAGAACAAAAAAAGAAAGAAGCGCCATTGGAGGGTCGAACTCCAGACCTTTGCCTCGTACCAGATTGAGTCATCGTTCGGAAAGCAACGCTCTAATCCACTGAGCTAAGAGCGCTTGGGCAGGGGGAATGAAAGAATGGGAGAGCTCGGAAGCTGTTTCTTCTGTCCTATCTCCGTTCCCCGCCATTTTTGACTTTTCTCAAAGAGGAAAATCGTTCATTGCCAATCTAGAATTTCCAGGCATATACGAGGAGCTGTCGAGTGTTTCTTTTTTCTTTCTCAATTTTTCCCTTGTCTACACTGTTTTCCCACTCTCTCCCTCTTCACTTTTTCACCGTCGCCAGCTCCCACGCCGCCGTGCCCCCAAACAGCAGCAGCACTGCGGAGACGCCGATCGCTGCCGGCAAGAGAGCAGTGCAAGAAGACGGAGAAGTGCCGCCTCCCGCCGCCGCCGCCGCCGCCGCCACGGCACTTCCCACGACGGCCCCGACGGCTGCCGCGCACCCGGCGGTCGCCCCCCGCTTCAGCGTCGCAAACGTCGACGCGCCCGACCTTCCCCTCACCGCGGCGTCGGAGAGCACCGCTGCGGCCACGGACGCGAACAGCGACCCCGAGGCCGCCACCCTCAGGAAGAGGGCAGAGGTGGCGTCCCGGGGAGGGGCCGAGGCGACGGCCCCGGAGAGTGCGAGCGCGAGGAGCGCCGCGGAGGAGGCGCCAAACAGGCGCGACGCGGCGGGGAGGGCGGTGGCGGCGGCAGAGGAGCCCGTCGCCCTCTGCACGGCGGCGGCGACGGCCACGGGGGCCTGCACCAGGGCCCGGGCGACGCCTGCTCCTTGCCCTCCGTAAGCCTTTTTTTATTTCGATTTTATTTGAAAAAAAGAGTTTTTTGAGTTTTTTGACTTGAAAAAAAAGAAAGAAGAAAAACAACAACACCAATCGAAAAAACTCACCGTCGCCGCCGTCGAGCAAGCTACTGCGAGAGCCAGGGGCCCGATCAGGAGCAGTGAGGAGTAGAACCCCGCCGGGGCGAGGAGCGAGGAGGCGGCGGCCGCGGCGGGCAGGGAGCCCGGAGCGACGGCGGCCGACGCCGCGGCCGCGACGGCGAGGCCGAACAGCGACAGCCCGGCGTTGAGAAAGACGTACGTCGCGGAGGAGAGCCTTCCCGGGACGGAGGCCGCGTGCGCCAGCGCGAGAGACGCGGCGGCAGGCAGCGCCAGCGCGGCCCCGGCGAGCTGGATCGCCGTCTGCGGCGGCGGCAGCGGGCACGAGCGGAGCGCGAGCTCGCAGAACCGCGAGGGCGCGGCGACCATCACGGCCCCCCCGAGGGCCAGAAGCAGGGCCTGGAGAGGGTAGGAGACCCTGAGGAGGCCGCTGGAGAGCCAGTCGGTGCCGTCCCCGGGGGGAGAAGAGGACGCCGCCGCTCGGGCAGAGGAGGAGGGGGGCGAAGGGGCGGCGGGGACGGAGAGGGAGGGGCGACGGCGACGGGGGCGGGCCGCTGCCAGATGAGGCGAGATCGGCGACAGTGCGGCAGAGATCGGTCGCTGGCGGGCTCGCTTCGGCACGATTGCCCTCCTCGCAATCGTACAAGGCAAGGCCACGGCTGCGCGAGGATGCACAGCAGCGCGTGTCGGCGAAGAGAGCACCATCATCGCTGCGGGAGAAAGAGCGCGTTTGGAAAGATTCGAGGGTTTTCAAACAAGCCAGGGAGTCAAAAAAGTGCAGAGGAAAAGGCGGGTTTTGCTTTCCCCCCCCCCCCCTTCTCACTCTCTATGCCTTTTGAGGTTTTCTTCTTCTCAAGAAGCAAGTCCTGGCAGCGCACACGCACCTTCTCTCCCTTCACCACCCTGCGCTTGTGCGCTTTCGCGCCTCTCCGCTCCTCCCCCTCTTAGCGAGCCTCCACTCTCCGTGCAGAAAAAACAGCGGGACAGACAGAGGAAAACGAATTTCGACGATCACCAAAACGCCGCCGTCGTTTCCTCTTCTTCGTCTCTTCCAACTCAACGAGATGGCCCGCCTCTCCGACGCCGAGAAGCGCAAGGCGCGCAAGAAGCAGGCCAAGGAGCATAAGAAGTAAGAAGAGTCGATTTTGAGAGGGAGAAGAGAGAGGAAAACAAAGGCGTCGGCGTCGTCGTCGACGATGGCTCTTCCTCGATTGCATCGGTAGAAAAAAAAACTCACCCTCGACCTCACTCCTTCCAAAAAAACGTCGACAGAGAGGCCGCCCTCGCCCGCGAGCAGCAGGAGGCCAACCAGGCAAACGGGAGCTCCGCTTCCGCCCCCGCCGCCGTCACCATCGAGTACGTCTCGGCGCCGCTGCCTCCCCCCGAGGTGCTGGGCGTCGTCGCTGCAAGAGAGGCGGAAGACGGCGCTGCCGCCGGCGGTCCCGCAGACACCGCTGGCGGCTTCGCGCGCGTGCTCGCCACCTTCGCCTCGGCCGAGGAGGTCACGGGCTCGGCGATCAGGACGGAGGAAGAAGACAGCGACGGCGACGGCGGCGGCAAGCGCAGGCGGCGCAGGGGGACGCTCTCCTCCTCGGGCTCCTCCTCCGACGGCGACTCCGACTCTGACGAGGACGCTTCCTCCTCTTCTTCCGGTTCCGACGACGGAGGCAAGCCCTCCAAGCGCTCCCAAGGCCTGACCCGCAGGCGTCGCAAGGAGGCCGCCCGCCACGCCATCGCCGCCCTCAAGCGCGTCGCGCCTCGCCCCGACGCCGTGGAGGCCTGGGACGCCACAGCCAGGGAGGCCCCGACGCTGGCGCAGCTCAAGGGCGCGCGCAACGCGGTGGCGGTGCCGCGCCACTGGCCGCAGAAGAGGGCCTACCTGGCCGGCAAGCGCGGGCTCGACAAGCCGCCGTTCAAGCTGCCGGCGTTCATCGAGGCGACGGGCATCTCCGGGATGCGCGACGCGACCGGGGGGATGGAGAACGAGGGGACGAGCGCGGCGAGCCAGAGGCTCAAGCAGCAGGCGCGGGCGCGGCTGGCGCCGAAGATCGGGAAGCTGTCCATCGACTACCGCATCCTGCACGCGGCCTTCTTCAGGCACCAGACCAAGCCCCCGGGGCTGACCGGCCACGGGGACCTGTACTACGAGGGGAGGGAGTACGACCTGAGGATGCAGCAGATGCAGCAGCAGGGGGGGGGAGGCGGAGACGACGACGGCGGCGAGGGACTCGATGACGGCGGCGGCGACTTCACCGCCTTTGCTCCCGGGAGGCTCTCCCCTGCCCTGCAGCGCGCCCTCGGCATGGACCCGACGGCGAGCCCGCCTCCCCCTCCCCCCTGGCTCGTCGCGCAGCAGCGCTACGGCCCCCCGCCGTCGTACCCCCGCCTGCGCGTCCCGGGCCTCACCGCGCCGCTGCCGGCAGGCGCCGCCTACGGGTACCAGCCGGGCGGGTGGGGCAAGCCGCCCGTCGACGAGGCGGGGAGGCCGCTCTACGGGGACGCGTTCGGGGAGCGGAGGAGGAAGCGGCGGGCCGAGAGACAGGCGAGGAGGGCCAGGGCGGCGCGGGCGCTGGCGGAGGCCGACGGGGGGCGAGGGGAGCGGGCAGGGGGGGGGGAAGGGGCCGGCGCCGGCGGCGCCTCGGAGGCGGCGCTGATCCTTTTGGAGGCCAACGCCTCGGACTCCGACTCGGACGACGACGAGCCCGACGCGACGGCCCTCGTCGTCGAGGGGTCCGGGGCGTGGGCGATCCCCAAGGGCGCCAAGTGGGGCGAGCTAGAGCCCGAGCCGGAGAGCGAGGAGGAGGAGGTAGAGGAGGAGGAGGAGGGGGAAGAGGGAGGAGAGCACGGCGAAGAAGGCGGCGAGGAGGGAGAGGAGGGAGAAGGAGCGGGAGTCGGCGCCGCAGCCGTCGCCGACGGCATCTCCTCCGTCGCCACCACCGTCCTCGGCGGCGTCACCCCGCTCCCGGGCGACCTCGACCTGCGCAAGGGCACGGCCTCCGTCGTGCAGCAGCAGCAGCAGCCGAGGCAGCTCTACACGGTCCTGGAGCAGCGCGCCGCGTCGGCGGCCGGCGCGGGCACCATCGTCGGCTCCGACCACACGTACGTCGTCCCCTCCGCCGAGGGGGGGCCCCCTCCTTCCGCCGCTGCTCCGGGCGCTGCTGCTGCTGCTGCTGCCGGAGCAGCGGCGGCGGCGCCCTCGAGGCCCAGAGCCGATCACGAGAAGCGCCTCGACGCGCTCGCGGCGAAAAACCCCGCCTCCTCGGCCTCGACCTTCGACGTCGCGATCGACCCGGAGGAGCTGGAGGGCCTGAGCGAGGAGCAGGCCGCGGCGCTGTACGCGGACAAGGCGTCCGCCATCGCGGCAGTGGCGGCGGCCTCTGCCGCTGCTGCTGCTGCGGCAGGCGGAGGAGCAGGGGGAGCGGCGGCGTCGGCGGCAGAGCCGGAGAAGAGGGCGACGAGGGCGACGCGCGCAAAGAGGGCGAAAAAGGGAGACGACGACTTCAAGTTTTGATTCTTTCTTTTTTTGTGCAAATTCTCCAGAGAGGCGAAGTTAGAGATCGCAGCAATCAGGCAAGAAAAGGGAAAGAGGGGGGCAGAGAGAGAGAGCGCCGGCGATTTGGTT
>Ga0114918_10002084_pt1 | contig 17932 bp, 17 predicted proteins | sample LantaG_FD_87015 | JGI IMG/M metagenome (GOLD analysis project Ga0114918, IMG submission 87015) | Deep subsurface microbial communities from Baltic Sea to uncover new lineages of life (NeLLi) - Landsort_02402 metaG | ecosystem: Environmental > Aquatic > Marine > Oceanic > Sediment | place... | reverse complement strand
TTATGGGATTCTCAACGTGACTCACTTCTTCCAACGCCTGTACTTGGATTTGGAGGGATATCGGCTATTTGCCTGAGTACCCCCAGATATGGCCTACACCACGGGAATTCCCAAAGAACCAATTAGATTAACCCCGCCGGAGATAGCATCTCCGGCCCGACGCCCCCCGCAAGGGGGGCTGTCCCTTTATGATCAAAAGACCACGTTCCTCGAAGCCCTGGACACGCTGCCTGATCTCCATATCTACTACGGGCACTACCTCGCGGACAAGATCACGTGTCGGAACTGTGGCCATATGTACACGACACATCACGAGAAAATGACCGACGTGAACATTGCTGTGAAACTGTTAACTGACGCTTTCCAGGACAACTTCGACGTCGCGTTGCTTATCTCTGCTGATGGCGACCTCGTTGGCCCAGTCAAAAAAGTCAAGCAACTGTTTCCTCATAAGCGCGTGATCGTCGTGTTTCCACCCAAACGACATTCCAATGCACTCAAGAACGCCAGCGACGTTTGCCTCCACCTCGACCGAATCGTGCTTGCCAAAAGCGTGTTCCCCGATCAAGTCGTCAAAGCCAATGGTTTTGTCCTGCGACGACCGTCAAAGTGGCGGTAACAGCACAGCGTTATCCCTGGTCCTCTAGCGTCCTCAAGTTTCCCCGAATTGCGGCCTCCAGGCGTGCGCTTTCGGCAAATTGCGCCTCCAGTTTCGCCGTCAACCGCGCCATCTTCTCCTCGAACGGTTCGTTATAACTAGACCAAAGCCCCCTCAACCAGGGGGCTTCGCCAAAACAAAATGCGCGGTAAATATGCCCCGGACTGGGCTCCGGGGCACTTGCCACGCACCGCCCTGGCCCGGTTCCTGCAGTTGCTGAAGCATCCTACATCATTCAGGCCTTGAATGTCCGATTGCCGTAGCCCTCGTCACACTCGGCTACCAGTCCTTGGGCAAGACCACTATTCTCCGACCACTGCGGTCGGGCAGGCATTCATAACTTGTAGGCTTGAAGGTAGCGCAAGGAATTGTGCATCTCATCGGCTGAAACGCGCTGAAGCAGCCGCTCAGTGCGCCGAAGTAACTCGCCGATAGGGATCTGGTCCGACATAATGATGCCGGCGTGCTCTTTACCGGCAAAGAACCACTCGGCCGCCAGCAATTCGAAGTCGGCAGTGTTGAACGTGAGGACAGCCCGGCCCTGCTCAGCAGCATAGGCCAGGTGATCGCTATCCTCCCAGGCAATGTGGTCCAGAGCACAGGCATGTGCGGCATCATAACCACGTTGAGCCAGTGCCTGGGGCAACCCGCTCCAGATATGCTCGTCGAGGTAGAGTTTGATGGGGACAGGACCGGTCACGGTTGCGCGACCTGCCCAGTCAGGCGGAGGAAAGCAGCCTCGCCCAGGCGCTCGCGCAATCGTGCCTGAGAGGCAGCCTCGGTATTGTAGGCCAACTCGGCCTCAATCTCACCCTGATGGTCGTAGTAGTAACTGAGCGCGTCGTGAATCTGCGCCAACGTGAGATGAGGCAAGACACTCTGCGCGATGGACTCAGGGGACTCACTCAACCGAATATAGCCAACGATGGTACTCACAGCGATGCGGGTGCCTTTAATCATCGCCTTCGGGCCGGAACGGGTAGTGACCATCTCGATGTAGGGATGAGCGGGGGACAGATGCGCACGCAGCACCTCGTCGGCCAATTCGTCCGGATCACGTTCCATCTCGTGTGAACGCCTGCGCAGCAGACTATACGTATCCTCGGTGATTTGAATATCATAGGTCATTCGTCACCCCTATCGCCATTATACTGGCGAAAAACATGGGTGTCAAGCCAAGGCGTGCCGTGCCTTTGTCTTGATGCTGGCGCGGGGAGGATTTCAGGGCAGAAGTGTTGTGTGGGAAAGTCGGAAATAGAGCGGGGAAGGTCCCCGCCCTCGCATCGCGGCCATAGATATGGTGATCTCTTGAGTAGGTTGCATATGCAAATAACAGTGATTAATAACACATCCTACTCACATAACGATGCCCCGGACTGGATTCGAACCAGCACGCCTAAAAAGGCACAGGCCCTCAACCTGCCGCGTATGCCTATTCCGCCACCGGGGCTCGCCAATTATTATACCCCCCTTGCCCCACTTGTCAACCCAGCAAGCCAGCCAGACCACGCAGACCGGCCCAGCCGCTGCAGGTCGGAGGCGCCGTCCAGCCCACATTGCTCTCAGGCCCCGTCCCCGGGGGCGTCTCACGCCAAGCATCGCCTTGCATGGGCCGCCCCCGAGATGGGGACTGCGAGCATATTATGCGAGCTATTGACTCATGTGCGTATATAATTGACCTGCTTCGAAATCCCCGCACGGGACGACTTGCACAGGCGGGCGGGGCGGGGTACAATCAGCGCGACGTAAAACGTAGCATGGAGGAGGAACCCCCCTGATGAAAAGCTATCGAAAAGAACTCTGGTTCAACGTCCCCAGTCGCCGGGCATTCATCAACATCACGCCCAAAGTTGAAGCGTGCTTGCGGGAAAGCGGCATCCAGGAGGGACTGGCCCTGGTGAACGCGATGCACATCACCGCCTCGGTGTTCATCAACGACGATGAACGCGGACTCCATCAGGACTACGAGGATTGGCTGGAGGAACTGGCCCCCCACGAGCCCATCAGCCGCTACTGCCACAACCGCACTGGCGAGGATAATGGCGACGCTCACCTGAAGAGACAAGTCATGGGCCGTGAGGTCGTCGTCGCGATCACAAATGGCCGGCTGGACTTCGGTCCCTGGGAACAGATCTTCTACGGGGAGTTCGACGGCCGGCGCAGGAAGCGCGTCCTGGTCAAAATCATCGGCGAGCGGACGAAAGCGGTGGCCTGAAGTGGACGTATACCGCCTCCAGGCGTACGTCTCCCTCCCGGTCAGTTCCGGCGTCGAAGACTGCACGTACGGGCACTTGCACGGGTTGGGTAGTCAGTGTACAATCCCTGGAATTGCGACCAGCGGGATCAATATCAGGTTTAGATTTGGGCCGTAGCCCAACCGTAAGCACGACCGGCAAGCACACCGGTGAGCCGGCCTTGGTGTTACACTCTATATAAGAAATAGAAGCATGAGAATCGTCCTCGACGCAATGGGTTCTGATAACTACCCGACCCCCGACGTCGCTGGAGCAGTGATGGCGGCGCGGGAATGGGGTGATGAGATCATCCTCGTCGGACGCGAAGAGATGATCCGGCAAGAACTGGCGCGCCACAATACCGCCGGGCTCAAACTGGAGATCGTCCACGCTGCCGAGGTCATCGAGATGGACGACGAGCCGGCCCGGGCCGCACGGGCGAAGAAGGACTCCTCGATGCACGTGGGGATGAACCTGGTGCGCGATGGCCAGGCCGACGGTTACGTGACCGCTGGCAACACGGGCGGCGTGCTGGCGGTGGCCACGCTGCATACCCTGCAGCGCATCCGGGGCGTGAAGCGCCCGGCGTTGGCCACGATCCTGCCATTGCCCGCCGGCCGCGTCGTCGCGCTCGACATCGGTGCCAACGCCGACTGCCGGCCCGAATACCTGCTCCAGTTCGCACTGATGGGCGACATCTACGCACGGGCGGTGCTGGGCTGCACCAGGCCCCGCGTGGCACTCCTCTCCAACGGCGAGGAACCAGGTAAGGGGAACACACTGGTCAAAGAGGCCTACAAACTGCTGACCGGCTCCGGCCTGAACTTCATCGGCAACGTCGAGCCCAAGGAGGCGCAGGCCTGTCACGCCGACGTCATCGTCACCGATGGCTTCACTGGCAACGTCTTCATCAAGACAACCGAAGCCACGGCCAAGATGCTGACCGACCTCATCCGGGATGAGATCAAAGCCAGCCCGCTGACGGCTGTGGGTGGACTGTTGGCAAAACCGGCCTTCAGCCGCGTGGCGCGGCGGGTGGACCCCTTCGAGGTCGGTGGGGGGCCGCTGCTGGGCGTCAACGGCGTGGTGATCGTGGCCCACGGGCGCTCCAACGCCCGCGCAATCAAGAACAGTATCGGGCAGGCACGCAAAGCAGTGCAAGGCAGGGTAGTGGAAGCGATCCGCGACGGGCTGACGGAGGAGCAGGGATGAACACATGCAGGCGCGTCGTCGTCACCGGCATGGGGGCGATGACCCCCCTGGGTCTGACGCTGGAGGAGACCTGGGAGGGGCTGCTGGCCGGGCGCTCCGGCGTCGGCCCTATCACCCAGTTTGACGCCTCGGGGCTGCCTGTACGCATCGCCGGCGAACTGAAGGGCTTCGATCCCACGCGGTACATCAACTTCAAGGCAGCACGGCGCATGGCGCGCTGCTCGCAGGTGGCCGTCGCGACGGCCCAGGCGGCGCTGGCGGACGCGGGCCTGGGCTTGCCTTTGGCCGACGAAGAGCGCGTGGGCGTGCTGATTGGGAGCGGCGTCGGGGGCCTCGATCGTGCCATCGCGGGGGTGGACACGTTTCGTGCCAAGGGGCTGGCGCATGTCAATCCATTCGTCATCACCTCATCTCTGGCGAACATGCCCTCTCACCACGTGAGCCATTGGGCTGGGGCCAGGGGGCCTATCAGCACAGTGGTCGCCGCCTGCGCGACAGGCACACAGGCCGTGGGAGAGGCAGCCGAGCTCGTCCGTCGTGGCGCGGCCGATGTGGTGATCTGCGGAGGGGTGGAGGCGCTGATCCACTTCGCTCCCATCGCCGGTTTCTGCGCCATGCGGGCACTCTCCACCCGCAACGACGAGCCGGAACGAGCCAGCCGCCCCTTCGACGCCGAGCGGGACGGTTTCGTCTACAGCGAGGGATGCGCGATACTTGTGCTGGAAGCACTGAAACACGCCCGGGCGCGGGGAGCGCGCGCCCGTGCCGAGGTGCTGGGCCACGCCTCCTCATCCGATGCCTTCCACGTGGCACAGCCAGACCCGGCAGGCATGGGGGCCAGTCGGGCCATGCAGTGGGCGCTGGAGGACGCCGGTCTAACGCCAGCCGACGTGGATTACATCAACGCCCACGGCAGCAGCACGCCGATCAGCGATCCGATCGAGACGCGGGCGATCAAGCGCGTCTTCGGCCAGCGTGCCCACGAGGTCCCCATCAGTTCGACCAAATCCATGATCGGCCACGCGATGGGAGGAGCCGGAGCCATCGAGGCTGCTGTGTGCGTACTGACAGTGGAGCAGGGGATCATCCATCCAACGATCAACCTGGAGACACCCGACCCGGCGTGCGACCTGGACTACGTACCGGAGGGAGCGCGCAAAACCGGCGCGCGCGTCGCCCTCTCCAATTCCTTCGGCCTGGGCGGACAGAATGCCTGTCTGGTGACGGGCCGCTTCGAGGAGTAAGAATGCGCATTATTCGCAACGAACGCCATATCCGCGTGCTGAGTTTTGTCGGCCGGTACACGACGCTGGCCGGGCTGCTGGCATTGTTGGCCGGACTGGTCATCTCTTTCACAAAACCGGAGTGGCTCGTACCAATGCTGCTGAGCGTGACGCTAGGCATGGTCCTGTCGGTGGTGGGGGGCTTCTTCGCCGACCGTTACGCAAGCCCCCTCGCGCACCACGACGCGCTGGCTAGAGTCCTCAAGGGCCTGGATGACCGGTACACGCTCCTGCAGTACATCCTCCCTGCCTCTCACGTCCTGTTGGAACCCGGTGGCTGCACCGTGTTCGTGGTCAAGGCGCAGGAAGGGCAGGTGACTTACCAGGATGGCCGGTGGAAACACCGCCAGCGGGGCAAGTTCTTCCGGCAGTTCGCGGGCCAGGAAGGACTGGGCGCTCCCCACTTCGAGGCCGAGCGCCAGGTGCACAAACTGGAGCGCCATCTGGCCAGCCAACTGCCCAACGTCGAGGTTCCAGTGCGGGGGGCCATCGTCTTCGTCAATCCCGACGTCACGTTGGATGCCACCGCCTCGCCCATGCCAGCCTTCTACGGCAAGAAGGTGAAAGCCTGGCTGCGGGGGCCAGGAAGGCTCAAACCACTGCCGGCAGCCATACATCACCAATTGACTGCGGCATTGGAGGCCAATACGTAGTCAAGGGGCGGAGTTATGGGTCGCCGTCAACAACGGGAGCACCGATTACACCGCCGCACTCTGACTGACCGCCAGCCCTGGCGTGAAAGCGAAACGTGAACAAACCTCCACGGAGAAGATACATCGGCATGGATAAACTTCGATCCTCCCGAGTCAAACTGCCCTTGCTGCTTGTCATAACCCTGCTGGCTGCCTTCCTTCGCCTATACAGGATTGACAGCCTGCCTCCAGGCGACGGATACGATCAAGCAGACTACGGGCTGGACGCCCTGGCCATTCTCCAGGGGGAACGACCGATCTTTATCCCTACCCGTATTGCAGGACGAGAGGCTCTGTTCAGCTATCTGGTGGCCATTTGCTTCTTGATGCTGGGCAATGTCTCCACGGCTGTCTACGCGACTTCGGCCATCGTTGGCGTTCTCACCATCCCTGCCATTTATCTCGTTGCCGAGGAGATGTTCTCCGCTGAAAAAGGCGCCCTGGCACAGTGGGGAGGCCTGTTGGCAGCGCTTGCCATGGCGGTCGCTCATTGGCACTTGAGTTGGAGCCGACTCGGGATGCGGGCCATCCTGGTGCCACTCTTTGCAGCGATCACCATGTGCTTTCTCTGGCGAGGGCTGCGCACCGGCAGCCGCTGGGCATTTGCCGGGTGTGGCTTCTCCCTGGGCCTCAGTATGTACACCTACCAGGCAGCCCGGATCTTTCCTCTGCTTATGCTTCTTGGCTTCGCATACGTCCTCTGGTCTCGGAAGGCGTTCTCCAGACGTGATCTATTGAACCTGATCCTCGTCTTTACTGTTGCCCTGATCGTCTTTGCTCCTCTGGGGCACTATTATCTGACGCATCCTGGCAGTTCCAGTCAGAGGATCGAACAGACTCTCGTAGTGAACTCTTCCCAAGGGTTGCGTGCCAATGCCCGCATCCTTTTCAACCAGATAGTGAAGACCCTTTTGGCCTTCAGTGTCCACGGTGACCAGGACCCAAGAGTGACCATACCGGGGCGACCAACATTGAACCCCTTCCTTTCACTGGTCTTCCTATCGGGCGTCGGGATCAGTCTCTCTCGAATCAAAAAGCCACTCTATCTCTTCCTGCTGACCTGGCTGGCTCTCATGAGCGTACCAGCAATCCTGGCCCAATACGGTGCCACAATGAAACGAGCCATTGGCACGATGCCAGCAGTGACAATGCTAGTCGCCATCGGCTTACTCGTGCCGTATGATGTCCTCCGCCGTCGGACCGCTCATCGCCCATCACCGTGGCCAAAGGTCCTGAAGGCTGCTCTATTGATCGCCGTTGGAGCCGGCTTCACTTATACCGGGGTCGTGACCTATCGTGATTATTTCGTGGTCTGGGGCCAGAATCCGAATTTGTTCACCCACTTCGAGGTAGGACTGTCTGCGATAGGAGAGTACATAGGGGAACTCCCATTTGAGGAACGAGTATACCTCTCACCCGTACTCCCGGAACATCCTGGCGTCGTTCTCCACTCCAAACTGCGAGAGGACGTCAAGGGCTACAACGGCCGGGTCTGCCTGGTTTTGCCCACACGGGTGGCACACGACACAACCTACGTGATTGTACCCGGCGATGATAAGAACAGCCTGGATCTGTTGCGGGAATACTTTCCTCAGGGCAGGATTGTTGATGAGGGGCCACTACATTACCAAAAGCCCTATTTCCTGGCCTATCGTGTCCCTGCTGGCGCTGAGGTTCAGATCGAACCCTCCCATCGGCTGGAGGCCAACTGGGATAACAAGATAGGGCTCCTGGGCTACGATCTCAACGCCCCCACTTACGAAGCGGGGGAGACGATCCACCTAACTCTGTATTACCAGGGCCTAAGCAAGATGGGGACAGACTACACTGTCTTCACGCACCTCCTGGGGCCGTACAACCCGGCCACCGACGGTCCCCTTTGGGGCCAGGACGATAGCGAACCATGCAGGCGCTTCTACCCAACCTCATCCTGGGACGTAGGGGAGATAGTGATAGATAAATTCACCATATCTATCCCCGCCGAGACGCCGCCGGGGAACTACGACCTCGCCATGGGCTTTTACCAGTGGCCGACTCTTGCACGCCTGCCGGTATCGGACACTGGCGGACCAGTCGCCGCCGACAACGGTATCATCCTGGGCCAGATACACGTCGTCGCCCCATAAGAAGAGCCCCGGCACCTCTGCGCCGGGGCACTGCTGTGTTATCCGCCCAACTCCTTCAGCCGGGCCTCCCATTTGGCGTACAGTTTATTGTAGATCGCCTCGCTGATCTCCCCCGCGGCCAGCCGCATGTCCAGGTTGTCCAACGTAGCCTGGATCTCCCCGGCCGTCTTGGGGGCAGCAGAAGCCGCCGGGGCGGCTGGCGCAGGTTGCTGGGCTGGCTGTTGCATACTCTGGGCCAGCATCTGCCCCATCGCCGCACCCATGCCCACGCCCGCGCCCAGTCCCACGCCCGCACCGGCGACGCCACCGGGCTGCTGAGCCGCATCGCGCATCGCCCGCGCCGCCTGGAACTGCATATAGGCGCTCATGTCGCCCAGCGCACCCATCGAAGCCCGCTCGTCAATCGCCTTGGCCGTCTCCTCGGTCGGCCCGACGTACTCGACGTAGACCGAGGTCAGGTTCACTCCGCGGGCGGCGAACTCCTCGGCCGCCTTGGCCCGCACCCCCATCGTCAGTTCTTCCGCCATCCCAGCCAATTCAATGACCGACTTGCCCATCTCGCCCACCAGGTCGGTCAGTTTGGTCAGGATCATAGAGCGGAAGAAGTCCTGAATATCGGACGTGCGGTAGACACCCCGCGTGCCAACGATCTTATTGACGAAGAGTTGGGGCTCCACGATCTGCAGTGCGTAAGAACCGCGCGCCTGCACGCGGGCCATACCCAACTCCGGGTCTTTGATCGTGATGGGCGTCGGGGTGCCCCACTTCAGGTCTGTGAACTCGCGCAGGCTGACGAAGTAAACTTCGGCCTTGAAGGGGGTCTCGCCAGAGAACACTTTACCAATCAGGTCCACCAGCAACGGAATGTTGGCGGTGGTGATCGTGTGGGGGCCTGGACCAAAGGTGTCCAGCGCCCGGCCGTCGCGGAAGAAGACCGCCGCCTGACTGTCGCGAACGATAACCTGTGAACCGATGCGGAAGTCACCGGACCCCCGTTCAGGTATGCGGTGCACCATCTCCGTGCCGGCCTCGTCCACAAACTGTACAATATCGAAGATCCGTGCCATCGTACTTTACCTCCTCATTCTAATGGGGCTCTTACACCCGCTTCTACACACTTCCCAGGATCAAATGCTCGCGCTGGTCAAACGTGCTGTTGGCCTCGCGGCAGATGTCCTGGACGATGCGGATCGTCTCGACCAGCCCCTCGCCGCTGGGGATGGCTTGCCGCAGGCGGTCGTTTGCCGCGTCCAGTCGCTCCACGTACTCGACCAACGCCACGTCGAAATTGTACATCTGCTCCAGTTCGGCCTGGTTGACCTTCGCGGCGTCGAACAGCCCTGAGTAGCCGTAACTGGCGAAGCGGACGCGGTCAATAAAGGTCTGGAGTTGGGTCACGGCACTGCCAACGTCGTCCACCAAATCTATCCGGCCGTGATTGATCAGTTCCTTCTGCGCTACGTCGAACCGCCGGCGCTGATCGGCCAACTTTTCGGCCAGCGTCTGGCGCAGCAGTTGATCGGCCTTGCGCCGGGTCTGACGCTCCTGATATCCGCTCCAGCCGGGGATGAAGTCAGTCAATTTCTCCAGCGCTGTGCGGCTATCCTTTACTTTCTCGTAGATATCTCCCATTTTGTATTCCTCCTTTGCTCTTGTTGACCAGTCTCCTGGTCGGTCTCAACACCTACACATATTACGCAACTACCCCGTGTCCGGTCTCACCTACTCACTCCGTCAAGAATATCTCCGCCCCACAGAAAGGGCATTGGACCACACCCTTGCCGGCCAATTCCAGTTCGCCGCCGCAACTGGGACACTTGTTGCCGCGTAGTTGGGCCGCGTCGCGGGAATAAAGCGTACCCTCGTCCCAGTTGACATAGCCAGCAAACAGCCCCTTGTGCACCAGGTCGTAGATCCACCCTTTGACCCGATCACGGCTGGCGTCCAGTTCCAGCGCCACGTCGGAGATCCTGACCTGGCCCTGGGCCTGCACCATCCCCAGCAGTTTGCGCTCCTTCTCGACCTCAGCGAATTCGGCCGCCTCCCGCTGGCCCTTGATGAACAGAAAGATACCCACGCCGATGAGGGGCACAGCGATGACGAATGCAATCACCAACCCTAAGATGCGGCCGCCCGTGGTCTGTGCGGCTCCCGAGAAGGCCCACGCCGCTACGACAAGGAAGATGCCCAAGCCAGCGATGATAAGGATAAGCCCGATGATTTTGCCTGTATTCATTGATGCGCTCTCCTCAGCCTATTTTCCGCAGTTTATGCCGCGCCATCCGGGGCAACGATTTCCTGGATTTGAACTTCGGTTCTGCAGTCAAAACGGCCTACCCGAATCCTCCGCCCCCTCCTCCTCCTCCTCCCCCCCCACCGCCACCGCCGCCGGAGAAGCCTCCACCACCGCCCCCCGAACTGCTGGGCGCGCTGGCAAACGTGCTAGCCGCCGAATCGAGCATGTGACCCAGGCCGGTCGAGATACGGTCGAGTCCGGCCCCCAGACCCCCGCTCAACGAGTCGAGCGAAGGCGCGGCACCGCCAGCCCCCACCGTCCTACCCAACCCCGGCGCTCTCCGCCTGCGGTCAGTGTAGACAGGCGTCATAATGTACCACATCGGAATAGGCACCTGGGCCGTCTCCAGGCGCGAGAACTTGCGCACCCAACTCTTATCCAGCCCAAAGGCGACGGCGTAGGGCAGGTACTTTTCGAACTGGTCGGTGGCCTCGTTCAGGTCGGTGTAACGCTCGATTTCTTCCAGGTAACGCTTGAAAGCATCCCACCTGGCAGCCTGCTTGGCTCCCTTGCGCGTCTTGGCCGGCATCCAGTTGCCAATGATAAGCATTGTGAGACCCGTGGCAGCCAATCCGATGAAGGGGCAGATGGCTGCACTGGTGTACTCCGCCAGGAGGATCATCAAGCAAATACCGGCTGCGATGGTCCCCACCAGCAGCACGATCCCCAGGCCGACGTACCGCCCACGGACTTTGTCAGGGCGGGTGTGGAAGTAGCCGCGCTTGACCATTTCCTTGTAGAGATGGTTTTTAATCCTGGGAATGGTGGTGTAGAACTTGTTGCGCAAGGAGGACATGCGTCGCTCCCTGCGCCCACCGAACACCCTCCCCAGCAGCATCTGCTCGTAGGGCAGTAAGTCGCCGGTGGGCTTGTCGGTACGGCGGAAGGTGAAATCGAAGTCGGTCGAGCCAAACAAGCCGGACTTTTGTTCCTCTTCGATGGTGAGATACCCTCGCCGCGCCAGGTCCACCAGCGTGGCGATGATGTCCTGCATATCGGCCTTCTCGTCCACCAGTGTACCGGCCACAGCGGGCGGGTCGTCGGAAGGGGGCTCGGCCAGATAGGCCGCCGGGAGTGCAATCCTGGGGTCGCGCCCGCGCAGGTACCATAGCAGCAGCAGGGACAACGGGCCGCCCAGCAGCAGCAATGCCCCGGTCAACCCCAACCCCAGGTCGGCCCAGGGCTTGTAGCGGTCCTCCCATTCTGCCTGGCGGTCGTAGGCCGCCTGCCAGCGGGGTTGGGTGCCCTGTACGATGCCATGGGGGAACTGTACGCGCACCTCGAGTTCCTGCCCCGGATCGAGCGTTTCCTGGGCTGTGAAGACGACGGTGTTGCTCCCCTGGCCCACTACCGCCGCCCCGGCGCCGTAGGTAGCCACGGGATCGGCCGCCGCCCCCCCCGGCAGGTGAACCATGACGGTGGAGTTGTGGACGGGGGCATCGCGATCGGCGTAGACCGCCTTCCAGTACAGTTGGTCGCCGCCTTCGTAGTAGCGCAGGCCGCCCTGGACCGTGTAACGGAGAATGAAGGTGTGAGAAGAGTTGGAGGTGTAGGGAAAGTACCACTTGATGTTGAAATCCCCTTCGTCTATGAAGGTCTCAAAAGTGTAGGAAGCGCCGTGGCCCTGTTCATACCGCCGGCTACCCTCCTGCACCTCCACGTCGGTGATGTTCTCCAGCCGGTCCATCGGGATGTTGCGATAGCCATAATGGAACTCCCCGCTGGTGAAAACGATCTCCTGTATCTCCTCGACGACGAAATCACCGTTGGGCAAGACGGTGATGTTCACGTCAAAGCGTTCCCAGTAGAGGGACTTGCTCTGAGCGTGGACCACCCCGGTCAAGGCCAACGCCGCTACCAGGGTCAGAAGCAGGACCCAGTGGAACCGTCTCATAGTGAATACTCCTTGCGCTGTTGCTGCGGTGTAGTTATTATAGTTCAACTCCCGCAAAAGGGAAAACGAAAGCCTGGCAGTCCGGCAGTCACCTGTGCTGACTTCTCGGACAGGCTCTATGTCAAGGCGCAGAGCGGAGCGCGACCGGAAGGTACACGCGATATACCTCCGGCACGACGAGCAGCGTCACCGGCACCCTCTGTGGCGCATCCAGCACGCCGGTCGTCGTGGCCGTCACCGTGATCGCCCCCGTGAAGGTGCCTGTGGTGTAGCCTGTGCTGTCCACCGTCACCGTCAGCGGCGTCCCCTGGAGGCCGGTGGTGATCGCCAGCGTGGGCGTCACCTGAACCCCCAGCGTCCCCGTCCCCGTCGCCTGCATTCCCACCGCCACCGTCGCCGTCCAGGTAAATACGCGGTAGCCTGTGTTCAGCGGCACCACCACGCCCGCGTGGATGCCTGGCTCGTCCACATCGGCCAGGAAGGCGAGGACAGGAGGCACAACTGCCAGCCTCGGACCAAAGTGCCCGGGGTGCTTCTCCATCTCCGCCAGCGCGTCGTAGGCCAGCGTGGTCGTGTATGGGGCAGGCGGAGGATCCTCCGGATCGTAATCAGTATAGTCTACCTTCAATACGGAGAAATAGCGCGCAGGGTCGCACAGCCAGCCGTAGTCGTGCCAATCCAGGTTCCAGACAAACATCGCGCCCATCCAGGGCCAGTTCTCGTCGGCGTACTGGAAGGCCCGCGTGATGTAGTTGGCCTGCTGCACCTCGGGCACGTCCATCCAGCCGAAGTTATCCTCGTAGGCTGGCTTTCTATGGCACCAATCCGGGATAGCGCCATCCTCAGACGGGTCGCGCAGCCAATTAAACTCCGTGGCCCATACGGGCTTATGGCCCAGGCCATGCTGCTCCAGCAAGTCGTGCATCACCTCGATGCCACGGAAGGCGAAGCCGTTGGAGACGCTTTCGTAGCCGATCTCCGGCGCGTAGGCGAAGCCATAAGGGTGATAGCCAAAAGCGTCGAAGTAGTTGCCCGCGCCCAGGAGGAACATCTGGCGAGCGTACTCCCGTTCGTCCATCGCGCCGCAATCATTGCCGTCCCACCCGTGGCAGGTGCCCTCAATACGGCCCACCGGCGCCAGCCCCGCGCTGACGATGGTGGCGGCCGGGTCCACTGCCTTGATGCGCTCGTAGGCCCTCTGGAGCATCTGGACGTAGAGGCCGGGGTCGGGTGGAGTAGGAGGATGCACGTCCTTGTTCAGCCACCCGGCGCGGTTGGGCTCATTGCATATCTCGTAGGCCTCGATCAGGCCCCGGCCAGCCTCGGCAATCGCCTCGACGGCGTCTCCCCACGCATCCAGGTCGCCGGATTTCTGGGTACAGTCTATGAGGAAAAGGACCTGGTAGGGGTAGCGGGTCTCAGGAAGCGTTGGGTTTTGCTCCGTTTCGTACTCTTCCCACAGCTTGAGCCACTCGAAGCCTAGTGGCTCAAAAAGAGGAACAACATGGCTCTGGAAGCGCACGTTGATGCCGTAGCCCAGGTGGGGAGGAATCTCAGCACGCGCAGGCAACGGTGCCGTCCCCGGCCCGCCGGTCACGGCGACCAGCATGGCAATCACTCCCACGCGCGTCCAGGTTTGCCAATCTCTCATCGCTTCGACCCCTCCCCCACTCCCCCTTCCCTCGTAGGGAAGGGGGCCGGGGGGTTAGGTCATCACTACCGCCGGCCGTAGATACGGATGAAGTGAGCAATGGAGCGGTCGTAGGTGCGCTCCGCCTCCGGCGGGAAAAGGCAGCCCGGCAACTCGCCCATCCGCCAGTGATAACGGATACACTCGCAGCACTTGCCCTTCCTGGAGCAGGGCTCGTAGGTGCAGGGGCACTGCGCGAGGTTCTCTTCTATTTTGCACTCCATATCCTTCACCTCCAACGTTGGCTGTTGGGGCGAAGTATAGCACGAACTGTTCCAAAGCAAAAGGCCACCGGTATCTACCGGTAGCCTCGTGCTCTTACGCCAGCCAGCGTGGAATCTACGCACTAGCGACCATGTGCTGTTCGATGTAGTCCACCGCCTGGCCCACCGTCTTGATCTGCTGAGCGTCCTCGTCGGAGATCGTCCCCTCGAACTCCTCCTCGAACGCCATAATCAGTTCGACGAGGTCGAGGGAATCCGCCTCCAGGTCCTCGCGGAAGTACGCTTCTCGCGTGACCTTGTCCGGCTCCACCCCCAACAGATCAACGACGATTTTCTTGACCCGTTCAAACGTATCTGCCATTGGCTTTACCTCCCTTCGATTTTTCAGACTACCGATGCGATATTCTACTCAAATTGCACAGTTTGACAAGTATCGCCACTGCCAGTATCATAGGCGTCTGCCATAAAGAACACAGATGCGCATCTCAGGTTACGAAGGAGCGCATGCACCAACAACGCAAGTCCGACCACATCCGCATCAACCTGCAAGAGGACGTTGACTTCAAGCACGTCTCCACCGGCTTCGAGCGATACCGCTTTATCCACCGCGCGCTGCCAGGCTTCGGCCTCAAAGAGGTGGATACTGCCACGACACTGCTGGACAAGCGCCTGGCAGCCCCGCTCCTCATCTCTTCAATGACCGGTGGCACGCCGGAAGCCAGCGCGATCAACCAACGCCTGGCGGAAGCGGCCCAGGCTGCCGGAATCGGGATGGGCCTGGGCTCACAGCGCGCCGCTATCGAAGATTCTGCTCTGGTAGATACCTACCGCGTGCGTCACGTCGCCCCCGACATCCTGCTGCTGGCCAACCTGGGCGCGGTGCAACTAAACTACGGCTACGGCCCCGACGAATGTCGCCGCGCCGTCGAGATGGTAGAAGCGGACGGTCTGATCCTACACCTCAACCCGCTGCAGGAGGCGCTCCAGCCCGAAGGAGAGGCCGATTTCGCCGGGTTGCTATCCAGAATCGAGGCAGTCTGCCAGGCATTGGAGGTACCGGTGGTCGCTAAGGAGGTGGGCTGGGGCATCTCGGAGCAGGTGGCCCGCCAACTGGCGGGCGCCGGCGTGGCAGCGATTGACGTCGCCGGGGCCGGGGGCATTTCGTGGAGCCAGGTGGAGATGCACCGCGCTACGACCGAGCGCCAACGGCAGGTGGCGGCAGCCTTCGCAGACTGGGGCATCCCCACCGCCGAGAGTCTGCTGATGGCCCGTCGAGGTGCGCCTGGCCTGCCCGTCATCGCCAGTGGCGGCATCCGCGACGGCATCCAGATGGCCAAGGCCATCACATTGGGCGCGACCGCGTGTGGCGTTGCCGGGCCGTTCCTCCGCGCTGCCAGCGAATCCAGCGTAGCCGTAGCCGAACTCATCGCCACCCTTGTGACCCAGTTGCGCGTCGCTATGTTCGCCGCCGGTGCTGCCGACATCCAGGCGCTCAAGCACACTCCCATCATACCCACCACGCCGTAACCATGGCCTTGGCCGTGCTTACGGGTTGTGAAGTATGATTTGGTGGAGTATCCACCTGGCATACTAAAGACAATGAAGGCACAAGTCCTATGAACCAATACGAGATGCTACGCAAGGTTAGCCGCACTTTTGCACTATCTATCGAACAGTTGCCGCAAACCTTGCGCGACATCGTGACCGTTTCTTATCTACTTTTTCGCGTCTCCGATTGTCTGGAAGATCATGAGACAATGGAAGTCGAACGCAAAGTCCAACTGCTCCATTTATGGGCGCGCGTGTTAAGCGGGGAGGTGTCACCAGAGAACCTGACCGCCCGTATCTCCGACCTGGACCATAGCGACCCCGAAGTTTTCGTCGCCCAACACGCCGGTGAGATTATCGAGCAACTCGACCAGTTCCCCTCCGAAATTCAAGAGGCCGTCAGACTACGTGTGATCGAGACTTCACTGGGTATGGCCCGCTGGCAGGAGCATGGTCCCTTCGTAGAGAATGAGGAAGCGCTGAATGACTATATGCACGAGGTAGCGGGCCGGGTAGGCTATTTGCTAACCGACGTTTTTGCCTGGTACTCGCCCATTATCCGCAAGCGCAAATCGCAACTGATGCCCCTGGCACGGGAGCTTGGGCTGGCGTTGCAGACAGTCAATGTGATCCGGGGGATGCGCAAGGATTACGAGCGAGGCTGGGTCTTTGTGCCACGCACCTTTTATGAACAGGTTGGCCTGACCTGCGACGGGCTCTTCGACCCCGCAAACATAGAACCGGCCTTAAGAGTCATAGATATGTTAGCCGACAAGGCGGAACGCCATCTGCGGCATGGGGCCAGTTACATTATGGCCTTTCCACGCTGCCAACATCGCATTCGGCTAGCCTGTATGTGGCCCTGCTTCTTCGCCGTGAAAACGCTGGCGCTCAGCCGAAATAACGTCAATGTGCTTCTTGCCGGAGCGAAAATGAGCCGCGATCAAGTCAAGAGGATCATGCGCGATACGAAACTGTTCGGCTGGTCTAATCATTGGCTTGCCTGGTACTACAGATATCTGTCCCGCCCATCGTTCAAAAGTGAGGTGTGGGCAAAAGCAACTTGATAATGTCCCTTCAAACATTCTTCGACCGCTACCTACCACCTCTCGAAGCAGAAATGCGCGCCGTCGTCCAGACGGCCGACCCGCGCCACGCGGGCCTCTTTGGTATGCTGCGCTACCACATGGGCTGGGCCGACGCGGCGTTCAACCCCTGTCAGGCGCGAACCGGCAAGCGGGTGCGGCCCGTGCTCTGCCTGCTGGCCTGCGAAGCCTGCGGTGGCCAGTGGGAGCAGGCCCTACCCGCTGCAGCCGCCATCGAACTGCTGCACAACTTCTCCCTCATCCACGACGACATCGAGGACCGGGACGAAACCCGCCGCAGCCGCCCTACCGTCTGGGCACTGTGGGGAGAGGCACAGGGGATCAACGCCGGGGATACACTATTCGCCCTGGCTCAACTGGCTCTGGTGCGGCTCTCCGAGCGAGACGTGCCCGCCACGACCCTCGTGGCCGCCCTTCGGCTTTTGAACCGCGCCTGCCTGGCCCTTACTGGAGGTCAGTACCTCGACATCGGCTTCGAGAGCCGCGACAGCGTCTCCACCGCGGACTACCTGGCGATGATCGAGGGAAAAACCGCCGCGCTGGTGGCCTGTGCCTGCAAGATAGGCGCCCTCATCGCCGCTGCCCCCGACGCCCAACGTGAGCATCTGCGCACCTTCGGCCACCACCTGGGGCTGGCATTTCAGATGCGCGACGACGTCCTGGGCATCTGGGGAGACCCGACCGTCACCGGCAAGCCAGGCGGTGCCGATATCGCCCGGCGCAAGAAATCGCTCCCTATCCTCCACGGCCTGGAGCAAAGCGCGGAACTGCGCGCGCTGTTGGCACGGGAGACGCTCTCAGCAGCCAACGTCCACCACGCGACGCACTTGCTGGAAGAGACAAACAGCCGCGAATACGCTGAACAACTGGCACGAAAGCATCACGCCCAGGCACTGGCCGCACTGGGGCAGGCGAAACTGCAGGGCCCAGCCGTCCAGGCGCTCCACGAACTGGCGCACGTGCTTCTCA
>Ga0114918_10002082_pt1 | contig 17951 bp, 19 predicted proteins | sample LantaG_FD_87015 | JGI IMG/M metagenome (GOLD analysis project Ga0114918, IMG submission 87015) | Deep subsurface microbial communities from Baltic Sea to uncover new lineages of life (NeLLi) - Landsort_02402 metaG | ecosystem: Environmental > Aquatic > Marine > Oceanic > Sediment | place... | reverse complement strand
GATTTCCGCAAGTACGTCGTCTAGTTGTTAAAGTGCAAGTGGACTGTAGAAGTATTATATACAAGGAGGTGTACGATGGTTAAGCGAGTTCGTTTGCTCATCGGAGTGCTCGTCGCGCTGATGCTGACCAGTACAGCGTTGGCCCAGCCGCCTTGGCCTCAGCACTCCGACCCCACCTGGCAGGCGTCATATTGGAACAACATGACGCTTTCCGGATCCCCAGTGCTCCAGCGCAGCGAGGCCAACCTGGACTACGACTGGGGGACCGGCTCTCCGGGTCCCGGCGTCAACACGAACCACTTTTCCGCCCGCTGGACCCGCTACATTGACGAGGAGCCCGGCACATACCGTTTCACGGCCACCAGCGACGACGGGATCCGGGTCTGGGTAGACAGCGCTCTGATCATCAACGAGTGGTACGACCACCCGCCGAAAACAGTCAGCGTCGAGAAGAGCCTGAGCGCCGGTCATCACCTGGTCAAGGTCGAGTTCTACGAAAACACCGTCGCGGCCGTTGCCCGGGTATCGTGGGCGCCAGCCCATGCGCCGATCACCAACTGGCGCGGCGAGTACTTTAACAACACGACGCCCAGCGGCAGCCCGGCCCTGGTCCGCGACGACGCGGCGATTGACTTTGACTGGGGCATCGGCTCGCCCGCTCCAGGCGTCATTGGAGCGGATGGGTTTTCGGCCCGTTGGACGCGGGATCTCAACCTGCCGGCCGGTATGTACCGCTTCACCATGCGGGTAGACGACGGCGGACGTCTCTGGGTGAACCACCACTTTCTCATTGATAAGTGGCAGGACCAGGCCCCCACGACATATACGGGCGAGATTTACCTGCCCGGCGGCGCTGTTCCGATCAAAATGGAATACTACGAGAACGGTGGTGGGGCCGTCGCCCAACTCTCGTGGGATCGCGTGGATATACCACCGATCATCAACTGGCGCGGCGAATACTTCAACAACACGACGCTCAGCGGCAGCCCGACCCTCGTCCAGGACGACCCACACATCTACTATGACTGGGGCGCTGGTTCACCTGCCTGGGGCGTTATCAACGCGGATAGGTTTTCGGTGCGTTGGACGCGGGATCTCAGCCTGTCGGCCGGTACGTACCGCTTCAAGATGACGGTGGACGATGGCGGCCGTCTCTGGGTGAACAATCGCCTGCTCATTGACGCCTGGCGGGATCAGCCTCCCACGACGTACACCGGTGACGTGTACTTGCCGGGCGGCGCTATTCCGGTCAAGATGGAATACTACGAGAACGGTGGCGGGGCCGTCGCCCAGCTCTCTTGGGATCGCGTGGACGGATCACCGCCACCACCGTCGGACGCGGTGATCGTTGACGACACCGACGCGGGCTTTGTCAAAGGGGGAGCACCAGCCGGCTGGCGCACTGTACTCGAAGGCTATGGAGGCCGCCTGCTCTGGACGCGCAACAATGACCGGGTGCGGCCGAACTACAACTGGGCACGTTGGTATCCCAGCCTGGCGCCGGGGCGATACGAAGTCTTCGCCTACATTCCAGAACGCTACACGACCACTTCACATGCGCGCTACTGGATATCGCACGCCAGTGGCCTCACCCTGCGCATCGTGAACCAGTCAGCCACCGGGAACCGCTGGGTGTCGCTGGGAACGTACCGGTTCCGGGGCACGCGCGCCGACTACGTCTCGCTGGCCGACGTCACCTTTGAGCCGCGTGTGACGCGCCTGATCGGATTTGACGCCGTGAAATGGGAGCCGCGCTAAGGCAACCTCGTTTGGGCATTCTCTCTTCGCGGTGTGGTACACTCGACACACAAGCTCGTTAGGCCGCCCCAGCGCAAATGCAGATGAAAGGAATACAGGTTACAATGAGAATCAGACACATTCTTGAAACGCTCACTTTGGGATTACTGCTTTTCACTTCGGCTTGCCAACCATATACTCTACGCCGCTTGATGCGCTTACAGAGTGGCCAGGTTACCTTGAAAACACAGACGCAACTCTGACGAGTTCTGTTAGAGTATTGCGAGAAGAAGAAATCGCGGGTGGGCTAGTTATTCTCTACAGCGTGCCTTCAGAAGCGACGGGGGAGTACATTTTAGCCAGGACATTCGTCATGCCCAAAGGAATGGGATGGCGAGCGCAATCTTCAGGAAGTACAAGTTATTCCAAGTCTGATGATTTCGTGGCTTCTTACGCTGTGGGCGGTAATATCACAGATTTGACCACTGCCTATGGTATAAGCAAGAAGGGGAATAGTGTTCGTATCGAATGGTCGGATGGGCAAATAGACATTGTGCCCATTGAGGACGGTGCGTTTATTCGCAGTAGCGCAAAACTAACCCTGTAGATCTGAGATTCGGAGTATCGGCTGAATGATGCCAACTACACCCCACTCGCATTGTCAAATCGGCGTCAATATGCAGCTTTGTCCCCACTGGAGGACCAATTTGGGCTCTTTTGAGGCCACTTCGCCCCACTCAGCTTGAGCGCGTGAAGGCCGCTTTTCACAGGGTGACTTTTGCGGAACTGCGTTTATTCTGTCTTGACCTGAAACTCTAACTGTCCGACGAATTGAATTGCTTGATAGCAGTGATGATGTACTGGAAAGCACAGGTTTCGATTAGAGAAAGTGTCACTTGAAACAGAAAAAGGGGGACTAATGGCGCATGCACCCGACTGCGCTACCCGCGGGCAAATCGGCGGCTCGTTGCATTTGCAGCCGCCGCGCGTCGGGCGCGCGCGGGCCGGTGTGTCGATGGGTCTCGCTCCCGTAACTCACCGTTGGAACATGGACCCTTCGGGCGTGACCAGACGTCTATCAATAGACGCTCTCATAGGGAGACGTCCGTTTTTGCTTGTCAGTTCGGCAGTATGGCAAACACATTCGAGTGGAGGTAAGTAAAATGAAAAACCGAATATGGAGTCTCGTCACCGTCGTCACCATTGCGTTAACCGTATTGTGCTTCGGCGCGGCAGCGACCCCGGCAACTGCGCAGAGCGCCTGGTACGCCGAGTACTTCGCCAATCGCGACCTGGCCGGTGCGCCAGCCAGCACCCGCTACGATGACACGCTGCACTTCGAGTGGGGCACCGGCAGCCCCGGAGACGGCATCCCGGCCGACAACTTCTCAGCCCGCTGGACCCGCGACGCGTGGTTCGAGACCGGCACCTATCGCTTCTCCTACCGCTCCGACGATGGGCTACGTATCTGGGTCGGCAGCACGCTCGTCGTGGACGACTGGCGCGACCGCCAGGCGACCTGGTCCTTCGCGGACTACGTCATCTCGAAAGGCACCCACCCCGTGCGCGTCGAGTACTACGAGCACAGTGGCAATGCGGCCATCCAGGTGGCGTGGGAGCGAATTAGCGGTGGCGACACTTGGCGGGCCGAGTACTTTGGCAACCGCGACCTCTCCGGCTCCCCCGCCCTGGTGCGCTACGACCCGGCCATTGACTTCGACTGGGGGAACGGCAGCCCGGACGGGGCCATCCCCGCCGACAACTTCTCCATCCGCTGGACGCGCAGCCTGGGCTTCACCCCTGGCGCCTACCGCTTCTACACCAGTTGCGACGATGGCGTGCGCATCTCAGTGGACGGCAACCGCGTCGTGGATGCCTGGCAGGATCAGAAACTGCCCAACACTCACTGGGGCGACGTCACCCTCGGCAGCGGACGGCACACCGTCGTCGTCGAGTACTACGAGCACGGCGGCGAGGCCAGCGCCCACGTGTGGTGGAAGCGGCTGGGCGACTTCAGCGGCTGGGAGGGCCGCTACTACGCTAACGCCGAACTGCGCGGCGGCCCGGCGCTGATCCGCGACGACGCAGAGATCAACTTCGACTGGGGCGAGGGCGCACCCGCCGATTGGATGCCCAGCGACAATTTCTCCATCGTCTGGACGCGCAATGTCTACTTCACCCCCGGCTACTACCGCTTCAACGTCCGCTCCGACGACGGCGCGCGCGTCCGGCTCGATGGGGCGCTGGTGATGGACTACTGGCAGCCGATGGACTACGAGTGGCACTACGTGGACTGGACCTACCTGGAGGGCACGCACACCCTCAAGGTGGAGTACTTCGAGCGCGCCGGTGGAGCCCGTGTTCACTTCTGGTGGGAGCGGAGCGGCACTGCTGCGCCTCCCTCTGCCCCTACCCCCATCCCTACACCGGTGACCACTCCCGCCCCCGGCATGCCCGGGCCATGGCAGGGAGAGTACTTTGACAACTGTGCCCTCTCAGGCTCGCCCGCGCTGGTGCGCAGCGATGCCGCCCTCGACTTCAACTGGGGGCGGGGCGCACCTGCATCGGGGGTAAACCACGACGACTTCTCCGTGCGCTGGAGCGGCACCTTTTCCTTCGAGGGCGGACGCTACCGCTTCACCACCACCACCGACGACGGCATACGGCTCTACGTGGACGACCGGCTGATCATCAACGCCTGGCGTCCCATGCGCGGCACCCGCACCGGCTACGCCACCCTCGCGGCGGGGAACCACATCGTGCGCGTCGAGTACTTCGAGCGCAGCCAGGCGGCGATGGCGCGCCTGACCTGGCAGCGGGTCGGCGTGGCGCCGGCGCCGACGCCCACACCCGGCCCCATCGCCCCCGGTGACCAGGGCGCGGGCGGGCCGTGGGAGGCGGCCTACTACGCCAACGCGAACCTCTCCGACACTCCAGCCCTCACGCGCCAGGACGCGGCGCTGGACTTCAACTGGGGCTGGGGCTCGCCAGACCCTGCCGTGCCCACGAACCACTTCTCCGCCGTCTGGACACGGTCGGTCGAGTTCAGCGGCGGGCGCTACACCTTCACCACCACGTCCGATGACGGCGTGCGGCTCTACGTGGACGACCGGCTGGTGATTGACAGTTGGCGTCCCATGCGCGGCACCCGCAGCGGTACGCTCGCCCTGAGTGCGGGCGCACACACCGTGCGGCTGGAATACTTCGAGCGCACCGGCATCGCCCTGGTGCGCCTCAACTGGCGCCGCCGGTAACACAACCGGGCTGGCTTGGCTGAGAGAAAAGGGCCGCTTCTATGCAAGAAGATAGGTTTCGCATACGGCGACTGGGACTGGATGACTACGACGAACTGCTGGCGCTATGGCAGCGAGCGGGGCTGCACTCGCTCAAATCCTGGGGACGCGATAGCCGCGCTAGCCTGGCCCGACAATTCGCCAGCGGCATCCAGACGATCCTGGGGTTGGAAATGGACGGCCAACTAGTGGGCGCAGTCATCGCTACTCACGACAGCCGCAAGGGGTGGATCAACCGGCTGGCGGTGGACGCCGACCACCGCAGGCGAGGCTATGGAGCCCGGCTGATCGCGGAGGCTGAAGAGGTGCTGCGCGAGCAGGGCATGCACGTCATCGCGGCCCTCGTCGAAAACGATAACCCCACCTCACTGGCGCTGTTTCGGAAAGTGGGCTACGTCGAGATTGACTCCGGCATCCACTACCTGACGAAGCGCGACAGCGACGACGTCTGATATGCAGACTTCGGAAGTCTCAGAGACTTCCGAAGTCTTACCGGTAGCCCTGATAGTGCCGGAACACCTCACCGACGCTGCGGCCCTCGTGAACGCGCCGGATCACCTCGCCCAGCAGGCTGGCGACGGAGAGGACAGTGAGATTGGGCAGTTGTTTCTCCGGCGGGATGGGGATGGAGTTCGTGGTCACGATCTCCTTGATGGAGAGTCCCCGCAGCCGCTCGACCGCTGACGGCGAGAAGACGGCGTGAGCAAAACACAGGTATATGTCACGAGCGCTGTGCTCACAGACGATGTTGACGGCGTTGACCATCGTACCGCCAGTGTCCACCTCGTCGTCCACGATGATGACGTCGCGGCCCTCTACCTCGCCGACCAGCGTCAGCGCCTCCGTACCCCCTGCCACCCGTCGTTTCTCGACCAGCGCCAGGGGCAGATGCAGTTCAGTCGCCAGGTTGCGCGCCTTCTTGGCGAAGCCCAGGTCCGAGGCGACGACGACCGCTCTCTCAAGCCGCTTTTCGCGAAAGTAGTCAGAGAGGATAGAAAAGGCGGTCAGGGCATCGCCTGGGATGCTGAAGAACCCCTGGATCTGGTCAGCGTGCAGGTCAAGCGTGACGTAGCGATCGGCACCGGCGATGCCGATCACGTCGGCCACCAGACGAGCGGTGATCGGCACGCGAGGCTGATCCTTCTTGTCGGAGCGGGCGTAGGCCAGGTAGGGGATAACCGCTGTGATGCGGTCCGGCGAGGCCCGTTTGAGCGTGTCCAGGAAGATCAGCAACTCCACCAGGTTATAATTGACTGGAGACGAGGTAGTCTGGATCAGGAAGACATCCTGACCGCGTATGCTCTCGTGCAGCCGCACGAAGATGTTCTCGTTGGGAAACTGGACGATGTCGCGCCCCGATAGCGGGACGCCGAGATATTGGCTAATCTCCTCAGCAAGTGCCGGACAACCGGTGCCACTGAACAGTTTAATGGTGCCGTGCATGCCCCCTTCGCTCTCACTCATTGGTCTCAAACTCCGATTGTAGAATACTCATCACGTACTGGTCGTGGTAAGCCCCCTCCTTGAACACCACCTCGCGGAAGGTGCCCTCCCGCCGGAAACCGGCTTTCTCATAGCAGCGGATGCCCCGCGCATTGTCCGCGTCCACCCTCAGGAAGACGCGATGCAGATTCATCTGGCGGAAGGCCAGGCCCAGCAACGTGCGGATGGCATCGCTGCCGTATCCCTGATCCCAATATGCCTTCTCGCCGATAGAGATGCCCAGTTCAGTGTTGCGGTCCTTCCAGTTGATGCTGTTCAGGCCAATGTTGCCAATGTGTACTCCCTCGGCCGTCTCGATGGTCAGTGCCACACTCTCCTGTCGCTCCAACCGCCCCAGCAGGTTCTCGAACCAACGCTCCTCCTGCGCCAGAGAGAATGGCAGGTAGAGCGCCAGGTGGCGGCGCACTTCCGGGTCGCTGAACCACTCGACGAAGCGCGGCAGATCGTCTCGCTCGATTGGCCGCAGCCGGACTTTTTCCCCTACGATCATATTTCTCCTCCCAGGTGACAGGTGTCGTTCAGAAGCACGATGCGTGGTCGTACCGGGTTCAGTTCGACGATGCTGAGCGACCCATTGGCAAAGCGAAAGGGTGACAGCCATGTCGGCAGCCCGATCAGGTGGTTGAGGTAGATGCCCAGGGTGCCTCCGTGCGCCACCACGCCGACCGGCCCCTCTACGTGCCGCGAAAGGATGTCGCCAAAAGCAGCCACTACCCGCGCCCGAAACGGCGCGCTCCCCTCCTCCCCAGGGATCACTAGGCTCCCCGGCTCCTCCGCCCAGCGCCGCGCCACGTCCGGGTATTGCTCCGCTATCTGCTCCCACGTCAGCCCCGTGATGTCGCCGACGTCGTACTCCTTGAGCCGCTCGTCGGGCACCACCGGCACGCCCAACGCTTCCCCGACGATCTCTGCCGTCTCCTGCGCCCGGTGCAGCGGGCTGGTGTACAACACGGCAGGCGCTTCCCCACGCAGCCGCTCCGCCAGCCGGCGAGCCTGCTCCCGCCCCACCTCGTCCAGCGGCGGGTCTGCCTGGCCCTGGATGCGACGTTCGGCGTTCCAGGTGGAGCGCCCGTGGCGGATGAGGAAGAGACGGGGCACTGTGCTATTCCCCAATGATCAATACTTCTGCCGTCCGGCGCGTGCTCAGCACGTACTGGTAGCCATCCAGGGTATGTACCCGGACGCGCCGCTTTACCTGCTGCACCATTTCCTTCAGGTCGACGATAGAGGGAATGCCATCGGCGCGATACGAGATGACAAGTATGGCATCACGGAACCGGTCCAGCAAACGGGCGAACGCACTATGAATCGCCGCCGGGTCCACCCAGGGGTTGTACGCCGGCTTCAGCCTCCGATGCTTGCTGCGATAATCCACCAACGTAGGCCATTCCTCGTACTGCGCCAGCCCCTCCAGGAAATGATAGAAGTGATGGTAATCCACTCCGACGCCCCGCTGGGAGATGTATGGAGGGTCAATGTAGACCAGGTCGTAATCGCCCTCGACGTCCCAGGCATTCTCATTGAGCGCCCGGTTGGCCCGACCATTGTCAACCACCAGCGCATTGACTTCGCCTACAAAGGACCTAAAATGCACCTCGAACGGCGTATCCCAGGTCGTCTTGTTACCGAATGAACGTTCGACATCGGCAAAACGGAGGTACAAGTTTTTGCGGTGGAACAGATTGAACGGCCGCTTGACCAGGCAGGCTTGAAACAGCGCATAATAGGCCAGTGCCTGCTTGTACGGGTCAGGCAACGCAGCGACGTTTTGCACGACGAGGTCCAGCCACCGGTTCTCCTCATCGGTATAGTAGATATCCTCGAAGGCATCCGCGATAAAGGCACGATACTCCTGCCCAGGCTGACGGGACAGCAGGTCTTCTACGTCCTCGGCGCTCAGGTGCGTAGTATTATTCTCGATCAGCGCCAGGCCCACAAGGTAGTTGAACCGTAGAACGTCATTGTAAGTGACCTGCTTGCCCTTTTGCTTGAGCCAGTAGCCGACGACGCCCGTGCCACCAAAGGCATCCAACACCGTATCGAACGAGAGTTCCCGGATGTGCTCCCCGATCCACCTCACCAGCCGGGCCTTGCTGCCCTGATAGCGGGTGCTGGGGACAAACTGTGTCTCAATCTCTGGCAAATCAAGCGCCAACTGTCCCATCAGTCTCTTCCAAGTGGGCAATGAGATCCAGCCGGTTGCGGTAATGCAGATACTCCCGCAGATTACGGAACGGAGGCACGGAGAGCTCAGCAGCGCGTGCCATATCTCGGTTCAGATACTGCTGCCAATACTCGTTGAAGATTGCCTCACCTTCTTCCCCCAGGCGCACAAACGGCCCCTTGCCCTCCCGCAACGCTATCAGATCAGTAACCGAACCGATGTTGCGCGTATTCCCGCTGCCGGGGTGGTCGCTTGCCACGCGCCACTTCTCATGAAGAAAGATCTCGATATCACATATGGGTGGCAGGATGCTATCAATCTGTTCTACAGAGTAAACGCCGGAAGCCTGAGCCCTGACCTGTGTGTAGACGATAAGGACTACATAGTGCTGGCGGCAACTGCCGTATGGGAAGGTCACGTTTTTGGTGCCGTCGCGATGGCGGAAGTAGCCGGTGAAAGCCCCCAGCGTGAAGCCGGATACTCGTGTGGGTATGCCACCGTCTCGCGGCAACAGGCGATATGTGGTCTTGAGGTCAAGTGCATATCGCTCATCGGCACACACGGTGCTCAAGTCAGGATAGAAGTTCTGGTACTTAGCGGGAACAACTTCGTACCCTCGCTGTTCCCAGAAGCCTGAGATCTGCGGAAGCAACATCAACTCGAGCGCTTTAGAGATCACCTTCGTATCGGAGGTCAACGAGTACACGCGGCAGGCTGTATCCACAAAGCCTCTCAGTGTCCAGAGACCATCTTCCATCTGCAAGTCTCGCTCAAGACGGGCAAGAAGCACCCCAAGTTCAGTGGCAGGAAACACCTGTCCCCTCCATCACGTACCCAAAATCGCCTGCACCGCCGTATACACATCCACCTCCCGCGCCACGATGCGCTCCACCCACGCCCGTATCTGCTCCTCCCCCACCCGCGCCAGCACTTGGCCCAACAACTCCTGCTGGAGCACGTTGCGCAACTCCGTCTCGATGCGAGCGCGCTCCCGCTCGGCCCAGGTGCCGCTGGCGCGCAGGTACTCGCGGTGAGCGGCGACCGCCTCCAGCACCTCCGGCACGCCGGTGCCGTCCAGCGCGATGGTCTGCAGAATGGGCGGCCGCCAGACGTCTTCGCCCGCCCCTCTATGAGAACTGGGACGGGGGGCGTTTTGGTTGATCACCATCTCCAACACCCGCGCCGCCTGCGCCGCCCCCGGCCGGTCCGCCTTGTTGACCACCAGGACGTCGGCGATCTCCAGCAGGCCGGCCTTCAGCGCCTGCACCTCATCTCCCATCCCCGGCGCTTCGACAACGACGGTCGTGTGGGCCGTGCGGGCGATGTCCACCTCCGCCTGGCCGGCCCCGACCGTCTCCACCAGCACGACGGTGAAACCGACCGCGTCGAGCACCTTGACTACATCGCTCGTGGCCCGCGCCAGCCCGCCCAGGCTGCCTCGCGTCGCCATGCTGCGGATGAAAACGCCAGGGTCGCCTGCCAGATCGCGCATGCGCACCCGGTCGCCCAGCAGCGCACCGCCCGTGAACGGGCTGCTGGGGTCCACCGCCACAACGCCCACCGTCGTGTCCTGGGCACGCAGCACCTTGGTCAGTTCGTTGACCAGTGTGCTCTTGCCCGTGCCCGGCGCACCGGTGACGCCGACGATGTGGGCCTGCCCAGTGCGAGGGTGGAGCGCAGCGAGAGCGGCGCGAGCACCCGCTCCATTGTCCTCAACCAGCGAGATAAGCCGTGCTAGCGCGTAGCGATTGCCGGCCAGGGCCTCTGTTACCAGTTCCACGTTAGCCCTCGGTCAACTGTTGGCGGATGAAACCGGCAATCTCCTGGGTATTGGCACCCGGGCCGAAGATGCCCGCCACGCCCAGCCCCTTCAGCGCCGGAACGTCCTCGTCGGGGATGATGCCGCCAACGAAAACCTTGACATGATCCAGCCCGGCCTGGCGCAGTTCCTCGATCACCCGGGGCACCAGCGTCATGTGCGCACCCGAAAGGATACTCAGGCCCACGGCATCCACGTCCTCCTGCAGCGCCGCTTCGACGATCATCTCCGGGGTCTGCCGCAGGCCCGTGTAAATGACCTCCATCCCAGCGTCCCGCAGCGCGCGGGCGATGACCTTGGCCCCACGGTCGTGGCCGTCGAGGCCCGGCTTGGCAATCAGAACGCGTAGTCTCTCACTCATCAGGCTTCACCACTCCTTATCTCACCACTCCTTATCATAGTCATCCTAAGATTATACAATGGTTCGCATGAGTTGGAAAGTGAACACTCCCTGACCAAGAACAATGGACAAGCCTGCCTCCAGGCAGCGGCGGCAGGCTCGCATCTCTCAAGTAGAGGCGGGGTAACTCCGCCCAGGGGCAGGGTGACCCTGCCCCTACCGGATCGCAGTGATCCGAAAGACAATCTCCCTTCCCGGAGCCTCCACAGTGATGATGTCCCCTATCCGATGTTCCATCAACGCCCGGCCCAACGGCGACTCGTTGGACACCTTGCCGTTGGCCGGGTCGGCTTCGGCCGGCCCGACGATACGGAAGACTTCTGCCTCCTCTGCACCCTCCTCGACGACAGTGACACGACTGCCCATGGCAATCTCGTCCGTGGGGCCGTTCTCCTGAATGATCACCGCGCGGCGCAGCATCGCCTCGATCTGCTGGATGCGCCCTTCCAGGAAGCCCTGCTCTTCCTTGGCGGTGATGTAGTCGGCGTTCTCCGACAGATCCCCCTGCTGGATAGCCTTCCTCAGTCGCTTGGCCAGTGCGGGTCGTTTCACGTTGACCAGGTGATCCAGTTCCTGGCGCAGATTATCCACGCCCTCGGCGGTCAGGTAGACGGGTTCGTATACGTTCATCCTACAGCGTTCCCCCCATAGTAATGTTAGTCCCCAAACACCCACGCCCACAGTGGCGGGCCCAGCACCAGCAGGCCGACGATGACGGAGATGATGGCCGCCAGGAGCACCGCTCCTGCCGTCACGTCCTTGACCACCTTCGCCAGCGGGTGGTAGCCAGGGCTGACCAGATCAACCAGTACCTCCGCCACGGTATTCAGCATCTCGCTCACCAGCACGAAGCCGATGGTCAGTACTAACACCGCCCACTGGGTAGGCGAGAGGGCCAGCCAGAGACCCAGCACAACGGCACCCACAGCGATGCTCAAATGGATGCGCGTGTTGCGCTGCGTGCGCAGGGCATACCACAGGCCGGAAAAAGCAAAGCGGAAACTCTCTACGATGCTTCTACTGCGCATGGCACATCACGCAGGGGGATGCGCTTCGACTCCCAGAGCCTGAAGAATCTCTGCCTGTGCGGCCCACATCTGCGCCCGCTGCCCCTCCGTCACGTCGTCGCATCCCAGCAGGTGCAGCACACCGTGGACGGCCAGCAGTTGCAGTTCCGCCTGGACGTGGTGCCCTGCCTCGGCAGCCTGGGCTTCGGCACGAGGGAAAGATATGATGACGTCGCCCAGATAACGCGGAAAGCCCGGCGCGCCAACAAACGGCCCGCGCGTCTCGTCAGGGAAGGCCAGCACGTCAGTCGGCGCGTCCACACCCCGGTAGCGGCGGTTGAGCGCGTGCAACGCCTCGTCGTCGGTCACAACCACGGCCAGTTCACACGGCTCCTCCACCCGTTGGTGAATCAGGGTCGCCAGAGCAGCCCGGTGCAGCAGTTCGGATTGAACCTGCGCCTGGAACTGCTCGTCAATCTGCACCTCTATGGTATGAAGAGACATCTCTGGTTCCGATCCCGTTCTTATTATGTGCCGGTCAGTTCTGCTGATTGTGGATATTTGATGCGTGGATGGAACACACCCTTCAGAGCAGAGATAAAGGTTTCGCGGATAATCTCGAGATCGCGCAAGGTCAGGTCACATTCGCTCAGTTGGCCATCAGCCACGCGCTCAGAGATGACGCGATTGACAATTTCTGCTACCTCCTCGGCGCTAGTGGGGCGCATGGCGCGCACGGTGGCCTCGCAGCCATCGGCCAACATCACCAGGGCAGTCTCCTTGCTCTGGGGCTTGGGGCCGTGATGGCGGAAGTCGCTCTCGTCAACCAGCGCAGCATCGCCCGCCAGTTGCACAGCCTTGCTATAGAGGAAACTCACCCAACTGGTGCCATGGTGCTCGGGGATGAAGGCGCGTACACGACCAGGCAGCCGGTAACGCCGCGCCAATTCGAGCCCATCCTCGACGTGACTGATGATGATCTCGGCGCTGGTGCGCGGGTCGAGCCGATCGTGAGGATTCACGCCTTCGGCCTGATTCTCGGTGAAGAAGTAGGGACGGGCAATCTTGCCCACGTCGTGATAGTAGGCCCCCACGCGGGTGAGCATAGCGTCGGCACCGGTGCGCTCGGCAGCCTGCTCAGCCAGGTTAGCAACCATCAGGCTGTGATGGTACGTGGCGGGTGCCTCGCGCAGCAGTCGCTGCAGGAGCGGGCGGTCAGGACGGCTAAGTTCGATCAGCCGCATCGTGGTGGTGATGTCGAACAGTGGGCCGATGAGGAACAACCCTCCCAGCGCCAGGCTGGCCGAGATGCCCCCATTGACACTGCCAGCCAGGGCCGAGACCAACAGGTTAGCGGGTTGGGCGACGTCGCGTGGCAGCCGAAAGATGACGATGACGCCCACGTGCACCAGGGCAACATAAACGCCAGCGCGAAAGAGCGTACCGATGCGCTCGACGCGGCTCAGCGTGAGCGCAGCGACCAGCCCACCCAAGGCGGTGTAAGTCGCCATCTCCAGGGAGTTATCGGCGATGACACCAACAGCGCCGCCGAGGAAGACAGCAGTTACCACACCCGCGTGCGGCCCCAGAGCCACCGCTGCCAGCATCGCCAACGCTGGCACCGGAGAGAGGTAGCGCAGCACCGTACCCCCCGGCACCATCAGTCCGGCTACGAATACAAAGAAGGCGGTCAGCAGCACCAGCAGGAGAAGTTGCCGCCCGTTCCACAGCACACCGGGCTGAAAGCGCGCCAGGTAAAGGCACAACACTGAGGTCCCCAGCATGGCCAGCAGGCTGGGTCCAATGAAATCGATCCACTCCACCTGGGGTTGCCGCAATTTGAGTTGATCCAGCGCCTCCAGGTCGAGCGCTGTGACACGTTCTCCCTCCCGCACGATGATCTCGTCGGCTTCGAAGGTGCGCAACACAGACGGAACCTCCTCGCGGGCGCGGGCCTGAGCCTCGGCCGTGGCTGTGGGGTCGAAGAAAGAGTTGGGGATGAGAAAATGCTGCGCAAGCGCGATCGTGGCGGCAGTCTCCTCGGCCGAAAGATCGAGACTGACCCGGGCAGGCACCTCGTCAAGGGCATCTTCCAGATAGCCCTCGCGAATCTCGCGGCGCATCGCCTGGTCAACCACGGCCAGGGTCTCCAATTGGACTCGGTCCCAACTAGCGTCAGGCAAGGCAAGCAGGCCGTTGAGCGTCTCAGAGGGAAGAGCAGTCAGTTCAGGCACGGCCAGAATCCAGCCGCGCTGCTGGGCAGAGGAAGCCAACGTATCGGCACGTACCGACCCCAGGTAGTCAAGCACCTGACGAGCACGGTCCAATTGTTGACGGGCCAGTGCAGGGTTAGGAAGGGTATAGACCGGCTCGACTTCGGCCTCGGCCCGCTCCTGCTCCTCTGCACGCAGGATGGCACTCTCGTAAGTTACGCTGCGAGGGGCGCGTATGTCCTGGGGAGCAATGTCCCTTTCCTCCAGCACCACACGGCCAGTAGGCAGCAACGGAAGTACCATCACAACGCCTGTAACCGCTGCCAGCGCCGTTCCCAACAGGATCAGGCGCAGCCAGGCCCACCAATGATGGCTAGCCCGGCGTGGTGAAGGTTTTCCTCCGCTATCTCTGGCGTCGGTCGCGTTCGTACTCATCAGTTGAAGTCGGCAAAAGGTAGGGGCGCAGTAACTGCGCCCCTACGCTCGTACACCAGTGTGACACGTGCCTCAGCGAGCGTGTTCTTAGCCAGACAGCAACTCGCGCACGACTTCGTTCACGACACGGCCATCGGCACGGCCTTTGAGTTTAGACATCAGTTGGCGCATCACCAGCCCCATCTGTCCCATATCAGTCGCTCCGACCTCTGCGATAACCTGACGCGCCTCAACAGCGATTTCTTCCCGCGAAAGAAGCCCGGGCAGATACTCCTCAAGGATCGCCAACTCTGCCTCCTCGGCAGCGAGCAGATCAGGACGGTTGGCTTGCCGCAACTCGACGATGGCGTCGCGCCGGCGGCGGGCCTGCTTCTGCAGTACCGTGGTTACGCCGGCGTCATCAAGTTCGCCGCCGTGTTCAACCTCGGCATTGACAATCGCAGCCAAAGCCATACGGATGACCGACTTGCGGCGCTCGTCACGGGCACGGAGCGCCTTCTTGAGGTCCTCCTGCAGTTTCCGCTTCAGGCTCATGCGTCGCCTCCACTTCCGCAGATACCTACGATAGGCGATGGTGTTGGTCCCTGCGCGTCTGCCGGCGGCTCTTGCGCAATTTGGCTGCCTTCTTGCGCTTACGGATCACACTTGGTTTTTCGAAAAAGCGGCGGCGGCGCACCTCCGACAACACACGGTCGGACTGCACCCTCTTGTTGAAACGTCTCAACAAGGAATCGAAGGACTCGCCTTTCTCAATGACAACTCTGGTCACTCCCTTCCCCCCTCTCTATACCCAGTTGCAGACTGGTTTTTTTGATGGCAGGCTCATTATAATCGCGCACCGGAGGCTTGTCAAGCAGGGTCTGGCTCCCACACATGCACAACCTGGATACCATCGGCCTCCAGCGCCTGCACAGCGGTCTCCCGGTCCACTCCCTCCAGGCGAAAGGCGATGACCCGATCCTCGGGCCGCTCACCCCAGAACATGCCCAGCGAGTAGATATTGCCGCCCAGCGCCGCAGCACGGCTCGTGATCCGCGCCAGACTGCCCACTTTCTCCGGGACAACGACAGTGATGCGCAGCGAGGGATGCCCGCCCCCCAGCCCCTCGACGAAAACACGGAAGATGTCCGTGTCACTGATGATGCCAATGAGTTTGTCGTCCTCGACAACAGGCAGGCAGCCGATGCGGTGATCCACCATCACTCGCGCCGCCTCCTCAATCGGCAAATCGGGCTTCACGGTGATGACCGGGTCATGTACGATCTGTCCGATCTTCGTGCGCGAGAGAATGTAGTCCACCTCGAAGACGCTAAGAGTGGTGGTAGGAGTGGGAGAAGCATAGACCAGGCTTTTCTCGGTCACAATACCGACCAGTTTTCCGTTCTCGTCCAGCACTGGCAGATGGCGAAATGGCTTGCTCCGGACCAGGTCTAGCGCCTCCTTAAGACTGGTGTCGGTCGTGATGGTGATAGGATCAGGGGTCATTCGATCCTTAACTAACATATTCTCCCTCCTTGGATTGATAGGTTGGTAGACTTGCAGGTTGATAAACTGGTGAGTGCGCGGGGACGACGGTCGTGGAAAGCAGCCACGTCCTCGCCTCGGTAAACGATACGTGCGCTCACCTTGCAACCACCTCGCCCACCAGATAGCCGTTCTGCACGGTCAGCAGCCGCGTGGCGGTGAGCCGGTTGCGTAGGTTGTCCACCGCGTGCGTGACGACCCGCAGGTAGTTATCGGTCAGGCCTGCCCACAGACCATCGCGCTGGCGCTGTTCCCACAAGACCGCCATCTCCTGCCCCACGAACCGCTGGCGGAAGCGGAATGCCTGCTCAGCGCCCAGTTCGCGCATCGTGCGCGCCCGTGCCTGGCACACTTGGCGCGGCACCCGGTTCGGCAAGCGGGTAGCGGCGGTGCCCGGCCGCGGGGAGTAGGGGAACACGTGGAGACGCGCAAATTCCATCGCCGCTACGAAATCGTAACTGGCGCGGAAGGCGGCCTCGTCCTCACCAGGGAAGCCGACGAGGACATCGGTGGTCACGGCCAGGCCAGGGATGACAGCGCGAGCGGCTTCCACCAGCCGGGTGAACTCCGCTGTAGTGATACGGCGACCCATGCGGCGCAAGATCTCGTCGCAGCCAGCCTGCAGTGGCAGGTGGAGTTGGCGGCACAAGCGCGGGTTCTTCCAGAGTCCAAAGAAAGCCTCATCCAGGTCCCAGGGTTCCAGCGACGAGAGCCGGAGGCGAGGCAGGTCAGTCTGAATTAGCAAGGTCTCGACCAATGTATGCAGGCCATCTGGCAACCCCAGGTCACGACCGTAGGAACCCAGATTCACACCGGTCAGCACGGCTTCCTGGTAGCCAGCCTTGACGAGCGCCTGCGCCTCAGCGACGATGCCGGCCATGGGGCGGCTACGGGCCGGGCCACGCAACAGGCGCACAATGCAGTAGGTGCAGCGATTATCACAGCCATCCTGCACCTTGACGAAGGCACGGGTGTGGAGCCCTCCCGGCCCTTCCTTGCTTCGGGGAATGACACCTCCCCTTTCCCTGGCAGGGAAGGGAGTCGGGGGGGTAGATAGAGAGGATACCACGATCTCCACCGTCTGCCCCTTCTCAGCGTTAGGCACGACCCAGGCAACGCCAGGCAGGGTGGCGCAGAGCCGGGGCGCTAGCGTGGCGTAGCAGCCAATGACAGCAATGCGGGCCTCTGGATTAGCGCGGGCCAGCGCCCTGGCGCGGTGGCGCGACTTGCGTTCTGCTTCGGCGGTGACGGCGCAGGTGTTGACGACGCACACATCAGCCTGGGCGGGATCGCTCACGACGACGCAGCCCGCAGCAGCAAACCGGCGGGCCAGGCTCTCCACCTCGCTCCGATTGAGACGGCATCCCAGGCTCTGCAGATAGACGTTCATCCAAAGCCATCCCAAGTCCTATGGCTCCGCTACGCTCAGGTCGTCGAAGTGAACCTCCACACCAGGCTCAAAGAATGAACCAGCGTAGAGGCCGACGTCGCCCCGGGGGTAACCGCCATCCTCGACCTGCACCAATTGCACGCCATTGACGAGGAAGGTCATCGCCGCGCCCTGGCAGACGACCTCCAAGACATTAGTCGCAGCACCGAGATGGATGGCATCAGAATAAGTCCAGTCGCCGTTCAGCACCTCCCACGCCCCACCGTCGTACTTGCTGACAAGGTAATAGCCATCGCCGCTGATGGAAAAACGGTAGAAATGATCGGCGTCCCGCATCCGCACCAGCACGCCGTACTCGTTGTCGTCAGGGCCAGCGATCTGGGTCGCTTCAACGGCGAGGCGGAAGTCAGAGAACTCGCGCCCGGCAGAAGCCCAGGCAAGGCAGTGGGGCGCTTTGACAAGAACG
>Ga0114918_10002081_pt1 | contig 17954 bp, 13 predicted proteins | sample LantaG_FD_87015 | JGI IMG/M metagenome (GOLD analysis project Ga0114918, IMG submission 87015) | Deep subsurface microbial communities from Baltic Sea to uncover new lineages of life (NeLLi) - Landsort_02402 metaG | ecosystem: Environmental > Aquatic > Marine > Oceanic > Sediment | place... | reverse complement strand
GCAGACGTTCGGGATGCCGTACGTCTCGGCGGTTCTGATCGCTTTTTCCTCGACGATGTCGCATACTGCGACCACCTCGATCTCCTCTGTCTTGGCGAGTGCGCGCATATGGACCTGCGCGATACCACCAGTACCAATCAACCCAATCTTCAACGGCTTTGCCATGCGATCCTCCTGTTAGCTACAAAGGACTTCAGTGTCAAAAGCAAACCCACAAAACTGGTTCTGTGAGCTTGCCATTTGCTGCGTTTCGAGCTGGAAGCAGACCAGCTATTCGATACGTCCTCGTTCGGGTTTGTCCCAGTGAAGGAAACAAGCAAAACAGTACCCCTCTTCGATCAGAAAGTCAGGCGGTCGCTGCTTGCTACAGATATCCATAGTCCTCATGGGAACACGAACAATCCTGGGAGGAGCCGGCGCATCCTTGCGCATGCGCTCTACAAGCAGCTCCATCGCCTTCTCACCAAGCACCTTTCCCCATTGCCATGCCAGCGCAACCGAGGGCATCAGGTCCAGCATCAGCAGACGGTGTATGATGAGCGTCAGAGATATCTTGAGTTGATAGTCGACACCCTGGACGTGTGCGTCGATAACGGCCTGCATCAAGACCATCTGAATCTTGGCCAACACAGCATAGTTCTTCTTGAGTTGATCCAACTCATCGAGGGAGACGCCAAGGACATCATCCATCTCGGCGCCCACCCACCGCTCGTCATAGGCAAGCCCGTGTTCCTCAAGGGCCCGCCGGTAGCCGCGCAACCGGTCCTGAACGCTGGTCGCAAACGTCTCGGTGCCTACGAGCAAAGCAATCAGACGATCCCCCTGCCGAATAAGGATATTCGTCAACTCATATCCGGCAAGTTCGTCGTCAATAACTGCGACATCCGGGCGCATATCGGGGCAATAGTGATCGATCATCACGAAAGGATAGCGCTCATTCAACAGCTTGCGGTACAGTTCCTTGTTCAGATGGGTGGACCGGGAGAAAAGGAGCAGTCCCTCGACGCCTCAGTTGCGCAGCATCTCGACACTCTCAGCCTCATCCTCACCAACGCCGGCCTCCACAAGCTGCAACTGGATGTGATGTCGCATCGCCACTCGCGCGGCACCACGAAGCGTGGAAAAGGTGTAGGATTCAGAGGGAGAGGGGACACAGAACGCAGCCCTACATACCTCACGGCACGTGCGGCACGCCGCAAAAACCTGGACCGAATCCTCAACCTCATCCGAAATATCGTCAAGCCGCCTGAGCGCGAGGGCGGCATTCTCGGGGGCTGCACGCGCAGCTGCTGGATGGGGTGTGGGGGGAAGTTCAGAGGGATCCGAAATTCCATCGGGCGGGACTACGCGCTGAGCCGGGCGACCTCTGAGGTGCGAAGATATGATCGGGCCGTTGCTACCGGTCGAGGTGACGCTGAAGATCCGCCCACGCGGCCTCAACTTGCACGCGCGTTGCCGCCAACGTCCCTTCAGTGTCAACCACGACGTCGGCGCGGAGCACTTTCTCAGCCTGCGGGGCCTGCGCGCCGATCCGGGCCAGCGCATCCTCTCTGGACAGCCTTCGCATCTCCATCAGCCGCGCAAGCTGTGTCTCTTCGGAGCACGTCGTCACCCAGATGGCGTCATAGGATTCAGCCATCCCGCTCTCCAGAAGCTTGATCGCTTCGACGACCACGGCGGGGGCCGTGCTCCGCGCAATCCGCTGGTTCACCTCAGCGATCACCGCCGGATGGACCAGCGCCTCCAACCGCTTAAGCGCTTCCGGGTCCGCAAACACAATCCGACCCAGCGCACGGCGATCTATCTCACCGTTATCACCCACAATACCAGGGCCGAAGGCCCCGACCACGCTGGCGTAGGCACTGCCGGCAGAGGCCATGACCGCGTGAGCCACCTTGTCGGCGTCGATCAGCTCGGCGCCCAGAGAGGCCAGCATCCGACCGACCGTGCTCTTCCCCGTGGCGATGTTGCCGGTCAGACCGATGCAATAGGGGATGCTGTCCTGAGTGTCCTTCTGCTCGCAAGAGCGCGCAGCGGCAGCGAGTGGGGAATCACGCCGCGCCTGCTTGGCCTGCTCGGTGCGTGCACTGTGTTGTGGCATGGTATCCTTCGGCTCTCTCACACTTCAGCGATCGGTGTATCCGCGACTTCAGCCCATTCCTCAAGGAGTTGATCCAACTTCGACTCGATCTTGCGGTATTCAGCACCCAACTTCGAGACGCGTGAGATATCCTGTTTGCGCCCGGCCGCACCCAGCGCAGCCGTCAATTCCGTCAAATCAACCTCAAAAGCGTGAATCGTTGCCTCTAGCTCCTCTAGGCGCTCGCGCTGCTTGGCAAACGCCCGCTTGCGGTCGCGCTGCACACGGCGCTCGCCTTCGTGTCGTTCCCGCGCCGCGTTGGCTTTCTGCTGAGCCTTGCTTGGAGCATCACGCCACAGCCGGTGCCACGTCTCGTAGGCCTCATAGCCATCGTCGAACACGTGCAGTTGGTTGTCCGCAATGGCCCACACCTGGGTCGCCACTTCGTGGATCAGATACCTGTCGTGGCTCACCATCAGGATCGTGCCGGTGAACGCCTGGAGCACGTCCTGAAGCACCTCTTGGGAACGGATGTCCAGGTGGTTCGTCGGCTCGTCCAAGAGCAGGAAGTTGGCCTTGGACAGCGACAGGATCGCGATGGCCACGCGGGATCGTTCGCCACCGGACAGCACGCCGACATCCTTGAAGACATCATCCCCACGGAAGCCGTAGCGTGCCAGGAAACTGCGGGTCTCAGCGATCGACCCCATCCCGGCATCCAACAGCGTATCCAGCACGGACTTCCCGGGGACAAGATGATCTTGCACCTGCGCAAAGTAACCGATGCGCACGGCGGCACCGGTGCGCACGCGGCCCGCCAATGGGCGGAGGCGGCGCAGGATGGTGCGGAGCAGTGTCGTCTTCCCCGATCCGTTCGGCCCGACCAGCGCGACGCATTCTCCACGCCGCACCTCGACCTCGTCCACAGTAACCAGGGGTTTCTGCGGCTCATAGCCGGCCGCGAGGTCATAGAGGCCCAGAACCAAATCGCCGCTGCGCAGCGTGGTCTGCAGATTCAGGTTGATCCGGCTATCCTCAATGGGACGACCGAGGCGTTCCACACGCTCAAGGCGCTTCAGACGGCCCTTGGCCTGAGAGGAACGTTGGCCGGCCATATAGCGCCGGATGTAGTCCTCGGTCTCCTCGATATGGCGCTGCTGGGCCTTGAATTCGGCCATTTGATGCGCAACGCGCTGCTCACGCTGCATAGCGTAAGCGCTGTAGTTGCCCGTGTAGCTTTCCAGCGCGCCGTGCGACATCTCCAGGACTCGAGTCGCGACCGTATCCAGGAAGGCACGATCGTGCGCGACTACAATCAAGCCGCCTTTCCAGACCTTGAGCTGGTCCTCCAACCACTCGATCCCCTCAAGGTCGAGGTGGTTGATGGGCTCATCCAGCAGTAGCACATCCGGTTCCTCAAGCAGCAGGCGCGCCAGCAGCGCGCGTGTCTTCTGCCCTCCGCTGAGGTGCGCGACCGGCTCGTGAAACTCGTCCACGGCAAAGCCGAGTCCGCCCAGTACCTGCCCAATCCGGGCCTCGTACGTAAAGCCACCATCACGCTCGAACGCCTCAAGATCCCGACCGTAGCGTTCGATCGCGCGTTCCCGCTCCACATCATCCGGGGACGCCATCAAGGCTTCCAACCGGCGCAGTTGCGCCTGCCGCGCCTGCAGCCCGGCGAGGACAGCCTCCATTGCCTCCCAGAGGGTACCGTCTTCCCGGAAGTCCGGCTGCTGCGGAAGATACCCCAGACGGACGTCCCGGGCTATGGTTACAGTGCCGCCGTCAGTCTCGGTGACACCGGCCATGATATCCAGCAGCGTGCTCTTGCCGCAACCGTTAACGCCGACAAGGGCCACGCGTTCGCCGGCGTGCAGAGCGAGGGAGACGTCTGTAAATATGTCATCGATGCCGAAGTATTTCGCCACGTGTGATGCTACAAGTAGTGCCATAATGCCGCCATTATACCAGAATCAGTACCTATTCTGAACCGCGCCCATAGCTTGATGACGCTTTCTAAGAAGGTATAATGACTCTAACGTTCTATGAGCTCCTGGTAGCCGGAACTCCCAGATCGCAACCGCAATGGAGACAAAGTTAGGACACCCGTGAGCAGCATCCAATACCTGATCGGCAAGACCCTAGACAAATACGAGGTCCTCGAACACGTCGGCCATGGTGGCATGTCAGAGGTCTACCGCGGCCAACAGGCACAACTTGACCGCATGGTCGCCATCAAGGTCCTACACCCGTTCCTTGCCGATGAGGAAGGCTTCGTCGTCCGTTTCAAGCGTGAGGCACGGATCGTGGCGACATTACGCCACCCGAACATCGTCCAGGTCTACGATTTCGATTACCACGATGAGCTGGATATCTACTTCATGGTGATGGAATTCATCGACGGGCCGACGCTCAAGAATCGGCTCGAAGATGCGCCGTTCACGCCGGAAGAGACCGTGCGCATTGGCGCCGCTGTGGCCGACGCACTGGACTATGCCCACCGCCGGGGCATGGTGCACCGGGACATCAAACCGGCCAATATTATGTTCCTCGATGAGCACCAGCCCGTCCTGACAGATTTCGGCATCGCCAAGATGCTCGCCCTGTCCGGCATCACGGCAAGTGGAGCGATGGTCGGGACACCCGCATATATGGCCCCGGAGATCGGGATCGGCAAGCCCGGCACAGCGTTGTCCGACATCTACTCCCTCAGTGTAGTCCTCTACCAGATGACAGCAGGATGCCTGCCCTTCACAGCCGAGACGCCCATTGGCATGGTGATGCAGCACATTAACAGAGAGCCGCCCAGCCCATCCCTCTACAACCGCGACATACCGATCGAGCTGGAAAAAGCCATCCTCCGAGGCCTCCGGAAAGAGCCCGAGGAGCGCTACAAAGACGCAGGAGAGATGGCAGCAGCGTTGCGTGAAGCCATCGGGCTGCCGGCTAACGCCAGCCTGGGTGAGACCCCCCTCACATCACCACGACCTGCTACACCGGATGGCATCCCGACAGAAGCATCTACATCGGTCGTAGAATCAGACAGCGTGGATAGGGCGCACGTTGCCGCAGAGGAAGAGGCAGCCGCGCAACGTGACGTGGACCTCGCCGAAGAGCAGGCTCTGGAGAGTGCCGGATTGACAGGCTCACCGGCTGATGATGCCGTGCCTGCCGCCGCGGCATCCGCTGTAGCGGCCAGACCATGGTCGCCATGGTCGCATCGAACCATCAATGAAGCGCCGGAATCCGCCAATGACACATCTGGGCCCGAGGTCGTAGCTCCACGACGGGTCAAATCACGCTTGTGGCCGGCCCTACGCAGCGTGCTGGTGCTGCTGATCGTATCGGGCATCAGCGGAGGCATAGGGTACAGCCGGTCCGGCGGCATGCCCCCGGTGGTCCGGAACTTGCTTTTCGCCGGCTCCGCCGCCGCACCTGACCCCGTGGAGACAGCCCCGTTGGTGGCAACCGTTGCACCAACGGAGCCGGCTACCGCGGTCCCGCCTGAGCCCACCGCGACCCAACTGCCCACGCCGGCAGCAGCAATCGCCACCCCAACGGCAGCCTGCGCGGTTCGAGTCCGACTCGATGCGATCAACATCCAGCCCGATACGATCGTCAGCCCGGGTGCCTCTGTAGTTGCCTACATCACCTTGCGCAACAGCGGCACCTGCACCTGGCCCCAAGCCATCAAGATGATCTTCGCCGAAGGTGATTCACTGGAGGCCCCGGGGAGCTTTCCCGTAGCGGCTCTAGCCCCCGGAGAGAAGATTCAGTTCATCGTACCGATGACAGCCCCCGAAGAACTGGGGACATACCAGACGGTTTGGGAGCTCCGCCAAGCCGACGGAAGGACCCTCGGCGGCGGATCAAGCGGGCGGTTCACCGTCGATCTCACAGTGGAGGACATTCCCGCGGTGGAATCGACGCTCTCGGCGGAGTTCGTCTTTGAAGAAGCGACGCGGACGCCGCTCGCCGTGGGTGAGCCCGTGCTACTCTCTTGGGAGTTGATCCCTTCCCGCGACCGCTGGACAGGCGTCGCCGCGATGACGACCACGGGAGGATCGGGCGCTTACACATATTATCAGAACCGGATCAGCGAGGAGACGGAACTCCCCAACGGCACCCTATCATTCGAGTGGCGTCGCTGCGAACCCTATCCCCTCGAGGTGTGGATCCTGTCCGGCGAGGACATCCTGGATTGGCAGGGCACCATCGCCTATCCGGACGCAGACAACTGCCCATAGCGCCCCGGACCAACATCCTGGCGCGATCAGAGAGGGACGAGTGGATCAGAGCAAGATGGTGGACCTAATCAAGAGACGCGGCGTCCGGGACTCGCGAGTCCTTGATGCTATGGCGCAGGTCCCCCGGCACTTGTTCGTTGCGGCCCCACAGGCCGGCAGTGCTGCCTATGGCGATTTCGCGTTGCCCATTGGGCACGAACAGACGATCTCTCAACCCTATATCGTTGCGGTGATGACCGAGGCCTTGATGCTGAAGACGGGCGCTCGAGTGCTGGAGATAGGGACCGGCTCGGGGTACCAGGCCGCCGTCCTGGCTGCGATGGGTATGGACGTCTACACAGTCGAGAGAATCCCCGAACTACACCGGGCAGCACAGGATCTGCTGGCGCGATTGGGTTACGAGGTCCACTGCAAACTCGGGGATGGCTACCAAGGCTGGACCGAGTTCGCACCCTATCACGGCATTGTGGTGACCGCCGCCGCGCCGAAGATCCCCAAACCCCTGATTGCACAGTTGGCGGAAGGCGGTCATCTGGTGATCCCCGTAGGACACCCGCACAGCGCCCAATCCCTGCGGCATGTCACCAAGGAATCGGGCACCATCCTCAAGGAAGATATGGGCGGCGTGGCCTTTGTGCCCTTTATCTCGCCAACCTTCAGGGCTGGCTGAACCCTAAGGCCGGAACATCGTCAGCAGACGTTTGCCGGGGATCTGGCGGAAAGTAGCGCCCTGACTGACGGCAAGAGCGGCCCTGGCCGGATCAATCACGCGCGTACCGGAGATGGCATCGGCGCCGGCCTCAAACAAAACCGGCGAAAGAGGTGTTGTCGCCCCCAGCACCACCACAAAGGCGTCTTGACGACACAGACGCATCAGGCCATCGAACGTCCGGTTGAGCAACGATGTCCCTGTCAGCGCCACAACATCCGCCTGAGGAATCACATCCGCGGCGGCGGCGGCCGGCAAGTCCCCCTCGCTCGGCTGCAACTCCAGAACCCAGAGTTCATCCGCGATCTCTTTGAGCTTGGAGATGAACGGGAAATGGCCGATCACGGCCACCTTGGCGCCGCGCCCCCGCTCAGCGATGACATCCGCCGCATTGACCTCGGTGCACAGCGATTCGTCAATGTCGAGCAAGGCATTGATCGTCGCGAAGCCCACGCTCGCGGGCAGCAGATCATCATCTGCCGCCAGCGAGGCCAACGCAGCCACATCATAGTCAAGAAGACGTCCGGCGTCCGGGATCGGCATTTGCCCGCGACGGTGCCCCTCATGGGACCCTCCGCTCAGCGTGGAGGAGAGACCTGCCGGCGTCCGGCCGGCCAACTCCACCGCGACATAGGTCCAATAGGCCCCAATGCGAATATCTGTGGGCCTCGCCTGGCGGGCGCGTTCCTGTATCCGGTCGAGCAGTGTCGGGATTACCTCTATCATCGCGATCTCCTCCAAGGCGTATTTGTCTTTTTGCCCTGGGACTATTATAATCATCCTCCATGAAACTTCGAGCGAACTGAACTCCGGACCGAGCTGATGGCAAGACCTTTCTCTCCAACGGCAAAATGGCTGGGCGTGGCGCTAACAGTTGCGGGTGTCCTGGCGCTCGTAATCCTGACGCCGGGGGGGCTGCTGCGCAAACTGGACTATGTCGGCGCCGCCGTCTGCCACCGCCGGCTCAGCCACTCTTTCGAGATTGCCGACCATCAGACGCCTTTGTGCCAACGCTGCACGGGCACCTTTCTCGGCGCTCTGACCGGCGTGCTGGTTCACTGGGTCCTATGGCGACGGCGTCGGTCTATCCGATTTCCCCGGTGGACCGTGTTCGTCCCGCTATTCCTCTTTGCGGCCTTTTGGGCACTTGACGGCATCAACTCCACCACGTCTGACAGCCAATTCTACGCCATTATGGCACAGTTTGTGGCGCGTGAGCCCGGCATAGGCATCCTGGGGTACGCACCGCACCCATGGTTACGCCTGCTGAGTGGCACGCTAATGGGGATGTCGATGAGCGTTATCCTCATCCCGGCGTTCAACCAATCCCTGTGGTCGGATGGCGAGGATACCGTCACCCTTGGATCCGGACACGAGCTGGTACAGCTAATCGCCATCGAATTGGGGATGGCAGCGATCATCCTGCTTCTGGACGCCACTCAATCCCTCGTAGCACTATATATCGTTTCGATCTTCAGTGCCTTGGGAACGCTCACAATGTTCACGCTGTTGGGAGCCATGATGTTCGTCTTGATCCTGCGGCGGGATGCCACTGTGAGTGGTTGGCACGAGGCCTGGGTTCCCATTATCTGGGGCTTTGTCTTCGCGCTCGCCATAGTCGCGGGGATGGATGCCGCTCGGCTGTGGTTCACAGGCACGCTTGACGGCGTGCCAGACTTGGAGTAAACTAGACGTAGGCCATCGGCCCCATCACAGCGCCCAATCCCCTGCCGGAGGGCTTGGGTGATGGTATCTCACCGCTCACACCGCCATAGGCAGCAGAGATCGTGCAAGTATCGGATTATTCTCACTTGTTACAGATGGACTGAACCGAGCAGATTAGTTTGATCAACCACCAATCCACAGGAGGTACCCACGATGTACAAGAAGCTTTTCATCCCAGGCCCTACTCACGTGCGCAAGTCCATTCTGGACGCCCAGACGGCACCCATGATCGGACACCGAAGCACAGAGTACTCGGATCTTCAGGCTGAGGTCACCCCGAAACTTCAGCAACTCCTCTACACGGAGCAGCCGGTCTTCATATTCACCAGCTCGGGCACCGGTGTGATGGAGGGCGCCATCCGGCAGACCGTCCTCAAGCGCGCCTTGGTGACCGTCTGCGGCGCATTTTCAGATCGCTGGCACCAGATCGCCGTAGCCAACGGTGTGCCCGTGGATCGGATCGATGTGGAATGGGGACAGGGCTTCTCTCCTGAAGCGATCGATGCGGCCCTAAGCCAGGGGGACTACGACGTCCTGACGATCATGCTCAACGAGACCTCGACCGGGGTCATGAACCCCCTGAAAGAGATCGCTGCGATGGTCCGCGAGAAGTATCCCGACGTCGTCATTCTGGTCGACGCCGTCTCGGCCATGGCCGGGGTCAAGATCGAGTTCGATGCTTGGGACCTGGACGTGGTGATCTCCAGCTCCCAGAAGTGCTTCGCGCTGCCGCCAGGTCTCGCGATCACCGCCGTCAGCGAGCGCGCTCTGAAGCGCGCAGAGCAGGTCCCGAATCGCGGCTACTACTACGACTTTCCCAACATGCTGAAGTATTACAAACGCAGCCAGACGCCGGCCACGCCGGCTGTCAGCCTGATCCAGGCACTCAACCAACAGATGGACGACGTCCTCCAGGAGGGCCTGGAGGTCCGCTGGGCACGGCACATCGAGATGGCGGAGATAGTACACGTCTGGGCCAGGAAACACTGGGCGCTCTTCGCGAACGAGGCATACCTCTCCAACACCGTGACCGCGGTGGCCAACACGCGTGGCATCAGCATTGCGGACCTCAACAAGGAGCTCGGGAAGCGCGGCGCCATGATCTCCAATGGATATGGCAGCAAACTCAAGGAAAAGACCTTCCGTATCGCGCATATGGGTGACCTGACACCAAAAGACATTCGCTGGGTGTTGGGCCTGATCGACGACATCGTGGGGTTGGCGTAGTCAGGAACAAGGTAACAAGGGATAGGTTAACAGGGACTATGGATTCCTTGTTGGCTTATCCCTTATCACGATATCCCTCAGCACAAAAAGGAGTGTAAGACATGGGCAAGCTACTGGTTTGTGATCCAATCGCCGCTTCAGCGGTCGAGGCAATGCGCACCGCCGGCATCGACGTCGAGGTGCGTGACGACATCACGCTGGAAGATCTGGCGGGCATCATCGGCGAGTACGAAGGTATTGTGGTGCGCAGCCGCACCAAAGTCCGTGAGGATCTGATCGACAAGGCGACCCGGCTGAAGGTGATTATCCGCGGCGGGGCCGGCCTGGACAGCATTGACGTAGGTCACGCCCAAAGCAAGGGCATTGACGTGCGTAATACGCCGGCAGCGAATTCCAACGCCGTCGCCGAGTTGGTCCTGGGTATGATGATCGGCCTTGCACGGCACGTGGCGCAGGCCGATAGCTCGATGAAGGACGGTCGCTGGGAGAAGAAGCAACTTAAGGGAACGGAGATCGCCGGCAAGACGCTCGGCGTGGTCGGCTACGGCAGGATTGGACAACTGCTCGGCGAGAAAGCCAAGGCTTTGGGCATGAAGGTGGTTGCCTATGATCCCTAGATCGAACACCCCGACATCATCCCTCTGGACGAGGTTTTTGCCGCGGCGGACTACATCAGCCTCCATGTACCGATGACCACGCAGACGGCTGGATTCATCAGCACCGAGGCTTTCGCCAAGATCAAGAAAGGGGCATACCTGGTTCAAGCGTCCCGTGGCGGAACGGTCGATGAGGCGGCCTTGTACGAGGCACTGACAAATGGCGCGTTGAGCGGCGCCGCCCTGGACGTCTTCACTGAGGAGCCCCCGAAGAGCGAGCTGCTCCTTAAATTGGTCGCGCTGCCCAACGTTATCACGACGCCGCATATCGGCGCAGCCACGGTTGAAGCTCAGGACCGCGTCGGTGGGGAAATCGTTAAGATAGCGATCAGCTATCTCGCCTGATCTTGACGGGAGACACTATGGCAAACATACGACCTTTTCGCGGCCTGCGATATAACCCCGACAGGAACTGCGACCTGTCGGATGTCATCACAGCCCCCTATGACCGGATTCACGAGAAGGAGCAGGCTGCCTACTATGACCAGTCAGCCTACAATATCGCGCGCATTATCCAGGGAAAGCACACTCCGGAGGATGATGCGACCAACAACGTCTACACTCGCGCTCAATGCTATGTTCGCAACTGGCGAGCCGAGGATATCCTCATCCGCGACCCGGAGCCCGTGCTCTACGTGATCGAACAGCGCTTCACAACACCGGACGGCATCGAGCACGTGCGCCTCGGCGTGACCGCGGCCCTGGAGCTGACCACCTTCGATGAGGGCGCGGTTCTGCCCCACGAATATACGATGCGCGGACCAAAGGTCGATCGGCTCAACCTGACGGTCGCTACGCAGACAGCCTGGGGCCACATCTTTATCCTCTACCCCGACGCGCAGGCTGAGATCAACAAGCTGATCCAGCCGTTCTTGGATACGCATATGCCTGCCCTCGTCTACGACAAGGTTATCGAGCCGGATGTGGAGCAGAACTTCTGGGTGATCACAGATCCCGAGGTCATCGCAGTGGTCGTCGATATGATGGCGACGCACGGGCCGCTGATCATCGCCGATGGGCACCACCGCTACGAGACGGCGCTGGGCTACCGCGATGATATGAGGAAGCAGCATCCGGATGCGCCCGCCGATGCGGCATTCAACTACGTTCTGACGACTCTTGTGAGTATGGACGATCCCGGCCTGGTGGTGCTGCCCACGCACCGACTGATTCATTCCTACACGGGGATGGACAGCAAGGCGCTGTTGTCCGCACTTGAACCCTACTTCGATATCACGCCCTTTGTGGATATGCCCCAACTCCAAAGCGCTATGGCTGAGGCTACCCTGGAGCAGCCGCGATACGGCTTCTATGACGGTACGTACAGCCTCCTCACGCTGAAGTCCCTGAGCATAATGGCTGAACTCCTCCCGAATCGCGACCCGAACTTCCGCAAGCTGGACGTGACCGTGCTGCACGAGGTGATCATTGAGAAGACGATGGGCCTGAGTAAGGAGAGCGTGCGGCAACGTGAAAACTTCACATACTTGCGCGATCCGGCGCCCGGACTGGCGGCAGTCGATCAGGGAGAGGCCAATTTCCTCTTCTTGCTCAACCCGACCAGGATGGCGCAAGTTCACGCCTGTACTGCGATCGGAGAACGTATGCCGCAGAAATCCACGGATTTCTACCCGAAGATCGTCAGCGGACTGGTCGCGCTACCCTTGAGCGACACCCTGTAGCGAAGGACGGTCCAGCGCCAGGGACAACGTCCACGTCGAAGCAAACTCAAGCCCTTGCGATGCCTCCGGCTGTATAGCCGGAGGCATCGCCACAAGGGTCGTCTAGTGGGAGACATATGACTGCGATAAAGCACTTACTGTTTGATCTTGATGATACGCTGTACACTGACGCATCCGGCCTCTTCGATGAGGTAGGACTGCGCATTGAGCAATGGACGCTGCAGGCCCTGAACGTGAACGAGATCGAAGCTAAAATCCTGCGCAGGCGCTATTTCACAACCTACGGGACGACGATGGCAGGACTGCTGCTGGAGCATCCGGCAGTGGATATCGACGACTACCTTGACTACGTGCATGACCTGGACATCACACGCTACCTCAGCCCGGATCCCAAACTGGCAGAGATGCTGTCACGGTTGCCGGCACCCAAGTCCGTCTTCACCAACAGCATCGCCAGCTGGGCGGAGCGCATCACCCAGCACCTGGGTGTCCGCGGGTACTTCGAACACATCTTTGATGTCCGTGCCGTGGGCTACCGCAGCAAGCCGGATCGCCACGCGTTCAGTTGGGTCCTGGAGACGCTCAACTTGCCCGGCGAGGCCTGCGTCTTCCTGGACGATCGTGTTTCCTACCTGCAAGGGGCCGCTGCCGCCGGCCTCCATACCGTACTGGTGCGCAAAGGGGGACAGGTCACCGACGGCGTTGATTTCGCCGTCGGCCACATCCTCGACGCAGAGCCCATCATCCAGCAACTGCTGCAAAGCGCTTGACAGCATACGCTCAGAACACGGGGTATGAAAAAACACCCTCCGAGTTCCTCGGAGGGTGTTTTCTGTAGTCTGCCAACTAATAGTTGGCAGACTACTCAGCAGCCCAGCTGTAATCCATCTCAGCCATCTGCTTGTACTGGTTCCAACGCGCCTTGGCGTCTGAACGCGCCAGCTTCAGCAACTGCTCAGCCCGCTCCGGCATCGACTGCTGCAACATGCGGAAGCGAACCTCGTTGTACATGTACTCGGCGATGTCGCCCTTCGGCTCGCGGGAGTCGAGATGCAACGGGTTCTTGCCCTCTGCGATCAACCGCGGGTCGTAGCGATACAGCATCCAGGCACCGGAGTTGACGGCCAGCTTCTGCTGTTCGAAGCCGAACTTCATCTGGCGGATACCGTGCGCGATACAGTGGCTGTAGGCGATGATGAGGCTGGGGCCCTCGTAGCCCTCTGCTTCGCGCATAGCGCGCAACGTCTGGGTGTCGTTCGCACCCATCGCCACCTGCGCAACGTAGATGTTGCCGTAGGTCATCGCGATCATACCCAGATCCTTCTTGGGCAGCGAGCGCCCGGCGAAAGCGAACTTCGCCACAGCACCACGCGGGGTCGCCTTGGACATCTGACCACCGGTGTTGGAGTAAACCTGGGTATCTAGAACCATCACATTCACGTTACGGCCCTGGGCCAGGACGTGGTCCACACCACCGTAGCCGATGTCGTAAGCCCAACCGTCACCACCCAGGATCCACACAGAGCGGCGGACAAAGACGTCGGCCAGACTCAGCAAGTCCCTGGCAGCGGGGCTGGTCTCCTCCGCCATGCAAATCCGCAGCTGCACCACGCGCTCGCGCTGCTCCGCATAGTCAGCCTCAGTCTGCTGCGAGGAATTGATCAATCCTTCAACCAGATCGTCACCCAGCTTGCTGCTGAAGCGCTTCACCAGTTCCTTGGCGTACTCTTCCTGCTTGTCAAGCGTCAGCCGGAAGCCGTATCCAAACTCGGCGTTGTCCTCGAAGAGGCTGTTGTTCCAGGCTGGACCGCGTCCCTCGGAATTCGTGGTGTAGGGGGTGGTGGGTAGATAGCCACCGTAAATGGACGAACACCCGGTAGCATTCGCGATCACGGCACGATCACCGAACAATTGGCTCAGCAGCCGGACATAGGGCGTCTCACCACAGCCGGCGCAAGCACCTGAGAACTCGAAGAGCGGGCGCAGCAACTGCGAACCCTTCACCGTCTTCAGGTTCAGCTCGGTGCGATCGTAGTCGGGGATATCATTGGAGAAGAAGTCCCAGAAGCCGGACTCGCGCTCACGGATATCCAGGACCGAGGTCATGTTGATGGCCTTGCGATCGGGCTCCTGCTTGTTCTTCGCCGGGCAAACCTCGACACAGAGGCCGCAACCGGTGCAGTCCAGGATACTCTCCTGAACCGTGAACAGCTTGCCGGCGAACTCGTTGCCGCGAGCCTCGGTAGAGCGGAAACCCTCCGGAGCGTTCCCCAGTACCTCTTGATCGAAGATCTTGATGCGGATCACCGCATGCGGGCAGGCCATAGCGCACTTGCCGCACTGAATACAAACATCAGGATCCCAGATGGGGGTCTCGAGAGCGATCGCGCGCTTCTCGTACTGCGTGGTGCCTACGGGGTAGGTACCATCATCGGGCATCGCGGAAACAGGCAAGCTATCGCCTTCGCGCTGGATCATCCTGGCTGTGACTCGCTCCACGAACTCGGGCACATTGCCTACAACGGGCGCGCGCATCTCGATGGTGCTGGTGACCTCGGTGGGAACCTCGATCTTGTGCATGTTCTCAAGCGCTTGATCGACAGCCGCGAAGTTCATATCGACAACCTTCTGACCACGCTTGCCGTATGTCTTCTTGATCGCGTCCTTGATCTTGGCAATCGCCTCGTCCCGAGGCAGCACACCGGACAGCGCGAAAAAGCAGGTCTGCAACGTGGTGTTGATACGACCACCAAGACCGAGCTTACTCGCCACCTCGTAGGCATCGATGACGTAGAACTCAACCTTCTTGTCGATGATCTGCTGCTGAACCTTGGCAGGTAGGTGATCCCACGTCTCATCAGCCGGATACGGGCTGTTGAGCAGGAATGTGGCACCCTCCACCGCATTGCTGAGGATATCATACTGCTCGGCCATGCTGAACTGGTGGCAGCCAATGAAGTTGGCGGATGTCACCAGGCAGGTAAAGCGGATCGGGCGAGGCCCAAAGCGCAGGTGCGACACGGTGATGCCGCCGGACTTCTTGGCATCGTACTGGAAGTAGCCCTGGGCATAGTTGTCGGTTTCGCCACCAATGATCTTGATGCTGTTCTTGTTCGCGCCCACGGTGCCGTCAGAACCCAGACCAAAGAAGAGGGCTCGCACGACATCATCGGCCTCAATGTCGAAGGAAGCGTCGTACTCGATGCTGGTGTTGGTGACGTCATCCACGATACCGACGGTGAAATGGTTCTTGGGGCTGTCCTTCTTCATCTCATCGAAGATGCCCTTGACCATTGCCGGGGTGAATTCCTTGCTGGACAGACCGTAGCGACCACCGATGACGGTGATGTCACGACCGGCCTCGACAAATGCCGTGATGCAGTCCTGGTAAAGGGGCTCACCGACGCTGCCGGGCTCCTTCGTGCGATCCAAGGCAGCGAGCATCTTGACGCTTTCGGGCAGAGCAGCCACAAAGTCGGCAACGCTGAAGGGGCGGAATAGGTGAACCTTGAGAACACCGACCTTCTCACCCTTGTCAATCAGGTACTCAACAGTCTCCTCAGCAACCTCAGCACCGGAGCCTATCAGTACGATCACGCGCTCGGCATCAGGTGCACCGACGTAGTCGAAGAGATGATAGGAGCGGCCGGTCAGTTCGGCGAACTTGTCCATCGCGGCCTGCACGATGCCCGGGGTCTTCAGGTAGTAGGGGTTGACCGTCTCACGCGCCTGGAAGTAGACATCAGGCCCCTGGGACGTGCCACGCACAACGGGATGATCCGGATTCAAACCGCGCGCCCGGTGGGCCTGCACCAGTTCGTCGCTGATCATAGCGCGGATAGCCTCTTCGGGCAGCTCCTCGATCTTGTTGATCTCGTTGCTGGTGCGGAAACCGTCGAAGAAGTGAATAAAGGGCACTCGAGCCTCAAGCGTCGCCGCCTGCGCGATCACCGTGAAGTCCGGCGCCTCCTGAACGGAGTTGCTGGCCAGCAGCGCAAAGCCGGTCGCGCGAGCTGCAGTAATGTCGCTGTGATCACCAAAGATGGAGAGTGCCTGCGCCGAAAGGCTGCGGGCTGAGACGTTGAAAACGGTTGAGGTCAGCTCGCCGGCGATCTTGTACATATTGGGGATCATCAGGAGCAAGCCCTGTGACGCTGTAAAGGTCGTGGTCAGAGCACCGGTCTGGAGTGCACCATGCACAGCGCCCGCCGCGCCACCCTCTGACTGCATCTCTGCGACCAACGGGACCGTTCCCCAAATGTTCTTCACGCCCCTGGCTGAAAGCTCATCGGCGACCTCGCCCATGAGGCTGGAAGGTGTGATTGGGTAGATCGCAATAACCTCGTTGATCTTGTGAGCTACCGTAGCACACGCGGTATTGCCGTCTATCGTCACCATCTTGCGTTCCACCATACAAAACCTCCTAAGAATTAGCTACACATATATCTGGGAAATTCTTGCCGAAGCAGAATACATATCAAGACTTGATTATAACATAGGCAAAATAAGGGTCAAAGGGTAAAGTCGCTATTCATGAGCGGACAAACGTAAGCGCGGGCACTTGCGCTGAGCCGTGTCTTCCCCAAGAATGAAACCGGTGAATTCGCGGAGGGAATCAAGAACAGCTATGTTCGACCTAGGTGCAGTGAGCGCTCACCGTCTTGTCGGTCGCGACGATGTCCTGCAGTCGATGCACACGCATCTCAGCCAAGGCGTGCTCACTGTGAGCCTTCGAGGAGGTACGGGCATCGGAGCCACAACGCTGGCAAGACGAGTAGCCGCCGAAGCGCTCAAGGCATATCCTGATGGCTGCATCGAAATCAACCTCCAGGGCAGCGCCCTCGGTGGTCAGGCTCAGCCGACACCCGAGCAAGTGCATCGCCGCGTCCTTGTGATGCTGAACCCTGAGGCCAAGCTGCCGGACCAGCCACGCGAACTCCGCAAGCAATACTTGGAGACGCTCGCTAAGCGCAAGGTGCTGCTGATTTTGGACGATGTGGCCTCAGGCACACAGCTGCGAGCCTTGCTGCCGCGAAGCGGCTCGACCGCCGTTGTCACATCTCAATCAGATCTCGCCTCAAACTTCCCCCGGCTCCACATCATCACTCTGGAAGGGCTAGCAGTCTTCCCGGCACCGTTCACGAAAAGGACCGCAGCTGCGGTCTGGAAAGTCGCCGTGCCGAAGCAAGAACCAGAAGCTGGACCCCCCATGCCATTTGGGAACACGTCCCCATCGCCTGACCCCGGTTGAACGGAGAGGAACCCCGCAGGCCGAAGCCCTGATGTCTGCAGGCTCAAGCTACGGGGCACTGGGCCACGTACAGCGCGCCAGGGCCACGTGGCGCAAGGCACTTGTGATCTTCGACCTTACGGGTGACCAGCGAGCCGAGCGCGTGAGCCTGTGGGCTGGCACAACTTCAGGAGTCGCCCTGAGATCTGTATGAACCCTCCACGGTGACAACTGACGCGATACAACGGCAACAACAAAGCCCGGTCGATTTCTCGACCGGGCTTTGCTTCCATTATGCGCGAGCTTAGGCGTCCTAGTTGCCTTTCAGGTAGGCGATCATAGGATCCGTCACCAGTGGCACCAGATCGTCGATCATATGGGGCATAAGATTGTCCATC
>Ga0114918_10002080_pt1 | contig 17961 bp, 15 predicted proteins | sample LantaG_FD_87015 | JGI IMG/M metagenome (GOLD analysis project Ga0114918, IMG submission 87015) | Deep subsurface microbial communities from Baltic Sea to uncover new lineages of life (NeLLi) - Landsort_02402 metaG | ecosystem: Environmental > Aquatic > Marine > Oceanic > Sediment | place... | reverse complement strand
GGCGTTCCTCGTCGGTCAAGTGCACACAGATCATGGCGGGCCTCCCTTCCAGGCGATACGTCGTCAGGAGAAGTATACCCGCCTTGGCCCAAAAGTGAAATGAACTTTTGTGAACCTACTTAGCGCGCAAGGACTTTGAGAAGTATAGAGCGATGCGTGTCCAGGGTAAGCAAGAAATCAATGCCAACGCTGACTGAATGGTGTCCAGAGTAGCATCGTAAGCAAGTGGATTGTCTATTGAGCCGCTCGCATCCTTGGTTTCGATACGCTGCGCTACTCAACCGGCGGATGCTCGCTACGTTATTCGACCAAGCTATTACTCAAGACGGCATTGCCACAAAATATTGAGAAGATACTTGGAGACGATGCTGCGTCTTTCCAGCATGCCGACCCCCGTGGCCAGGGTGGAAGTGGTCTTCGAGCGCCTGGTCAGAGAGGCTCAGGCCCAGGGAGAGATTCGCGCTGACCTCAAGCCTTCTGACGTCGCTGGCGCGCTCACCGGAGCTTACTTCGCCGCCTTCTCCCGCTGGATCGCAGCGGGCAGCGAGCAGCCGGCCGCCCTCGGCTCGGAATTGGAAGCCGTCCTGAAAATGCTGTTCGAGGGCATCGCCGGCCCCAACTACAGGTAGTTCCAGGAGGCGTTAAGATGAGCGAACCGTTTACCCCACAGGTGCTCAGCGGGGAGGAGATTAAGGCGCTCTTGGGCCAGATCAGCGAAGAAGAGATCACCAGCGCCCGCCGCTCCTCGCTGACGCCGCTCAAAAGCACAATCCTCTATCGTGGCGAGCCGGGCAGCGCCATCGTGCACGACTACGAGGGCACCGCTTATATTGACTGCACCGCCCAGGCGTGGACGCTAAACGTCGGCTATTGCAACCCCGATGTGCTGGCGACCGCCGTCGAACAGATGAAGTACCTCACGCACGTGCGCTACGGTTATCCCACTATTCCCCGTCTCAAACTCGTCAATCGCCTTTCGACGCTCTTCCCTGGCGAGCCCCGCAAGGTCTCCCTGAACATTCAGGGCGGAGGCGCGACCGTCGAGGCGGCGATGAAACTGGCGCTGGTCAACCGGCCAGGAGCCGACACTTTCCTCGTTGCCTCGCGTGGCTACCACGGTGCGTCGCTGGCGACGATCGCGGCCACGCACACTATGCCCTACGTCATTCGCTTCACCGGCTTTGGCCGCGAGCACTTCGTCCGCTTCCCCTACCCTTACTGCTACCGCTGTCCTCTGGGCCTCTCCTCCCGCCCCCCCTCGCCCCCCCCCAATTCTGGGGGGGAAGAATTCCCCTCCCCCAGGGTTGGGGGAGGGGCCAGGGGTGGGGGCTGCGGATTGGCCTGTCTTGACCTGGTGGAACACGCGATCCGCTACCACGCGACCGGCGCTATTGCCGGCCTGATCATTGAGCCGATGCAAGGGGCGGGCGGCCAGGTGCCCGCCCCGCCTGGCTACCTGGCCGGCCTGAAGGAGATTTGCCAGCGCCACGACATCCTCCTCATATTCGACGAGTGCCAGACCGCCTTCGGGCGCATCGGCACGATGAGCGCGGCCGAGTACTACGGCGTGGAGCCCGATATGTTCGTGCTCGCCAAAGGGCTGGGTGGGGGCTTCCCCATCGGCGCACTGGTGGCGCGAGCCGACCTCAAGGGGTTCACCGAAGCCGAGGAGCACACCACCTTCGGCTCCGACCCGCTGCCCTTCGCGGCGGCCCTGGCCAGCATCGAGGTCATCGAGCGGGGGGGACTGTGCCAGCGGGCGCGTGTCCTGGGCGAGAAAGCCCTTGCCTACCTGAAGGGGCTGCAGGAAGAATACGAGATCATCGGTGACGTGCGTGGAACCGGGCTCTTCATCGGCATCGAACTGGTGGAGGACCGGGAGAGCAAGACGCCAGCGATAGAACGGGCGGCCGCCTTCCTCGAACTGGCTATGAAGTCCGGCGTCATCTTCGACGTGAGCATGCCCGACATCGTAGGGCAAAGGCCGACGATGCGCAACGTCATCAAGATTAAGCCACCGCTGACCATCACAGAGGAGCAACTGGATAGGGTACTGGATGTCTTCAAGGCCACGCTGACCCAGGTGGCTCAGTTTCCACCCGAGGTGCTGGAGATGATCCGCCAGCAGATGGTCAAGGAGGCAATCCCTGGATGAACGAGGTTTCAGGTTTCAAGTTCCAGGTTTCACGTTTGTCGGCGGCAACCTGAAACCCTGTAACCTGAAACCCCAAACCTGTGGCCATCCCAGGAGGTAAAACATGCCCCAATACATCGTCGCCCACGACGTGGGCACGGGTGGCAATAAGGCGGTGCTGGTGGACACGGAGGGGAACATCCACGCCAGCGCTTTTCAGCCCTATCCGGTCCATTACCCCCGCCCCGACTGGGCCGAGCAGGAGCCGGAGGACTGGTGGAACGCGATCGCCGCCACCACGCGCCAGGTGCTGGAGCAATCCGGCGTCGCGCCCAAAGACGTGCTGGCGATGGTTTACACCACCCAGTTGCTGGGCATCGTCCCGATGGGAGCCGACGGCAAGCCGCTGCGACGGGCCATCATCTGGCTGGACGGGCGCGCGCCGGAGCAGGCGGAGCGGATTATGCGCAAGTTCCTGGGGCGGCGAATCTTCGCCACCGTCGCTGGCGCGGAACTCTCAGGCAAGGATGGCCTGCCCAAACTGCTCTGGCTCAAAGAGAACGAGCCGGAGATTTACAACGGGATGGCCTGCTTCCTGGACGTCAACGGCTATCTCCTCCACCGGGCCACCGGCAGGATGGTTTTCGATTGGTCGTGTGCTTCGGCCATCGGGCTCGACCTGAAAAAGAAGGACTGGCTACGAGGCGTCATCCGCTACATCGGGCTGGACCTGGAGAAGTTTCCCCCGCTGGTGCGCTCAATTGACCAGGTGGGTGGTCTGACGGCGGAGGCGGCGCAGGAATGTGGACTGCTGGAGGGAACGCCTGTCTTCGGCGGAGGTGGCGACGCGCAGGGGGCGGCGGTTGGCTCCGGCGCGGTCGGCGAGGGGGAGGGCCATATCTACCTGGGCACCTCCGGCTGGGTGGGCGTCGTCACCGAGAAGACCCCCACTGGCCGCCATGGCGTGGCGGCTATTCACTCCGCCGACCCGGACAAGGCGCTTCTGTTCGCGGAGATGGAGACGGCCGGAGCGTGCCTCAAGTGGATCGCCGACCAGTTCTACCGCCACGAGCAAGCCGACCCCAGCATCTCCAACGTCTACGCGCTGATGGACCGGGACGTGAAATCCATCCCGCCCGGATCAGATTACCTGGTCTGCACACCGTGGATGTACGGGGAGCGGGCCCCCATCGCCGACACCTGGGTGCGGACCACCTTCTTCAACCTGAGCGCTGACCACACCCGCGAGCATCTTCTGCGGGCGGTCTACGAGGGAGTGGCCTACAACCTGCGCTGGATCATTGAGATCGTCGAGCACACCTTCGGCTTCCCGCTGCCGGTACTGCGCGTCATCGGCGGGGGGGCGCGGGGTGCGCCGTGGATGCAGATTATCGCCGATGTGACCGGGCGGCGGGTAGAGACAGTGGTCAATCCGCAGGAGGCCGGGGCAGTGGGCATCGCGCTCACGGCGGCGGTCGGGCTGGGGCTGTACCCGGACTTCGAGGCACTGAAGCAGGTCGTCCGGGTTGGCCGCGTCTTCGAGCCCCAGGAGTGCAACGCCGAAATCTACGGCCATCTCTACCACACCTATAAGCGGCTCTATCGCTGCCTGCGCGACCTGTACCGGGAGGTGAATGAGGTGCGATTCGCGAGGTGACGGCAGTTTTACCACCGCCAGTGATTCAGAACGTAAAACCGGCCTTCCAGAGGCACTCCGGCCTGAACAATATTTTCAATCGCACGCACGATGTCGGCATAGGACATATATTCGACCTGTGCAATTAAAACTTGGCCTTACGAATTGTGAGTCACTATGGTACCATGTCCGGCAAAACGTGCCGGAGGAAAGGGGATGGCTAACAACTACAAGGTCAAGGTGCAAGTTGAGATGGCAGCGTGCGGGGATGATGTGGACGATGCCCCCACTAAGTCAGGAGTCGGTGCGTTTGAGTACGTCATCTCAGCGGAGCAAGCACATAGCATTGACGCCTGTGAACAGAGATTGCTCCAGACGAACTACGCTGCCTTGCGGGATGCTTTCGTCCACCATCTCGAAGCCGTTTCCCAGCAGTATGTGCTGGAGGTTGCGGGATCCTTGGCCGAGTGTGAAGTGAAATCGTATCGAGTTGACGGCGAGATCGGTCGGATCACGTTAATGGCCAGGGAGTTGCGAATGTACTGCGCTTGGTGTTGGCATTTCTCTTGCGCAATCACCTGTTAACGTACAACCTGCATTTCTTCGTCGATGGACAGCGCACGCTCTATACAACCATTCTGTGTGCTTTTGCGTGGCTAAGTTCCTTCCAGATCGTTCTGGACTGGTACCACCTTGAGAAACGCTGCAAAGAGCAGTTGAGCATGGCACTGAAAGGCCGTGTGATTCGCAACGCCCTGCTGGACGAGTTGTTTCCCTTTCTCTGGCACGGATGTGTTGACAGGGCCATTGCTCTGTTGCAGTCTGTGGACTCGACCAAGATCAAGCATCAGAAAGCTCTCGCTGACCTAATCGGCTACCTGGAGCGCAACCGCCCCTATATCCCGTGTTACTCTGTCAGAAAGCGCTTGGGGTTGTGGAATTCGAGTAACCGGGGCGAAAAGGCGAATGACTTGGTAGTGTCTGATCGACAGAAGCACAATGGGATGAGCTGGTCGAAACCTGGCTCGGTTGCTCTTGCTGCCGTCACCGCCCTGGTCAGGAATCAAGAGTACAAGCGGTGGTTCCAGACTGGTACCTTGTCGTTCAGCTTCAGCCCCTCATGCTAATTGCACAGGTTGCATATTTTTGCTGCGATCCGTCTCTTCACACACCGCCAAAACCCCATTGTGATGGGGGTGTTTCTGGTGCAAACACTCAAAATCGTCGGCATCTTTGGTGACGATGGTGAATCCATGTTCCTGTGCGTATCGGAAATGAGCCAGATCGTCGTAGCCGGTAAGACCGGCCCTTGCCGGAATTTGGACCTTGTAGCCCACATCCACGAGCATTCGTTGAAGGCACTTACTGCAGATACAATCATCCAAATAGAGACGCGGCTTCACACAGCGTATCCCTTTGCGGCTAGACGCGCGGCCTCTTCCCGCGCTTCTGCTTCGAGGAGGTCGCGATGCAACTCGTAGTAGGCCACCGCCTCTTTGACTTGTTCTCTAGGCAGTTCCAGGTCATCTGCTGCCTCCTCAGGGGTCAGGTGATTAGCCTGCATCGTTGAGATCAACTGGCCGACGGTCATATTGCGGCCCTTCAGATACAATTGCCGTCGCCAGGGATGGGGCCGTGCGACGAGGTATTGGTAAGTTCGCTCTGACTTACGCTCTTGTTGCCAGGCGCGAAATGTCTGGTATTCATCGTACGGAACGAGGACGCCAATAGGTTGACCATCCTGCCGTATAAGCATCAGGTGCTGGGTCAGTGCATTCCTGTCAATCGTCAGTGTATATGAAGTCTGTGCTTCCTTAAGGGTTAACGTCTTCATATTTCATTACCTCGTATGTATTGTAACACCAGGGAAACGGGCTGTCAACCTGCAGATGGGGCGACGATCACTCTGAACGCCGGGCAGGTGGACGTGATCGAGGAGGTGATGCGCATCATGGAGGGGCGAGGCGTGGACGTGGCCATCGAGGCTAGCGACGTGCCGGCAGTCCTCGATACCTGCGCCGCTTGCCTGCGGCGGGAAGGGCGGGGCCGGCTCATCCTGGCCAGCGGCCACACGGCGCCGGCAACTTATGACCTCGCGCCGCTGTGCATTTACGGCGCGGTCGCCCGCGCCGCTTGGCCGCGCCACTCCCGCAACCGTATGGACGACCTGCGCCGCGTCCTGCTGATGCTGGCGCGAGGCCGGTTCCCAATGGAGCGGTTGGTCACCCACCGCTTCCGGCTGGAAGAAATCAGCCAGGCCTTCGAGACTATGCTGCATCGGCCCAGTGGGTACATCAAAGGCGTTGTGACACCCTGATTCCAAATACGTGATGCTGGTAGTCTGAAACCGATAGAAGATCAGGAGGATAGATTATGCAGAAGTTAGACGTTCAATCACTGCCGTTGGCACTACCCGATGGGATTGACTACGACGAGTATCTCATCGCCACCTACATGGCCTCGTTTCCGGCCGGCGTGCCCATCCCCCAACTGGCCCCGGCGCTGGCCATCGAGCAGTCCACCGGCACCTGGCTCCCCGTCCCGGGAGAGACGCCTGAAGTACGCCGCCGCCATGTGGCGAAGGTCATCGGCGTCTACGAACTGCCCGACTTCGAGTTCGCCGTCCCACCAGGATTGGAGACGCGCAACTACGTCATCCAGATCGCCTTCCCCCAGGTCAACATCGGCTCGCAAATACCGATGCTGCTCACGACTGTGGTGGGCAACATCTCGATGGGTGGCCGCATCAAGGTGCTCGACGTGCGCTTCCCGGAGAAATTCGTCGCTGGCTTCCAGGGGCCGAAGTTCGGCATCCAGGGTGTGCGGGAGTTGCTAGGCGTGCCCGACCGGCCGCTGCTCAACAACATGATCAAGCCCTGCACCGGCTACACGCCGGAGGTGGGGGTCGAACTGTTCCGCAAGGCGGCGTTAGGTGGCTGCGACATCATCAAGGACGACGAACTGCTCGCCAATGCTTCCTTCAACGAGGTGCAGGCGCGGGTGAAACTCTACATGGAAGCGGAGCGGCAAGTCTACGAGGAGACGGGCGAGCACACGCTGTATACAGTCAACGTCAGCGACGAAGTGCCGCAGGTCTTCGAGAACGCCCAACGGGCGGTGGAACTGGGCTGCAACGCCATCATGGTCAACTACCTGGCGGTCGGCTTCCCGGTGCTGCGGGCACTGGCGGAGGACCCGGCGATCAACGTCCCCATCCTGGCCCACATGGACACGGCCGGCGCGTACTACATGTCGCCCTACCACGGCATCAGTTCACACCTCATCCTGGGCAAACTGCCCCGCCTGGCCGGCGCCGACGTCGTCGTCTTCCCGGCTCCTTACGGCAAGGCCCCAGTGATCAAGGACAAGTTCGTGAACGTGGCCCGCAACCTCGCATTCCCGTTCTACAGCATCCGGCCGGCCTTCCCCATGCCCTCTGGTGGCATCACTCCCTCGATGGTGCCAAAGGTGATGGGCAACCTGGGGAACGACATCGTCATCGGCTCCGGCGGCGGCATCCACGCCCATCCGCAGGGACCGGTAGCGGGCGGCAAGGCGTTCCGTCAGGCGATTGACGCCACGATGAAGGGCATCCCACTCAAGGAGGCAGCCAAGGAGCACCCCGAACTGACGGCGGCGCTGGAGGCGTGGACGGACCCGTTCGGGAAGGGGATCGCGCTGTAGGGGGCCGTGCCGTCCTGAAGAGATGGCGCTGGGCGTTCCCTCCCCCGTGGGGGGGCTAGGGTGGGGTCGCCTCACTTCAGCCGCACGATATCCAGCGCACTACGCACGCCCGACGGGGATGGCACATCCCCTTTGAGCATATTTACCCCGCGTTTCCACGTAGACTCATAATCCGTTGCGTGGCGGGGTCCGAGGCCCTCGCCGAGCCCAATACAGGTCCTTAGGACACCTTCGAACACCTCCCACCACTCCCCCACTTGCCCAAAATCGCGATATGTACTATACTAACAAAGAGCCCGCCGGAGATGTACTCCGGCGATACAAGATAATGTCGTGTTAGTACTACAACCTCAGTTAGCAGAACGAGGCACCTTGAGCCTACCGAAGGGGGCCACTAGCCGGAGAAAACCGTCCCCCGAATGTGAGTTAGAGGCCGAGGAAGAACCTACGAGAGAGCCAGTCCTCGGCAGTACAACACCTGTAGACATATATCCACAACGCCTGCCCGCCTAATACGTCGCCGGTGCCGGCCGCGCTGTTGAGCTGGTTCTTCAGGCACTCTCCGCATCTGCAAGTTGTCTTTTCGCGGGTCTGCTGTCGCAAAAGCCGCGCGGTGAGTGAGTTCCCGACTGATCTGCCAGGTCTGACCGAGGGTTGAAGCCCTCTGGAAGGCAATGAAAGCCTGTCAACTTACTGAACGTTCCTCGAACGCGGATGGCATCCCGCCCCTGGCCGTGGATGCGCATCCGATTGTCCCCTGTTGTCCCCCGTTTTCACGTTTTACGTTTCACGTTTCACGTTCGGCCGTCCCCCATCTTTCTGAGGCCCTAACGATTCTCGTACAAGTGAAGAGGAGGTGAAAAGTATGCCTGTAGAAGGTCCGTTCATCCTGGTCAATCCTGATCGTTGCCTGGGCTGTCACACCTGCGAACTGGCCTGTGCCGCAGCGCACACCGAAGCGGGCAGCGTCATCGGCGCTGTCCTGGCCGGTGAGCGGTTGCAGCCCCGCAACCACGTGATACAGGTGGATAGTGTCAAACTGTCCACCCAGTGCCGCCAGTGCGAGGACGCCCCGTGCGTGAAAGTCTGTCCCACCGGGGCCACCTACCGCACCGAGACCTACACGGCGGTGGATCAACGGCTGTGCATCGCCTGCCGGCTGTGCATGATGGTCTGCCCCTTCGGTGCGATCCACGTGGCCACCACCACAGTAGCCGGCCGGGACAAAAGAGCCGCCTTCAAGTGCGACCTGTGCGTAGACCGGCCTGAAGGCCCGGCCTGCATAGAGGCCTGCCCCACCAAAGCACTCAGCCTGCGCTATCCCCGCGAGGTCATCCAGCAGGCCAGCCAGGCCACGGCCCGGCAATTCCTGGAAGCGTTGGAAAGCCAGCAGCAACTGGCAAGTAATCCATGAAGGAGGAGGTGATTTCCCATGACTGAAAAGTCGTACAGTGAGAAGATTCTGAGCAGGAGCATTGACCCTGCTGCACTTGAGATGCTGGCCCGGGCCGAGGAACTGGGCCTCGAGACCGCCTGGGATCGCCTGGAAGCGATGTTGCCCCAGTGCGGCTTCGGCGAACTGGGGGTCTGCTGTCGCAACTGTAACATGGGCCCCTGCCGCATCAGCCCCTTCGAGGAGGAGGGGCCCAAACTGGGCGTCTGCGGGGCCACGGCCGACATCATCGTCGCCCGCAACCTGATCCGCATGATAGCCGCTGGCGCGGCCGCCCACTCCGACCACGGGCGGGACATCGCCCACACGCTGCTCTTGACCGCCGAGGGCAAGGGCGGCGGCTATGAGATCAAGGACGAGGCCAAACTCAAAGCACTGGCGGCGGAGTACGGCATCGAGACCGAGGGCCGGAGCAAAGAGGAGATCGCTCTGGACCTGGCCCGCGCCGTCTACGCCGAGTTCGGCAAGCAGGAAGGCCCCATCCAGTTCACCCGCCGCGCGCCGGAGAAGCGCGTCGCCCTGTGGCAGAAACTGGGCGTTGACCCGCGCGGCATTGACCGCGAGATTGTGGAGATCATGCACCGCACCCACATCGGTGTGGACAATGACCCTGTGCACCTGATCCTGCAGGGGATCAGGGCGTCCATCTCCGATGGCTGGGGCGGCTCAATGGTCGCCACCGAACTCTCCGATGTCCTCTTCGGCACGCCCACCCCCGTCCGCTCAGTGGCCAACCTGGGCGTGCTCAAGGCCGACCAGGTCAACATCGTCATGCACGGCCACGAGCCGACTCTTTCGGAGATGATCGTCGCCGCCGCGCAGGACCCCGAGATGATCGCTCTGGCCGAGAAGTACGGGGCCACGGGCATCAACGTGGTCGGCATGTGCTGCACCGGCAACGAGGTACTCATGCGCCACGGTGTCCCCATCGCCGGCAACTTCCTGCAACAGGAGTTGGCCGTCATCACCGGCGCGGTCGAGGCGATCATCGTGGACGTGCAGTGCATCATGCCCGCGCTGGGAGCGTTGAGCGGTTGCTTCCACACCAGGTTCATCTCCACCTCGCCCAAGGCCAAGTTCCCCGGCGCGACCCACATCGAGTTCCACGAGGAGCACGCTTCCGAAATCGCCACAGAGATCGTGCGCACGGCCGTGGAGAACTACCGCTTCCGCAAGCCCGGTCAGGTGCACATCCCCGACGAGAAAACTGAGTGTATGGTCGGCTTCAGCGTGGAGGCCATCGTGGATGCGCTGGGTGGCACGCTCGACCCGCTGCTGGACGCCATCAAAAGCGGTGCGATCAAGGGCCTCGCCGGCGTGGTCGGCTGTAACAACCCCAAGGTCCAGCACGACTACGGCCACATCAACCTGGTCAAGGAGTTGATCAAGAATGATGTGCTGGTGGTGAACGGCGGCTGCAACGCCATCGCCTGTGCTAAGGCCGGGCTGCTCCTGCCCGAGGCGGCGGAGATGGCCGGCGAGGGGCTAAAGGGCGTCTGCAAGTCACTGGGTATCCCACCGGTGCTGCACATGGGCTCCTGCGTGGACAACAGCCGCATCCTGGTAGCCCTCGCAGCCGTCGCCAACGCGCTGGGCGTGGACGTCAGCGACCTGCCGGTGGCCGGCGCGGCCCCGGAGTGGATGAGCGAGAAAGCGGTGAGCATTGGCACCTACTTCATCTCCTCCGGCGTCTTCACCGTGCTGGGTACCGTGCCTCCAATACTGGGCAGCCCGGTCGTGACCGAGTTGCTGACCCAGGGCGCGAATGACGTCGTCGGCGCTGCTTTCGCCGTCGAACCCGATCCCTTCAAGGCCGCCCAACTCATGATTGACCACATCGAGGAGAAGCGAGCGGCGCTGGGGATTTAGTGAGCCGACATCAGGTGCGACGCAGGTGCGACGCAGGTGCGACGCACTTTGGAAGTGCGTCGCACCTACGCACCTACAAAATGGAGGTGACTATGCCACTCATTCCTCAACCACCACCTCTCGCCGGGGGCGCGTTGTTGGCCCGGCTACACGCTATCAACGCCCAGTTCGGCTACCTGCCGGAGGATGGACTGCGCCGCGCAGCCGATGAACTGGGCGTGCCGCTGAGCCAGGTCTACAGCACAGCCTCCTTCTACGCCGCTTTCAGTTTCGAGCCGCGGGGCCGCCATACCATCCACGTCTGCCAGGGGACGGCTTGCTACATCCGGGGCGGCAGGCGCATACTGGAAAGACTAAAGCGGCTGTTGGACATTGAGGAGGGTGGGACGACGGACGATCTGTGTTTCACCCTCGAGACGGTGTATTGCCTCGGCGCGTGTGGCCTCTCGCCGTCAATGCGGGTGGATAACGACACTTATGGCCGGCTCAAACCCGATCTGCTTCCTAATATCCTGGAGAAGTACCGGGGGCAGGAGGCAGAGGGCAGGAAGCAGGAAGCAAGAGGCAGGAGGCAGGAAGCATGAGGGTACGTACCCGCTCCGACTTGGAGACGCTGCGCGCCGAGGGTCTTTCTACCCTTTCTCCGCCCAGGCTGAAGATCAGCGTGGGAATGGCGACCTGTGGTCGGGCGGCGGGGGCGGCCGCTGTGTACGATGCGTTGCGTGACGAGGCGGCCGCGCGCGGGCTGGACCTTGTGCTCGTCGCCACCGGCTGCATCGGCTACTGTCAGCAGGAGCCGCTGGTGGACGTGGCGCTCCCCGGCCGTGGCCGCGTCCTCTACGCCCGCGTGACGCTCGACCGCGCCCGTGATCTGGTCGCTGCGCTGGCGACCGGCGAACTGCCAGCCGAAGGCGCGCTGGCCGTCATTCCCCCCACCCCTGGCCCCTCCCCCGACTCTGGGGGAGGGGAGTCCTTCCCCCCCAGAATTGGGGGGGGCCGAGGGGGGGCGGTCTTGCCCGGCGTCCCCCTCCTAAATGAACTCCCCTTCTACTCCCGCCAGCGCAAGATCATTTTGCGCAACTGCGGTCTGCTTGACCCGGCACGCATCGAGGAGTACATCGCGCGGGGGGGCTACCAGGCGCTGGCCTCTGCCCTGCTGGATCTCACGCCGCAAGAGGTGATTGACGAGGTGCTTCGCTCCGGGCTGCGTGGACGGGGCGGCGCCGGCTTCCCCACCGGGCGCAAGTGGCGAATCTGCCACGACGCACCCGGGCAGCCCAAATACGTCTTATGCAACGGCGACGAGGGCGACCCCGGCGCATACATGGACCGCACTGTGCTGGAGAGCGACCCCTACAGTGTCATCGAGGGGTTGACCATCGCCGGATACGCCATCGGCGCCCACCAGGGGTATGCCTATATCCGCGACGAATACCCCCTGGCGATTGAGCGCGTCACCCAGGCCGTGGCCCGGGCTGAGGAACTGGGGTTGCTGGGGGAAGACATCCTTGGCGCCGGCTTCGACTTCAGCATCACCATCGTGCGCGGGGCAGGGGCCTTCGTCTGCGGCGAGGAGACAGCGCTCATCTCCTCCATCGAGGGGGGATTGGGCGAGCCCCGTCCCCGGCCGCCCTTCCCGGCGACGAGTGGTCTGTGGGGCAAGCCGACCGTGATCAACAACGTCAAGACACTGGCGACGGTGCCCGTGGTCATCAGCCGTAGTGCCGACTGGTACGCCAGCATCGGCGCAGAGAAGAACACGGGCACGGTCGTCTTCTCCCTGGTGGGCAAGGTCGCCAACACCGGCCTGGTGGAAGTGCCGCTGGGTACGCCGGTGGGCGAACTGATCGAGGACGTCGGCGGAGGCGGGCTGAATGGCAAGCGGGTGAAAGCCGTGCAGACCGGTGGCCCATCGGGTGGCTGTCTACCGGCCGCTCTCTACAACCTGCCGATCACCTACGAGAACATGACCCAGGCCGGTTCAATCATGGGCTCCGGCGGTATGGTCGTGCTGGACGAGGACACCTGCATGGTGGACGTGGCGCGCTACTTTCTCCGCTTCACCACCGCTGAATCCTGCGGCAAGTGCACGCCCTGCCGTGAGGGCACCCGCTACATGCACGAGATCCTCACCCGCATCGTCGAGGGTGAGGGGACGCTGGAGGACCTGGAGTTGCTGGAGGAGGTCGCCGAGTGGGTCAAAGCGGCATCGCTGTGCGGGCTGGGCCAGACGGCTCCGAATCCGGTACTCTCGACGTTGCGCTACTTCCGCGACGAGTTCATCGCCCACATCGTGGACAAACGCTGCCCGGCGGGTGTCTGTAAACCCCTGGTCCGCGCCCGCTGCGCCAATGCCTGCCCGGCCGAGGTGGACGTGCCCGGTTGGCTGGCGTTGGTGGCCCAGGGGCGCTACGCCGAGGCCATCGAGATTCATCGCCGTAAGAACCCCTTCGTCCTGGTCTGTGGCCGCGTCTGTCCCGCGCCTTGTGAACAGCACTGCCACCGGGGCGACCTTGACGAGCCGGTCGCCATCCGCCAGGCCAAGCGTTTCATGGCCGACCACGAGATGGCGCATCCCTGGACTCCGCCCCGGCTGGAAGGGCCTAAGGCCGAGCGCGTGGCCGTCGTCGGCAGCGGCCCAGCCGGCCTCACCGCCGCACTGCGCCTGGCGCAGCAAGGCTACCCGGTCACTATCTTCGAGAGGCTTCCTGTCCTGGGCGGGATGATGGCCGTGGGTATCCCCGCCTACCGCCTCCCCCGCGAGACACTCAACTTCGAGGTCGAGGGGATTCTGCGGGCCGGGATCGAGGTCAGAACAGGGATGGCGCTGGGCCGCGATTTCACCCTGGATGACCTGCTGGTAGGGGCGGGGTTACCCCACCCCTACCAGGCGGTCATACTGGCCATCGGCGCTCACAAAAGCCGCGCGCTGGGCGTCGTCGGCGAGGACAGCGAAGGGGTCTACCCGGGGGTGGAACTCCTGCGCGACGTGGCCCTGGGCAGCCCGCCTGACGGCTCGACTGAGCTCGCCGAAGTCCTGGCCGGCAAGGTTGTGGGCGTGATCGGTGGCGGCGACGCGGCAATTGACGCTGCGCGTTCCGCCTGGCGACTGGGGGCCAGAGAGGTGCACCTGATTTATCGTCGCCGCCGCGAGGACATGCCCGCCCACCCGGAAGAGGTCGAGGCGGCTGAAGCGGAAGGAGCCGTCTTCCACTTCCTCACGACCCCCGTCAGGGTCATCGGCGACGGGCGGGTGAGGGGTGTAGAGTGTCAGCGACAGGCGCTAGGCGAGTTCGATCGCAGCGGGCGGCGACGACCGATGCCCATAGCGGGCTCCGAGTTCACGCTGTACCTGGACGTGCTCATCCCGGCCATCGGTCAGGAGACCGACCTGGAGGGGGAGGATGGGTTGGAGAGAAACCGCGACACTACGCTCGTCGTGAACGAACCGCTTGCCACCACCCGTGAGGGGGTCTTCGCGGCGGGCGACGCGGTGAGCGGCCCGGCGACCGTCATCCACGCCGTAGCACAGGGGAATAAGGTTGCCAGAGCGGTGGACCGCTACCTGCGCACGGGTCGGGTGGAGAAGATCGTCACCCGGCCCGGCTACGAGGTGGTTGAGCAGGGGTTCAACCTGGAGGATTACGCCGAGGCCAGGCGACCTCCGACGCCCATGCTCCCCGTCGCGCAACGCCGGGGCAACTTCAGGGAAGTGGAACTGGGCTCGGACGAGCATGCCATCCAGGAGGAGTGCAAGCGCTGCCTGCGCTGTGACCTGGAATGGCTGGAGGAGATGCAGTTGCCGCTGGAGCCCCGGCCCGAGCGTGTCGTTGGCACTGTTGAGATTGCGAGGTGATGCCGATGGTCAATCTGACCGTGAACGGACAACCTGTGACCGTGCCGGAAGGAACCGTCCTGTTGGAGGCGGTGCGCGCCGCCGGGGTGGACTTACCCACGCTCTGCTACCACGAGGGACTGGCTCCCTACGGTGCCTGCCGGCTGTGCATGGTGTCCATCATCGCGCCCTACCAGACCATCGTCGCCTCCTGTGCCTATCCAGCGGAGGAGGGGATAGTGGTGGAGACCGATGCGCCGGAGGCGCTGGCTGCCCGCCGGCTGGCGCTGGAGTTCCTTCTGAGCCGCTGCCCGCAGTCCGACGTGATATGGGAGATGGCCGCAGAAGAGGGGGTGACCGCTTCCCGCTTCGGCGCTCCCCCACCGGAGCAGGCCGGCGAGTTGTGCATGCTGTGTGGCCTGTGCGTGCGCGTCTGCCGCGAGGCCATCGGCGCAGCCGCCATCTCTTTCATCGGGCGGGGGATGGAGCGCCGGGTGGGCACCCCCTTCGACGTGCAATCCGACGCCTGCATCGGCTGCGGAGCCTGCGCCGAAATCTGCCCTACCGGCGCGATTGAGATCGAGGACCGGGGCAACAAGCGCATCCTGCACACCTGGAACACGACGGTCGAGTTGCACGCCTGCCCGGAGTGCGGCCGCTTCTTCGCCCCCAAGCCGACGGCCTTCCTCAAGGAGATGCTGCCCGAGGTGGCGGACGTGTGGGCGCTGTGCCCCGAGTGCCGCCAGCGCCGCACGGCCCGCCAGTGGATCGAACAAGCACCGGTCAGCCCGGCATGATGGACGCGACGCAAATGGTAGGGGCGCGGTCACCGCGCCCCTTTTGCCACGCGCCCGCACGGCGCGTGGCATTTCTTTTTCCTGCGTCCGCCCCCGCCTGGAGAAGCGGGCCGGGGCTGCTTTCACCATTCAGCGCCGCCTGTTCACGGCGGCGTTGCGAGCGTATCACGCCGGGGACAGAGTGGCCTACCGCCACCACGCGGAGCGTTGAAACGCCCCGCTGATACTCAAAACCTGTTGGAAACAGGTTCCGCCAGTGCGTTTTCAACGCGCTTCGTTGTATCAGCCGGTGATTTCAATCATCGGCGGGCTCTGTCCCAAATACGAGATGCTCGCCGGCGTTGCACTGGCGCGCCAGCCGGTGTGGTGATACAATAGGCCCGCTTAAAACGGCGGGGGGATTTGATCGAAAGGAGCCAGCGATGGAGCGCGCATCCGTCGGCGGACGGGCCAACTGGGCCGGAGCGGCCTTCGAACTGCGGCTGGGGGTCGAGTTCTGTGTCTATATTCTCGTTGGTGAGGCGGCCGGCCTGGGGCCGGGCGCGGCGAGGTGCGTGCAACTCCAGGCCCCCGGGCCGGTAGATGACCTGGTGCTGGAGTTCGAGACCGGTGCCCGCTGGGCGATCCAGGCCAAGGCTGGCCCCTCCGTCCGCGTGGAGTGGAACCCCAAGCGCCCCTTTGGCAAGGCGCTGCGCCAACTCTACCACGGCGCTACCTCCGGCCAGATTGATCTGGCCCCCGATTCCCTCGACCGGGTGGAACTGGCGGTTGACCATCGCGCCCATTCGTCCATCACCGGTTTCGGCGAGTGGCTGGCGAAAGCCCGCCGGCATCACGACTGGGAACACTTCGTCGCCGCCTCCACTGGACGGGAACGGGAATGGCTGCAGAAACTCCCCGCCCTCCTGGAGGCCGAGCCCGACGACGACCTGCTTCGCTTCCTCAAGCGACTCTACGTGCGGCGCGCGCCCCCGCCCGACGCGTGGCGCAGCGATCTACGTGCACGTCTCATCGTGGCAGGCGTGCCCGACGACGACGCCGCCGACCCCATCCTGGACGTGCTCCTGGCGCAGGTGGCGGAGGTGGCTCCCCACGCCGGCCAACTGGACGCCGGCGATCTACGCCGGGCCTGCGCGGGGCTGGCGGCCCTCCCTCGCCCCGGCGCGCCCCCCTTCCGTCTCTTCCGCAACTTCACCGATGACGACCTCTACCGGGCGCTGCGCATGCCCGCTATCCGGCCAGGCCGCTTCGTCGAGCGGCCGGAACTGGCCGCAGCGCTCGATTCCAGCGCCGGGCTCCTCGTGACCGGGCGGCCGGGCAGCGGCAAGAGCCACGCGCTGATCAAACTGGCCCTGGCCCGGCCCGGCTGGCCCGTTGTCGTCGTCGCCCGCCACTTCCGGCCCGATGACCTGAGCCGCCTCATGGCCCAATTGCGCCGCGTCCACTCCCCCTACCAACTCCTGTGGGACGACGTTCACGAGAAGCCCGCTCTCTTCGCCGACGCGGTGCTGCGGCTGGCTGAGCGAGGGGACCCGGTTCGCGTGCTGGCCTCCTACCGGGAGCCGCACGAAGCCGCCGTGCGGGAGCGGGTGACGCCCGACCTCTGCCGCCGGGTGGACATTCAGCCCCACCCCCTGCGGCTGGGGCCTTTCGATGCCGGCCAGGCAGCCCAGATGGCTCTGGCGGTGACCGAACCGCTCGGCCTGACGCTGGACGAGGCCGCCCGCCGCGCCTTCGCCCGCCACATCCGGCGCGGGGACGGCGGCCCGCTCTTCGCCCTCTCCACAGGACTTCTATTGCAGGAACGGGCGGCGCGGGGAGAGCCGGTGCGCGCCGCCGACGTTGCCCGCCTGCCGGACGATCTGCTGGAGACCTGGCGCCACCTCTACCAGCGACTGGCGAACCGGCCCAATGGCCTCTGCCTGCAGAGCCTGCTGGGGGTGCTCCGCTTCCTGCACCGGATCGGGTGCCCCCTGAACACGCGGCTGGCGGAACTCCTCTCCACGCGCGTGTTAGGGCACAGCCGGGGCGAGTTCGATGGCGCGGCCCGGGCGCTGGCGCGGGAGGGATGGCTACGGCGGGAGGGGGAGGGCTTCGCCGCCCACGATGTGACGCTGGAGGCAGTGCCGGAGGATCCAGACCGCTTCCGCTGCTTCGTCCAGTTCGCCCGCGAGGGGGTTGCGAGAGAGGGCCTGGCACTGGGATTGTTACGAGGCTCGCTCTCCCTGTTCTATGCGGGGAAGATTCCACGTACGCGGACGGGCCGAGAGCGACGGGACCTCACGGTGGAGGCGGCGGAACTGAACGACCTGGCCATAGCCGACTTCCGCGCCATCGGACACAGCATGCACCTGGCGACCGTCCTCAACAACGCCTCTGTCTTCTACGGCGACCTGGCGGGGCTGAGGGGGCCGCGGGGGGGGCGGGTGCGGCTTTTGCAGCAGGCGGTCGGGGCCATCGAGGAGGCCGTACCGGACGAGCGCGAGTCGGGACTCCAGGCCGCGTTCGCCACCGCCCTCCGTAACGCCCCGGAACGATAAAAAGACCTGGCGG
>Ga0114918_10002077_pt1 | contig 17966 bp, 18 predicted proteins | sample LantaG_FD_87015 | JGI IMG/M metagenome (GOLD analysis project Ga0114918, IMG submission 87015) | Deep subsurface microbial communities from Baltic Sea to uncover new lineages of life (NeLLi) - Landsort_02402 metaG | ecosystem: Environmental > Aquatic > Marine > Oceanic > Sediment | place... | reverse complement strand
TGAAAATGAGGATAACTTTTTAGAAGTAGCCAAAACTTTAGATGGTTATATGGGCGGTAAAGATTGGTACTTGAAAGGTTCTTTTGATAAAGCTAATAGAACTTCTATACATTCTGATAGAGGTCCAGGTTTAGATAAAGGTATTGAAATAATGAGAACCATCAAGGAGCATTACCCAGACATTAAAATTGTTACAGATATTCATGAACCTTGGCAAGCATTACCACTTTCGGATGTGGTAGATGTTATTCAAATACCGGCATTCTTATGTAGACAAACTGATCTTTTAGTTGCATGTGCAAAAAACTTTAATATAATTAACATCAAGAAAGGTCAATGGTTATCTGCAGATGCAATGAAACATGCAGTTGCGAAAATAAAGGAAGTGGATCCTAGCTGCGAAGTATGGATAACTGAAAGAGGATCTAATTTTGGATATGATAGATTAATTGTTGATTTTAGAGGGGTTGATGTAATGAAAGAATTTGCAGATAAAGTTATTTTAGACTGTACTCATTCAACACAAATGGCTGGTGAAGGTATAACAGGAGGGAGTCGCAAGTTAGCTAAGCAATATGCACAAGCAGCTAAGATTTTTGAATATGATGGTGTATTTATTGAAACACATCCTGATCCTAATAATGCAATTTCTGATTCTGAAAGCCAAGTTGAATTAGATTGGTTAATATCTAATATTACAAATATATGAATTTAGTAAACATATTATCAGAAAGTCTTAAATCTGAGAATAATGTTTATTTTCATATCGAAGATTTATTTGAATGGTCTAAAAAGGTTATATCTAAAGGCTATGTTGAATATACTACAAACAAAGAAGGTGATGTAGTTTCCTACGTAGCTTATTACAAAAATAAAGAAAGCTATTTTATTACAATGGTTTGGACTCACTCTGATTATAGGGGTAAAGGTCTTTCCAAAAAAATTATTAAAGATATTGTAGATTCTACTGAATTACCTATAGACCTAGAAGTTCATAAAGATAATCCTGCTTATAATTTATATAGGTTATTAAAATTTGAAGCTACTGATTTTCGTGATGATCAAATAATAATGAGGAGAAGTAAAAAGTTAGCAATAATGCAGCCTTATATTTTCCCTTACGTAGGTTACTTTAGTTTAATTAATTCTTCAGATAAGATTTTATTTTATGATGATGTTAATTTTATAAAAAGAGGCTGGATACATCGACAAAGGATTCTCATAAACGGTAAAGATCATCTATTTACAATACCTTTAAATAAACCATCCCAAAATAAAAAGATAAATCAAATAGAAATATCGAAAAGTGGTGATAGAGAAAAAATTATAAAAAGTATTGAAAGCGCTTATAAGAAAGCTCCATACTTTAAAGAAGTTTTCCCAATGATTAAAAAAGTCATATTAGGTAATTATACTTATATTGATGAAATGGCAATATCTTCTTTAATCGAAGTATGTAAATATTTGAATTTAGAAATTAATTATAATAGAACGTCCTTAGCTGATCCTAATTCACAAGGTCAAGAAAAATGCGAAAGACTAGCTTCTATATCAAAGAATCTAGGTTTTTCTAATTATGTAAATGTAATAAATGACATGTATGATAAGGAAACCTTTAAATCAAAAAATGTTAATTTATTTTTTAATGATCATAAAATCAAACCTTATAATCAATTCGGTAAATCTTTCGTATCTCACTTATCTATAATAGACGTGTTAATGTTTAACTCAATCAGAGATACAAAAAAACTAATTCTATCATACCATATCATTTAACGAATATATAATAAAATTACAAAACGAATATGTTAACATCATACGAAGATTATTTATTAATAGAAACTTATATCAATGATAAAGGCTTTGAAGTATTAAATGAAAAGAATCTTTCAGGTAAAATTAATGATGATATAAAGTTTGCAGTTGTTATGCCAACTTATAAAATTACAAGTGATGCAGGCGTGCACAAAACGAGAGCAAATCATATGTCATCTGTTGATGTTCTTAAGGATTCATTAGGCTCTATTAAAAATCAAAAATTTAAAAATTGGAAACTGTTTATAGTTGGTGATAAATATGAAGATGATCAAGAATTAAAAGATCTATTATCATCAATGTTTAAACCTGATCAATATCAATATTTTAATTTACCGAAACCCGGTGAACGAGATTCTAATATAACATCAGAAGAAAAGAGATTAACTGGAGGTATTAAAGCTGTTAATAAAGGTCTTGATATGGCTGCATCTGCTGGTTTTGATTATATTACACGACTTGATCATGATGATAAATGGTCACCTAATCATTTAGAACTTTTAGCAAAAGCGTATTCTCAATTCCCAAACTTAGGATTTGTATTTACACAAGGTAAGAAAAAGATAGATGCAACAAATTCAACTGGTGGTTATATGATGATGCCTGATGCTTCTCCTGTTTTAGATGTTAATAATAAAGGCTATGCAACAGGTCAAACTGCAGCTAGTTCAGTTTCATGGTGTCCTAAGTTAATTGGTAAATTTGAGTATAGGGATGCTGCTGCTCAGAAAGGAACTGCACCAAAACAAAAGAAAACTATTGCAGGTGACGTGGATTTATTTCAAAGAATGATGAAAGCAATAAAAGATAAAGAACATAAGTATATGTTTATCCCTAAAATGACAGTGTACCACAGGAACAGAAAAGGTAAATTCTAACTGAATATATATAAAAACAATAAAAATAAACTATTATGGAAAAATTTAATGAAATCAAAGCTTTAATCGAATCAGCAAACGAAGATGTAGACAAGTTTTATGTAAAAGGAAACAAGGCTGCTGCTGTAAGAATTAGAAAAGCAATGCAAGATGTTAAAAATCTAGCACAAGAAGTAAGATTACACGTTCAAGACACCAAGAACAATATGTAATTTAATTTATTACCCTTATAAAAAAGACTGTCTTTAATTAGATGGTCTTTTTTGTTTGTATTTTATCCTATTTTATTTGAAACCATTTTACATTCTTCTATATAATAATAAATCAATTAGATTATATGGAAAGGTGCTTAATATTAGATTTTGATGACACGTTAGTTTCTACAATAGATACTCATGCTGATTCTTGGTGTCGTGCATTAGAAAGAGTTCTTAATAGAGAAATACCAATAGAAGCTATAATGGCAGATATTAATTATGGTATGGATGTTCTTTTAAAGAAATATCAATTAACAGATAAAGAATCAAAATTAGCACAAGACTATAAACGAGACATATTTTCAAAGAATCTTTACAAAACTAAAATTAATCAATTACTTTTATGGGTAATAAAAAATTCTAATTTTGAAAAGGTTATTATAGCATCTAATTCTTCTAGGGAAAATGTAGATAGAATTATGACTTATCATGATATTAGTACTGATTTATTTGATCTTATTGTAACAAGAGATGATGTTTTAAATAAAAAGCCACATTCTGATATGGCAGATTTAATATTTAAAACATTCCCTGAATATGAACCTAGAGATTTTCTTATGGTTGGTGATTCAGAAGTAGATTCAACTTTCGCACTTAAAAACAAAATGAAATGCATACTGGTAAAGTTTTAGTAGGAAATAGTGGAGATAGAGTATATCTCCAAGATAATAAAGTTATAAAAGAAGCAGGTGTTTATCCTATAAAGTTTAAACAGCAAATGGATTGGTTACAAAATTGTACTCATCCTAACTTTATAAAAATTAATCCTATTTCGGATACCTCATTTGAGATGAAAAGATATACCACATGGTATGATAAAATATGTGAGCAACCCTTAATTAACTCAATTGATCAATTAGACAATCTTATTCATATAGTAAATGATTTTGATGGCTATGGTGCTGACGTAGATGTAAGATCTTATTTAGATAAATTAGAAGGGCGAACTGGTTATAAGTATGAAGGTACTTTAGATGCATTGTCTGCTTGGGGTTTTGTTCATGGTGATTTAACAGTAAGTAACATTCTTTATGATAAGGATTTTATTTTTATTGATCCAAGAGGAACCGAAGAACAGAATTATTATGATTATGGAAAATTAATGCAATCTTTTGTAATGAAATACGAGGCCCATATATACAATGAAAGGAATTCTAAATACCTTAAGTTCTGTAGAGAAGCAGAAAATATAATGTATGAATGGTACGATGAGTATCAATTAAAATTCTTTTTAGCAGTTCATTTATTAGGTGCAGTACCTTTCTTTGAATTAAACGAGAGATATGAATTAGCAGGTATGTTCCTTAAAAAAGGGCATGAGCTATTTGACGAATTAGAAATTAAATATAGCAAATGAGTAGAGTAAGAAAAGCAATTATCTTAGCGGCTGGTAAGTCTACAAGATATGGATCAAATAAACTTATAGATCCAATTTTAGGAAAATCAACAATTCAGTACTGTATTGAATTTTGTATTGAAAATGGGATAGAGGACGCATATGTTACTATAAGTAAATCTGACTTCTTCTTTAAGAATAGAAATACAAAGCTATCTCATCCTATCATTGAAAGTTTATCTAAGTATAAAGAAAAGATTAACATATGTTATGAATTCCAAAAGGACAATGAGTATGGACCAGGTGCTGCAATTAAAGCATGGGAAGGCAAATTTTATGAACCTTTCTTATGTCTCTTTGGTGATAATTACTATCAAGGAAATATAGGTTTAGAATATCATAATCCAAATAATACCGTTGTTACATACAAGGATTATGGTACAAGGGCAAGAAATTTACAACTTGCTACAATTCTAGAAGATGTAGTTATTGAAAAACCACATGGCGTAGTAAATGGAAGATATTTTTGCGGATATATGATATTTAGTAAAGAAGCTTTTGATAACTTAAGCAGTATTAAATTATCAAATAGAAATGAATATGAAATCACACATCTTATAAACTCGATGGATAATTTAAAGTTTGAAGAATTAAAGATATGTTGGTATGATCTAACATATGAACAAGATAAACAAGTAATAGAAGATATAATTCAAAATTGTTAATATGAAAAATAATGTAAAAAGAATTGGCTTTTTTAAATTAGGAAAGGCTATTAAATTTAACGAAAACAGTTGGAGCGCAATCGGTGGTGATTGTGAACCTAAACAATTAATTTGTTCAATTGCAAACAGAAACCCTAATATTGAATATTGGCTATTAAGTCCTAATGATCTAGGTAAGTTTAGAACAAAGCAAAAACCTAAAGTAGCATCTTTATTTGGCCCACCCCCAACAGATGATCCTATAGTTCCTAATAATATTAAGGAATTTCATTCTACTATGAAAGAGAGAAAGTCTACCGATGAAACTGTAGAATTAATAAAAGGATTAGATTTAGATTTTATTTTCTTTTATACTGGGCCAACCAGTACTGTTAATATTCCAGAGTATATTAATAAGAAAGATGGTAATGGTCAAGTTAAATCATTAGACTTTTTTAAATATTATGCAGCTCCGATAATTCAAGCAATGAATAAATTGGAAAAGAAAGTTCCTATTGTAGGTTTACTTGTTGACAATAGATATATTCTCGCATGTAAAGATTGGGGAATTAATAATAGACCAACACATTACTTAGCACAAAATACATTTACTAAAGAAGAGCAGTATTTCTGTAATCCACCACTAAGAGATGTTAAAACAATTACATCTACATATGAATATTCAGGCATTGAAACAGTATTTCTTTTAGATAAGAAAAGATATAATACTAATGAATTGTTTGAAATGAAAAAAACAAATTCATTCATGATGTTACAGAATCAAGGTAAAGGTTCAGGTGGAATGGATAGGTGGGATCCAGTAAAAGAATATATTATAGATCAAGATATAGAAACTGATATTTATGGTAAGTGGGATGATGAGATCAAAGAAGAATATCCTACATGGTTTAAAGGTGAAACTAGAATTGAATCAATGACCGATGAATTACTTAATACTAAATATACATTCTGTGTACCCATTAAAGAAGGAATGGTAACCTCTAAGTATGCTGAAATGCTACACTATGGTATTATACCATTCTTACACCCATCATATGACACTGACTTTAATGTCTTCCCTGAAGGTCATTTCATTAGATGCAAATCAGCAGAAGATTTAAAAAAGAAAATTACTTTCTTAAATGCAAACCCAGATCATTATAAGAAATTATTTTATAACCTGCAGGAAAAGTATCTTAAGGATTCTTATTATACTGGAGAACACGTAGACGAAAAGATCTGGGAAGCTTATGAACAAATAACTAAAACTGAAACTATAAATGTATAATTCCGAAACAAAAATCCTAGTTACTGGTGGTGCTGGGTTCGTTGGTACAAATTTTATCAATGATTTATTGAATAGAGGCCATAATCCTGACTGTATTGCTGTGATAGACAACATGGAACATGGTACTTACATACCAAAGGTGCATGATCAAATTGAAAACTTTCATAGAGTTGATATCAGAAATCAATTCATTGAAACAATTATAGAAAAATTTGCACCTGATTATGTTTATCATTTTGCAGGTTTAGTTTCAATATATGATTGTCATGAAGATCCTTATGAAGCTGTAGATAATAATATCTTAGGTAGTATTAATGTAATGAATGGTTGTGTAAAGGGTAATGTAAAAAGAATTATCTTTAGCGAAACTTCTGCTGTTTATGAAAACTGTGAAATGCCTACTACAGGATTTAATGAAACTCAATCAGATCCTACTACAATATATTCTACAACTAAAGCATGTCTTGCTCTATTAGCAGAATCATATCAGAGAACTAAAGGATTGAATTATACCGCGTTAAGATACTTTAATGTTGCTGGCCCTCTCCAAGATTATAATAGAACAATACCTCCAGTTTTTGCTGGATTTATTTTAAGAATACTAGGTAATCATAATCCTATTGTCTTTGGGGATTATATGAAAGCTAGAGATTACATCGATGTATCAGATGTTAATGCATTTCATATTCTTTGTATGGAAAATGAAGATACTGCAAACCAAACGTTTAATTTAGGAACTGGTAAAATGACTAATTTGATGGATCTTAAAAATATGATTGCAAAAATAATGGAAGTAAAGGTTGAGTTTGATCATTATGATGCAATAGCAGGTGAAGCTTTAAATATCAGAGGAGATATTTCTAAAGCAAAATCAATGGGATGGGAACCTAAAAAAGATATCATAGATACAATAAAAGAAACAATAGTTTATCTTGAAGAAGAAATTATACAAGGAACTATTGATCCTTTAACATTTATGGAAGATTTAGAAATTGAAAAAGTAAAAATATAAAACTAATGAAAAAAGAAAAAGAATTAAAATGGGGTACTATAATTCCACTTATTGGTGGTAGTGCTATAGGCAGCTCTAAAGCTACTGGAAATTTACCAGCATTTCATTTAAGTTATGAAGCCTTTGCTGCGAATGAAAGTCATATCGAAGATTATTGGCCAGATGTACCGATGTATAGATTAGATCATGAAGACTTAGATATTCCTAATCAAACATTTGAGCAAGTTGATTTTGTAAATTCAGTTTGCCCATGTGCAGGTTTATCACAACTTAATTCTGCTAGCGGTAGTGCCTCTTCTAGGGGATCTGACGCAGTTCAAAACCAATGGATGTATAATTCATCGGAGTATGTTTTGGAGAATGTTAAACCTAAAGTTTTATGGGGAGAAAACGCGCCTGGTTTATTTACTAAGATGGGTGAAGGTGTAGTAGATAGGTTAAGATCTATTGGCGAAAAATATGGTTATAGTTTTTCTTTAATTAAAACTAATACTGAATTGCATGGAATACCACAAAGAAGAATTAGAACGTTCTATTTCTTTTGGAACACACCAACAGTTCCCATGTTAAGTTGGAAATTTAGAGAGAAGAAACAATTAATAGATTATCTTAGTGAAATACCTGAAGATGCAACTCACCAAGATATGTTTATGGTTGAAGGTAAAGTTTCCGACCATTTTAAACCTTATGAATATGTTTTAGAAAAGGAAGGATTAAACCACGCTGACTTTGCTGCTAAATTTAAGAAAGGGACTATTGCACAGTACTTAGAAACCAATGGACTAATAGATGATTGCATTAAATGGTTAGAAAAACATTATCCAAAAAGAGGATTTTCAAATAAAAAGTCTACAAAGACATTTATTGATATGCTAGAGCATCAACAGTACAAAACAAGCCAAGGGTTAGGTTATTGGGATGCATCTCCACACTTCTTCCATGATTCATTTTCTGCATTAATTGGTAGAAATATGTTTAACGGCGTACACCCAGTTGAAGATAGGTATCTTAACGTAAGAGAGATGCTCCATCTAATGGGATTACCTTTAGACTTTGGTATTAAAAATCCTAAACAAGTAAATCATATCGCGCAAAATGTACCGGTTACTACTGCTATGGATATGGCAAATGAAGTAAAGAAGTTTTGTAATGGTGAAGCTAAGATGACTAATTTTACTTTCATGAAACAAGATAATACTAATCATAAGATTATTGACTCTGTTGAAATTGGAGCGGAACCGAAAAAAAAGTATAAAGTAAAAAGTATAATTTAAATTGATTATGAAAGATAAAGGATTAGCTATAGGTATATCAAGCCTAGAATTTACTAATATCTTATGTAGTTATTATCCTAAAGGGATCAAAGAAAAATTTGATATCTATTTGTTCGTGGATGATACTAAGATAGATTTAGTAAAACTAAAAGGTATTTTTGACGAGCATGATTTAGATATTTTTAAAAATGCTACAATTATTATTTTAAAAGACCTCTATGACTATTACATTAAAAAGCATAGGTATGAAGGTAAGTCAAAAGACTTCTTACTAAGTCATGGGTGTTTATTTAAAATTTTAATGCCAATATACCTCAAAGAAAAATTTAATGTTAAAAGAACTATAGTATCAGACGATGATGTATTCATTTTAAATGATTTAAGTTATATGTGGGATGAATATAAAGAGTTCGGTATTAAAAAAGAAAACTTGTTTTATATTAGGAATAAAGATAAGCATGATGTAATGGCTGCCTTTAATGATATCTTTGAATCTAACTTTACTTTAGATCAAATGAATAGCCTTTGTATAAATGCAGGAAATATTATTTATGACGAGGACCCTAAGTTGGAATATTACTTTGAGCGGTTTATGAAGAACTCTTTCATTCATCATCAATATTTTAATTTTACCGGCTATACAAGCTGGACAGTAGAACAAAGGTTCCACCATTTTAATATTCATAGGTATTTAGTAGAAGGTAGAGAAGTTAAGTTTACAGATAGCAAAGATCTGAGATTAATGCAGAACCGAGATAAGATGATGAAAGCAGGGACACCCCCAGATAAATATCTTAAAGTAGTAGTGCCATCTATTATTCATTACGCGATAGGTGTAAAAAAACCTTTATGGTTAAATGATTTTTTACCAGGTCTAGAATGGAGGTACGGTTTTACATATGAAGCTAAGTATGAACTTAAAAATATTCTCTACGATAAAAATTGGGTACCGCCTTCGTTTAAAAGTATACAAAAGAATGGTTTTAATTTGAGGAAAGATTTAAAGACGAATTCTGTCTTTTAGCTTAAACTAAGTAACAATAATCAATATAATAATAAACAAATAATAATTTAAATGGAAACAAAAATTAACAAAATCGACGGTTATGAACTAAGTTCATTCGTTCGCAAACTATTACCAATTGACAAATTTATCTTTATGAAAATTGCAAAAGAAGGTACTGTATCTTCTGTGTATTTCCCTGAAAGAGATGCAGTGAAATTGGTTAACACGCCAACATCTGATATCTTTGATGCTGATATTACTGAACCGGTAAAAGTAAGCTTTTATAATGGTACTAAAGTTATTGATGCACTAAGTCATTTTAATGGTGATGTGAAAGGTCGTATTAAGTATGCTGAGTATGATGGCGAAATGATGGCAAGTGATTTTATTTTAGAAAATGAAGATCTTCAAATAAATTTAGCATGCACAGATCCTTCTTTATCTTTTATGGAGATGAGTAAAGAAGAAACTGATAGGGCATTTGATACTACATCTAGAATGTTTGATTTTGATTTACTTACAACACACGTAGATAAAATGAAATCATTATTTAATTTAGATAAAGACGAGGATGTCTTCACTCTTTATATTGGTGAAAAAGGAATCAACGTTAAAGGTACTTCATATGATGCTACATTATGCCATTCTTATGATTCAGATGTAGAGAAAGGTTCTAAGGTTGTAATTTATAAAAAGTATATTAATCTTTTAGATAAGGAAAATTATAAAGTAAGCGTTTGTGAAAATAAGGTTGTATTTAAATCATTAGATACTAATACACATCTTACGGTAGCCGTTGCTATAACAGACGAAGACTAGTATGCATTACTATAAATGGGATGATAGAGTTGTAGATCTTAATCCTGAGGGATACTTTATCAACGATGGTAAAATGGCAATGGTTTTACTAGGTGCTAAGATGTTTACTTATGAAATAAATGAAATTCATAAAGTAATTGAAGAATATGCTGATCCAAATAAAGATTTTATTGACATAGGTGCTCATATAGGAACTTATAGTTTTTTAACTGCTCCTCATTTTAATCATGTACATTCGTTTGAACCTAATAAAGAAATCTATAATTACTTATGTGGTAACATTGCATTAAGAAATCAATCAGATAAGGTTGATACTTATAATTTAGGTTTATCAAATAAGGAAGATGAGCTTACTTATTATAAAAGATCAACTGATGGTGGTGGTAATGGGTTCGAAGACATTAAGTCAACCGAATTGTCCAAGGATGTAGGTAAGCTAAAAGTTAAAACTCTTGATAGCTACAATTTCAATAATATAGGTTTTATAAAAATTGATGTTGAAGGTCATGAAAGAAGTGTTCTACTTGGTGCAAAGAAAACGCTAAAGGCTAATAACTATCCACCAATTCTTTTTGAGAGTTGGACATCAGGTGAGCATACTCATCATGATATAGCTTATGTTACTAAACTAAGGAAGGAATTATTTGATACAGTTAAAAGCTTTGGGTATACTATTACAGCATTTAATGGGGCTAGCGAAATATTTATAGCGACAAAAACAAATGACTAGTTAATCCATATAAAAATAAAAAATGACAGAGGAATTACGAAAAATTAACGAAGAGGCATCAAAGTTTTATAATTATGAACAAGCAGTTAAGTTAATGCTTAACTCTATTTACGGCGCATTCGGTAATCCCTACTTTTATTTCTTTAATGTTGATATAGCAGAAACTATTACATTGCAAGGTAAAGATGCAATTCTTTATACTGAAAATTTAGTTAACAAATATTTTAAAGAATATTGGCATAAAGACACAGCAGCACATCAGGCCATGGGCATAACCGTAACTGGTAAAATTGAGAAGCCTGTAGGTATTTATATTGATACTGATTCTGTGTATGTAAAGTTTGAGGAATTAATTAAGAAGTGTGAAGGGTGGGAAGGTGATGAAAAGGAATTCATTTTAAAACTATATGAAGTAAGACTCAAGACTTATATAGAAAAAATTCTACAAGTATATGCTGATAATAATAATGCAGAAAACTTTTTATCATTTGAATTAGAGAGTATTGCTAAAAATGCAATATGGCTAGCCAAGAAAAAGTATATGCAGAATATTGTTTGGAAGGATCCTGATATTCACTATGATGACCTCTCTAAAATTAGTTCAAAAGGTTTTGAAATTATCCAATCATCAACTCCAATTTTTGCTAGAGAAAAATTAAAAGAATTACTAACATACATTTTTTCTGTTAGTGAATTGGATATGGGGGCCTTTGCTGCGTTACTTAAAGATATTAAAAGACAATTCAGATTAGCAAATTCAGATCAAATTAGTTTTTCACGAAAAGTAAATAATTATCAAAAATATATTGTTAATGACTATGAAGCTTTTGAGTTTGCATCTAAATGCCCGATTGGTGTAAGATCAGCCGGTTATCATAATTATCTTTTAAATAATTCAGGGCTTAAAGGTAAATATCAACCTTTAGGAAATGGTGAAAAGTGCAAGATGTATTTCTCTGAAGATAAATCATGTGATGTGTTTGCATATCAGCCTGGTGATTATCCTTATGAATTTGCACCTAAGATAGATTATGATAGGCAATTTGAAAAAACAATATTAGATCCCATAAATCGAGTAGTAACTGCTATGGGTTTTAAATCCTTTAACAGGAATTTGATTTATACAACAAGCCTATTTTAAAAAATAATATAATGGAAAATAGATTAGAAAATCTAAAAGAACAGACCGCCATAAAAAATATATGCAAGTTGGCATTAGAAGCAGGTGGAGATATTAATTCACTTATTATACCATCTCATGAAACAGGTGGTGATGGTGTAACTAACGGTACTATACTTAAAGTTAATGGTAAATGGTTAATGAATCTTAGACGTGTTGCTTATGCATTATTTCACTCTGAGAATAATCAGAAGTTTCATTCTCCTTGGGGTCCTTTGGTTTATTTTAACCCTGAGGATGACATTACATTAACCACTATGAATTACATGTGTGAATTAGACTCTGATAATTTAGAATTGCTTAAATGGACAAAAACAGACACCACCAAACTAGATGTAAAACCTATATGGGAATTCGTAGGACATGAAGATGTTAGATTAGCTCATTGGGATAATACATTATACCAAACAGGTGTTCGTAGAGATACCACACCTACTGGCGAAGGGAGAATGGAATTATCTACAATAGAAAAATCAGGGTGCTGTGATTGGGTTGAGACTGAAAGACTAAGATTATCAACACCTGATGGGAAGACTAGTAGTGAAGGTGGAAGTTATTGTGAAAAGAATTGGATGCCTATAAATGATAAGGCATATCATTATATTAAGTGGTCTATACCTACTGAGGTAGTAAAAGTAGATCCTATCACAGGTAAAGTTGATGTTGTAGCATTAGTCAAACAGCCAAACTTTAAAACCCCTAGAGATATAAGAGGCTCATCTAATGTAATTAAGTATAAAGACATGTGGGTTGCTATAATTCATGAATGTGATTTATGGTATGATATAGATGGTAAGAAAGATGCTGTTTATCACCACCGGATATTATGCTGGGATAATGATTGGAATTTAATTAAAATGAGTGAAACTTTTAACTTTATGACTGGTCAAGTTGAATTTACTTGCGGGTTAGGATTAGAAGGAGATAACTTTTTAATACCATTTGGTTTTCAAGATCATACTTCATTTATATTAAAATTACCAACATCTGTATTTGATTTTTTAATTGGGGATGAAAATGCTATTACTACCAATGCAATAGATAATAGAGATAATCATATTACTAGATTTATTAGAGATCCACATAATGGACAAAAAGCATTTAATTTAGCTGAATGGTATTACCAACGAGGGCAGTATTCATCAGCTCTTGGTTTTTATTCTAGGTGTGCAGAATATTCCACAGATGATAACCTGATTTATCAATCGGTTTATATGTTAGCTGGGTGTTTAGCTGCACTAGGAAGAAGGGATAATGCTGAAGAATTAATGTGGCTAAAGACTATCGCGTTAGACAAAGATAGACCAGAGGCTTATTTAGCACTATCTCGTTGGCACTCATGGAGAAATAGTACTAATAAGGCATATTATTATGCATTAATGGGGTGCAACTGTACCAAGAAAGGTATTCCTGTATCACAATCTCTTAACTTTTCACAAGATGAATTAGAATTACAGAGAGTATTGTTTTCTAGTTTTGATGGTAAGTATAAAGAAAAAGAAAATTTATTACAAACAGCAGTAAATAAAGGTGTACCTCATGAATGGGTAAAATCACATAGTGAGAAATGGAATATAAAAAAGAATAATTAAACAACTCTTATATTCTCTATATAATAATAAAATAAAACAAATATGGCAAAAGAATTTTCATTCGCAGATTTAAACAAAGAAATGTCAAAACACTCCACATACGGAGAGACATTAGATAAATCTACAATTTCAGAAATAGATCATTATATTCCAACTGGAAACTTTAATCTTAACGCATGTTTAACCGGTTCTTTATTTGGGGGTTATCCTAATAATAGAGCAGTTGCATTAGCTGGGCCGTCAGGTACCGGTAAAACCTATCTTATTCTTAACGCAATTAAACAGGCACAACAGATAGGTTATAGTATTGTATTTTATGATTCTGAAAATGCTGTAGATAAAGCATTAGTTGAAAAATTTGGAATTGATGCTTCAAAGTTTAGATACGAGCCATGTAATACTGTTCAAGAATTTAGAAGTTCAGTAACTGCTATTACCGACGTATTAATTGAACAAAAAGCAAAAGGTATTGCTTTACCTAAAATTATGGTGGTATTAGATTCTGCAGGTAACTTGGCAACTCAAAAAGAAATTGATGATGCTAAAACTGGAAGTAGTAAAGCAGATATGACTAGAGCTAAATTGCTAAAATCTACTTTCCGAATCATTATGACGCAATTCGGTATTTGTAAAATACCATTCTTGTTTACAAATCATACTTACCAAACACAAGATTTATTCTCTAGGCAAGTAGGTGGTGGTGGAACTGGTCCTGAATATGCTGCTTCTATTATTTTATTTTTAGGTAAAGCTAAACTTAAAGAAGGTATAGAACAAACCGGTATTATTGTAACTGCAAAACCTAATAAGAATAGATTTGCTAAACCAACACCAATTAAGTTTCATATTTCTTTTAATAAAGGTATGAATCCTTATATTGGATTAGAAGAATATATTAGCTGGGATACTTGCGGAATTGAAAGAGGAAGATTCATTAATGAAAATGCTTTTAGTAAATTAACAGATATAGGTAAGGCCGAATGTAGAGAACATTCTTTTACGCAAGATGAAAAAGAAGTAACCTGGTATTTTCAACCTTCACCAACAGCACGTAAGATCTGTGTAAAACACCTCAATGATACCGTTGATCTTAACCAATTATTTACACCACAAGTTTTAACTGAGGATGTAATGAAATTATTAGAACCTATCGTTTCTGCTAAATTTAAATATGGTGATGAACTCGATGTTGAAAATTTAACCGAAATGCTAGAAGCCGATGTTACCGAAAAATCTTAATACTGCAAAACTTAAAGTAAAGCACGTATTAGGAAATCATACTACCTTGGATTCATACCCAGATTTTGAGGATATTATATATGAACTAATACGAGATTATTGTGGAAAGGTTGCAAAAGAAATTAAATTTACAAATGTATCTTTAAAGAAGAAGTATAGTCTTGGGGATGATAAGGCTAATACTATTGTTAAGCAACTTATAAATGCCAAGATAATTGAAGTATCATTATCTAACTCCGCTTATACTACATATGAAGTTATTAAAAATCCGTATGCATAAACTAAATAAAGTTTTAGCTATATAAAAATAAACAAAATGAATTCAAGCACAGATCACGAAAAAATATTTTTTAATTATTTCTTGAAGAAACAGCATTACTTAAAAAGTACAAGACCAGGTTTCTTTAGTAACAGTGATTTGGATCATATAGCAATACTATCAAAAAAGTTTTATACTGATTTTGGAGAAAGCCCATCAAGAGAGCAAATGAAGGCTCTTATTAAGGATGACCCAAATGAAATACCTGAAGCTATTATTAGCAGTGTTTATGATATTAATATTAATGAATATGACCAAGATTGGTTAAAGAGAACAGGTGAAGCATGGATTAAATGGAAACATTTCGATAAACAATTAGTAAAAACAATTGAATATGTAAAAACACAAGATGTATCACCTGAGAATGTAGAAGATGTTGTAACTAGAGCAATAAGTATGATCTCTACTGAAGGTTCATTAAACTTTGATACTGATATAGGTTTAGACTTTTTTAAACCAGAAGATCATATCCAAAGGACATCTAAAAAGATTGAAACTGGATGGTCTTTCGTCGATAATGTATCAGGCGGAGGTTATGATACTAAATCTTTAATAGTTTATGCAGGAGAACAGAATATTGGTAAATCTATATGGTTAGCTAATGATGCAGCAAACTTTGTAAGGATGGGGCATAATGTAGTTTTTATAACAGCAGAAATGTCAGCACAAAAAGTATTAAAAAGAATAGGTGCTAATCTTTTGCAAATTCCTATGTCACAGTACGATGAAAAAACAGGTAATAGAGATTTTATGAAAAGGAAGTTAGAAAAAGTATCTAGAGGGTTATTACCACCAGGCAAACTTTTTGTAAAAGAAATGCCTACTTCACAAGGAACTATTTTAGATATAGAATCATACTTAAAAGATTTGGAAGAATCACAAGATCATAAAGTAAATGTATTAGTAGTTGATTATATTAACATTCTTGCAAATTATAGAAATCCTAATACTGAAAATACTTATATGAAAATTAAACAAATTGCTGAAGATCTTAGAGCATTAGCAGTTAAGAGAGATATGTTAGTAATATCTGCAACACAGATTAATCGTGGTGCATGGGATGCTACTGAAGTAAGAATGGAAAACATTGCTGAATCTGCAGGTCTTGCACATACTGCCGATGTTATGTATGCGCTGATTCAAGATTCTATGATGCATGCAAATAGGGAATACTGGTTAAAGGTATTAAAAATTAGAGACGGTCAAGGTAAAGGGACACGTTGTAGGTTCAATATAGATTATGATCATATGAGGCTAACAGAAACTGATGATATAAATTAAATAAAAAATATATGTGGGGCAAAAAGAAAATAATAAAGTTAGACGAGGATGATAAACCAATTCCAGTTAAACTAGCAGATAAAGATAAAATCTTTAATAATTCATACGGAGACCAGGACGTTACACAAAATAGAGTAAACTTCACAGTTTCTGCCACTTATGGAGATAGTATGGATCCAGATGATAGAATGCATTATGAAATATTAATTAGAAAGATTGATAAGATTATTAAAGGTAGTGAATATGAGCATTTAAATGAAGCAACACCAGATGGTGTTATTAAAAAATTAAACAAAGTACAAATTAACCGAGTATATTCTCATATTATTGAATCACTAGGTAATGGGTATACACGAGTAGATTTATTTGGTGTTATATCAGATTACTTTGATGTGTTTCCAAATAAATTTTATAATTCGTTATCTAATAAATTCAAAGATGAGCTTATTAGAGAATTAGATGATAAGTACAATATTTTAGAAAAAAGAAAAATCAGAAAATTATTTTAATATGGCAAAGAGAATATGGATGGTGTCCGATTCACATTTGGGCTGTAGATCAAATTCAGTGCTATGGCTCCAGCTAATAGAAGATTACTTTTTTGAATTTTTTATACCTTTAGTAAAAAAGGAATATAAAGAAGGTGATGTTCTTTATCATTTAGGGGATGTATTTGATAATAGGCAAAGTGTTAATTTAGCCGCTCAAGATTTGGCAATTAGAGTATTTGAAGAATTAGGCAAGATATTTCCAGACATTCATATCATTGTAGGTAATCATGATATAATGAGAAAGAACTCAAATGAAATTTCATCTGTTGATTGTCTAAAGTATCTTCCTAATGTAACCGTACTAAAAGAACCTAAGATATTAAAGTATAAAGATGCTACTTGTCTATTAATGCCATGGCGAAGAAATCATGAACATGAAAAAGAAACATTAGATAATCTTACGGAGAATATTGATTATATGTTTTGTCATACTGAAACGAGAGGTGTTCAAACTAGCCCAAGTACTAAACATTTGCATGAAGGAGGAAATGAAGTAACTATATTTAAAAGATTTAAAAGAGTTTACTCTGGTCATATTCATTATAGACAAGATAAAGAAAACTTTGTTCTTGTAGGTAATCCATACCAAATGACTAGATCTGACCGAGATAACCAAAAGGGTATATTTTTATTAGACTTAGAAACTGGAACTCATCAATTTTTTGAAAATCATTTAAGCCCAGTA
>Ga0114918_10002076_pt1 | contig 17971 bp, 18 predicted proteins | sample LantaG_FD_87015 | JGI IMG/M metagenome (GOLD analysis project Ga0114918, IMG submission 87015) | Deep subsurface microbial communities from Baltic Sea to uncover new lineages of life (NeLLi) - Landsort_02402 metaG | ecosystem: Environmental > Aquatic > Marine > Oceanic > Sediment | place... | reverse complement strand
GAGGGTTATCGAAGCCGAAGCGGGCAAAGAAGCCGCTGAAAAAGAAGCCGCTGAAAAAGAAGCCGCTGAAAAAGAAGCCGCTGAAAAAGAAGCCGCTGAAAAAGAAGCCACACCCCCGGAAGCACCCGCGACGGAGGCCCCCGCAACCGCACCTGAAGCAACCACGCCACCTCTAGTTGAGGCTCCGGCTGCTCCGGCTGCACCAGTACCCACCGCACCTTCCGCATAAACTTCGTTATCGTCGTTAGCTCCGACGTAGGGCGGCCCAAGTTCGTTAGTTCTTGGGTCGTCTTTTTTATTAACTCCAATCGATTGGACAAAAATGACTAGCACGGTAATGACGTCCCCTGATATGCAGAAAGCTCAAAACGAATTACGTGAAGCCCTCGCCGAAAACCAAGGCGGGCTGAAAATGGGCTTCATTCAGCTCAACAACGGGCCACAAACAGTGGCTATACCTGAGCAACGTAGCCTAGTTTCGGCTATCGGGGGTATCAAGCAACAGATGATGGAGATGCATCAAGAATTAGTGGTTATGGGAAAAGTATTACAAATCATGACGTATGGTTTGAGCGAGGACCAACAAGAGACCGTCGCGGAAGCCTCCGCAGACGCCATCACTAAGTATGCTGCCGATGTTCGAGTAGCTACAGTTAGGCAACGAAAGGAGGACGCTAAGCCTAAGATTATACAACCCGGACGTTGATTCTCGGGTGATTTTTAACGTTGGGGTTTCAGTGATGATATGGTAAAATGCATCACGGGAATAACATAAATCGCACCGGAACAGTCTGCAATGATTAAGAAGTACGACAAAGACACGATCGAACTGCTAGGGAAAACGACGTATTACGTTGCCCTTAGTGCTGTTCAGAAGTGCATTAGACGAGGGGACCCCACACGAGCGGTAAACTTCGCTAAAGTAGCTTGGCGAATTAATCCCTATCGTCTATGGAATCGTCTTTGGACAATCCTGTATGAGGACTGCGGACGCGACCTGCCAACCCTGTTGATGTTCTATAAGCACAGGGGAGGCGGGTACGAGTTCGAGAATTTAATACCGCTAATCGTTCAGATGGCTAACGCGGACAAGTCCCGCGAATCCAATCTTCTCAGCTATTGGCTCGGCGGTGAATTCTTAGATAAGGATCTCCTACATGCGGCCACAGTAGGTACGATACACCATCGTTTAGTGGAGATACTAGACGAGTGGACGCGTACGGAGTTCCACGCTTACAGTATCTGGGATTATGGCGTAGGAAACAGCAATCTTGATTGGACCATTGAGGTAGCCGAACGGTCGATTCAGTTCGACTGGGAGAAGTTCGGACGAGGCTCCCCCTACTTCTTTATGCAGGATACTTGCGAAGTCAGTGGCACGTTTTCAGAGTGTGGACACCTAACCATCTTAGATAATTGGATGCCCTCTGAGGCGATCGATTGCCACACAATGCCCGGCAAACAGGCCAACCGAACATTCATAAAATACCATCCGGAAACAGACTATCCAGGAGTTAAGTACGATATACCAGACGGGTTAGGTGAGTGGCTATTCTGGCACGAGGGCTGGCTTTACCGACACAGCAAGCCGTACCAAGGACTAGATTTCTTCGGCCTATTCCAGCAGATGCAAAACATCGAACACCTAGGCAAGGCATATAACCTAGTCACGGAAGAAGCCACCGCGTCCATGAAACGGGTAATCGAGGAGATGCATAAAATACGGCTATGGACTATGCAAAACAGCTTTAAGCGAGACTTCGATGCCCTGAAGTGGGCGTATGCAGACCAATGGGTGATAGTATAATGGGTGATAGTATAATGGATGACGGTATGACGAGCACTAAGAAATCGGTATTAGTCACCGGAGCCAGTCGCGGGTACGGGCGAATAGTAGCACATGCCTTAGAACCAGACTGGGACGTTATTTACTTGTGTCGTAGCAAGCCTGTTATGGTACCTGAGTTTGAAGCTGAACGATGGTTGGACGCCGATCTGGATGAACCCGGCAGTTCGGTACACGTTGTGGGTGACATAGCCTCCTGGAACAAACCACTGTCTCATATAATTCACTGTGCGTTTAATCACACGAAGGCGGAGGTCGAGACACTAAACGTATATGACTTTTTTACGCAAATAGCAGTGAACGTACTGGAGCCTATGATTCTAACCAAGAATCTACTGGACTTCGGTGCACTCGAATGGAGCGGGAGCAGTATATTCTTACGGGATCACCGAGAGTTCCCCCAAAAACTTATGCCAACCGGACTCAGTAAGGATATGTTGGAGGTAGCAGCGAAACGCTTTGAGCAATTCTGGCCGGTGTCGTTCAGCTACTCGTTTGTAAGCCCACCTGATAGGTCTCGTATGGGCTCCGGCGAGCAGTTGGTTAAGGAGATCAAACAAAAGTTGGAGCTAGTATGAGAACGCACCTAGTCACGGGCGGATCGTACGGAATTGGACACGCCCTAGTACGCAGCTTGCTGGACCAGGGAGACGAAGTGTACTCGCTCAGTCGGTCATGCCCTAAAGATATAACAAGTCCGAATCACCATTGGATGCCCGTGAATTTTGGTATGGAAGCATTTGGTAATAGTGATTTATATCAAAAGTTAGCTACAGAACGCGTGATACTAGATACTATTACAATTAACGCGGCGGTCCAAGAACGCAAAGCAAGTCAATGGGACCTTAATCAGTGGCTACGTCATATGGATATCAACTGCTTTTCTCAGTGCGAGTTATATGAGCAGCTCGATAGAGAAAAACTAATAAACGAAAAACACACAGTACTAGTGATGGGCTCAGTGGCTATCTGCGGATCCTCGTGGGCACCCGCGTACGCGATGAGCAAGGCAGCATTGGAAACGTATTGGGAATGCAAACGGGACCAGAGACAGAAAGCCCTCCGTATGGGACTCAACGTTCAGATAATTTACCCAGGGCGGGTCAACACACCGGGTAACCCAAAACGGGAACTAGATTTAACGGACCCAAACCCCTTTAAATCAACACAAGATATTATTCCAGAATTACTCAAGATACTAAACGAGAAACCAAGCTCCACAACCCGTTTTAACGTCCACGATCTCGGGTCGTAACACCCTACGTATTTTTAATCAAAATGCTGTAAGAGAGCCCACAATGGACGACACATCCCATACAAAAATTCGGAACTTCTCCGATAGAATCGAAAACGCATACCTAGGAGCAATTCAGCCTGTAGGGGCATTGAGTGTGGGCGATACGTTTATATGGCATGAGCAAGTATGGATTTATGTAGATCTTACGCCAACGCTCGTGACAGATAAGACTGGTGACTACGTGCAACACGCAGTTACGATGCAATCTTCATACGGCGATGAACGTCAAGTAAATCTCTTTGAGCAGGTAATCCCGTGTATTTATGAGTTTTTTCGAAGGATAGAGGAGGAGGTTGAGACAGATAAGCAACCGAACTGGCCATCTATAAATCTCCAGGAAATTGACGAATAGTATGAGAAGAATCCAAGGATTAGTAACAAGACCCCCTAACGCGGCAGTAGTCGACTTTCAGAAGTACGCAACAGCCGCAGTTGGTTCGGGCCGATATATTTATGATCGATTCGTTCCTCAGTTTGAGAATATACTGAAGGACCAAAACCCGCAGTACGCAACACCTCATGTGGCCTTTACGAACTCGTCTACAGCTGCCCATGAGCTACTGTTTGGAGCACTAGAGCACCACGATACCTGCCTATTTCAAGCTAATTGTTTTCCGAGCGTAGTGTTCGCAGCGGAGCGTGCGGGGATCATACCGTACTTTTGTGATGTAAAGCCTAATGGCGAGATTGACGTCGAACACGCCATTAGGTTAATCAAGCAACACAACATCAAACTGCTACACGTCACAGATATAGGTGGCGGGATACCGTCGAACTTCCTGGAACTCCAATTGATTGGACAAACGGGAGTAACCATCATTAACGACTGTGCTCACAGTTACGGAGCTACCCGAGGCGTCTCCGAAATGACCCCCTGGGCCGATTTTAAGATCTACAGTTTCTCACCCACAAAGCCGATGACCTGTATAACGGGCGGAGCAGTTATTGGGAACCACAATGATCTTATCGAGGAAGTAGCTATTCGGGCACGGTATGGGCGAGAGGACCGATTTGGTAATGGAGCCTTCTCCCGAGCAGGTCACAGTTGCCTGTTCAGTGAGATTAATGCCGCGATGGGTGTAGCAATGAGCAATCACTATGACGTAATGAGAACCACCCGACACCAAACGGCTGTTGAGTATCGAGTATGGTTACTGGACATTCCCTGGGTTAAAGAGTTCGATCAAGGAGCCTCGTCCTGGTATAAATTCCCAGTGGTTTTGGATGATCACATTGCCACGAACAAGCTAGTGCAGCACCTAAGCGAGCACGGCATCAATCTTTCTTCTCAGGCATACTCTGAGCCTGCTTTCGTCTCATGTGCGGCGGCTGGGCTATCTTTGGAGCAAGGACCAATATCCGACCTTGCAGCTGAATGTCCAGGTGCTATGATGTGGTGTCGGCAGCACTTATGCTTACCGATGCACAACTATCTCCAGCCGGGAGATGTGCCATATATAGCCGAAACGATTAAAGCATTTGGAGCGTAAGATGCGAGTACTTTTAACTGGAGGCGGTGGATTTAAGGGGGTAGTACTCACTCAGCAGCTTATTGATAATAATGAGTGCACAAATGTTACTATAATTGATCACCTGAAGTGGGGAGCCTGGCCACTGATGGGATTGATTACCCATCCCAAGGTTAAGTTTATCAAGGATGACGTACGTAACTGGAAGATGCTTCAAAAGGAGGTGATAAGGCATGACGTTATCATCAACTTGGCAGCGGTAGTCGGTCATCCCGCATGTGATCGAGATCCGCATGAGGCGGAGGTCACTAACGTTCAAGTGCCTCGGATAATTGCTTCGTATCTATCAGCGGGGCAGATTTTTTTGCACGCCAGCACAGGTAGCGTGTACGGGCAACTCGATGAGATATGTACTGAGGAGTCCCCGTGTAATCCGCTTTCGTTATATGGAAGCACTAAGCTGGAGGCTGAAAAATACGTACAAGATGCGGGTGGGGTGAACTTCCGATTTGCCACAGCATTCGGAGTATCACCCTGTATGCGTTTTGATGTCGTACCCGCGTACTTCGCTTGGAAGGCTTTGTCTGACCGCTACATGGTGGTGTATCAGTCACACGCACGTCGAACGCTGATTGATGTCAAGGATATGGCCAAGGCTTATTTATTTGGCATGGAGAACTACTCAAAGCTATCGGGCGAGATCTTTAACGTAGGAGACGAACGCCTTAATGTGACAAAACGCCACGTAGTTGATTTGGTTAAGGAGTTGGTTGAGGCTGAACACAATTACGAAGTTCCGATTTTTGATGAGAGTACCCAGACCGACAAGGATGCCCGAGACTACGAGGTAGATTACTCTAAGATTAACGACCTTGGTTACGTTTGTGACGTGTCTTTTAGGCAGGGACTGGAGGAAACTATCAAGGCGGCGGAAGCTGTAATCGGATCAGTGGAAAATTCTTGGAGAGTAAACTAGAGGAAAGGAGGAAAGTATGACTAAGAAATTTGCAGAAGAAGAGAAGGATTACTTCTCAGTACAGGACACACTACTACCGGAGGATCGAAAGCTTTACACCGGAGGCCTATACCGTCAGGCGTCTCGACACAACAAAGTATGCGACATGCTCCAACCGATTGGAGTTCAAAGCGTATTGGATGTAGGGTGCGGGCTGTCGGACCTACTGCCGACACTTAAAGCCAGAAACCCTACCACGTTACAGCGATATCAAGGGTGTGATATAATGCCACAGTTCGTGTCTCAAGCTGCGGGACGATACAAAGACATGGACGGTATGGCGGAATTGACTTGGAGTACCAGTACAGTCTTTGATTTGAATAAACCAGATGAGTCTTTCTGTGCTGTTGTAGCTATCGATATCTTCACGAAGTTTACAGATGACTACATGGGGCTACTTTGCACCACTGTTGCGGAGATGTGGCGATTAGCTAAACACGCGATCGTATTTACTACCTTGTCCCCCAACATGCGGAGAAACCCAAAGGCACGGCCACGGTACCCGACACTGAATTACTGGCAATAGCGTCCAGACTTAGTGAAAAGTTCGAGCTTTCCCGAGTTAACCCTCCCTACGTTCAGACATTGGCAATTTACAAATGAGCTTGAAACGATTACTGATAATCCCGCTAATTAGTACGAAAAAATACATATGGCGTGAATCGGATTTCATTACTTGGATTAACTTTGTTAAGTCGTGGCCAGATGTGTACGTTTACATGTTAGTAAACAAAGAGGCGGAGGAGTCGATCCCCGATGAATACAGATTCCCTAATCTTGGCTACCTGCCTATTGTGGATTGGGTACCGTTCGCAATGGCACAGACTTGTGTTACAGGCGAGATGCTGGAACTATTTAATCCACTGAATGGTAAATACCAGGTGGATTGCTGCATGACGTCTAAGACGGCAGCTGCGGCATCTATCAAGCGTATGCTTTGGATCGGGGAGAGTGTACGAATACCCGTGTTCATTAGTGAACTCAAAGCAGCGGACTATAACTCTACTCACGATGATGTGTTTGATTTGGATCTCAAACTACGGTCAGTTAGCTACTCCGAGTGCCCTACGTTTTTTGGCACAGAGCGAGAAAAGAAAATAGGCATTCGGGCGGGCGAAAGATACCTAAGCCCTGCTATGCTAGATAAGATCCGAGGCAATGGATACGTTCGATCCATGGGCACACCTCTGAAGGCTCTGCATAAGCGGGCCCACGAGTTACCCAAGTTTGATCAGTTTACTCTGCTATTCGCCGCAAGGTTTAACTCGAACAAACGATGGGATGCGGTTCTGGAGACGTTTGAGACGTATTGCCGCATGAACGATGATGTGCGGGCGATTGCGGTCGCTCCCAGCTTACCGGTAGGAGGGGATACTAAACTAACGCATTTTCAAAAGACTGAGATCCACGAGGCGTTACCCCGGCAAGAGTATTTGGATACATTGTCCCGAATACACTTGTCAGTATCTATGTCTATCGAAGAAGGTTTTGCGTTTGGGTGGTCTGAGCAGATAGCCACGGGCAACCCTGTGTTATTCCCGGACAGGGCCTGGGCTCGGAGCTTGATGCCCAAGAAGGAATACGAAAAATGCTTCTACAAGGATGATAAGCATTTGCTTGCTTTAATTGAGTACATGCGGCAGAATTATGACGAGATCCGAAAAGAGATCGCCCCTGCGGTTGAGTGGTTTGTAAATGAGCACGATCTACCGCACGCGGCCCAGCAGTACCGTGATCATATGTGGGAACACACTAAGCACACGTTTGAGGCTTATAAGGATTGGATTCCCCGATTAGAAGAAGCCTTGGACGGCATGCCAAATGAGTTTACAATGAAGGAATTCATGCAGTTGGCCCATAAGCTGGGATGTAGATTTGGGCAACTAATACGCCAGCACAGTGCAACGTCGGCATTCCGTAACGCTTGGATGTGGTTGAGGGAACATGCGGATCCTCAGATGACGCAAGAGATGGTATTCAAAAAGAGGGTATGATTGCTGTGCCCACCCCTAAGTAGGCACCGGATTTGATTACGAAAAACATTAAAAAGGAACAGCCGTTATGGCTAACCAGCAAGGAGTTCAGGGTTCCAAAGCTGGCGTGAAGACCGTTGTCTTAATTGACACGGACTGCTTACACGCCCGCTCTTGGAACCCGTAGCTGAACGAAATGTCTACGGAGAAGTTCGATCAGCTTTGTGCCAAGATTGATGATGAGGGATTCACGGACCCCATTAAAGTGTGTCCGGTCCCCGAAGCGGAAGTAGTATCTTCCTGGCCCCCGGATAAGAAGCATTACTGGATATGGGCGGGCGAGCATCGGTGGCGATATGCTATCGTAAAGGAATTAACACAAGTCCCTTGTGCCATATACGAGGGAGTGGAATGGGGCGAGTACGCTCAAAAGCTGGCCACCGTTCGAGATAACTTCGTACATGGCGATATGAACGCCAAGAAGTTTACGGAGTTAGTACGGTCTTTAGATGAAGACTTGTCAGTGGATCCCACGGTATTCGGTTTTGTAGATCAAGCCGAAATGGATAAATACCTAATCCGAGAACGGGAGGCCCGAGAAAAGAACTTCCTGGACGGGTTCCTAGACGCTGCTAATCAGCAAAAAGAGGCGGTGGACGGTATCAGTGATGTGGTATCCACAATCTTCCAGCAGTGTGCCCACACCGTGGATCAGAACTATTTGGCATTCACATTTAAGGGCAACGCAGTCTGTATTGTGCTTTGTGACAAATCGTGTTACGGACGAGTACAAGAAATGATTGGCCATCTTCAAGTAACGGGTGGAGATATTAACACCTTCATGAAGGAGGCGTTAACTAGGGGGTTAATCACCACAGCACCACCCGCCCCTAGGGCACCCGAAACGGTAGAAGACTCACCTGAAAACTCCACTCAATTGGAGTCTTAAGCAGGGTCTTGACATACCTCTAATTTCCGGTAACATATTGAGGTCCTGGAGATAGCTCAATATTCGGAGTCAGGTGATGACCCAAGCACCTACAACGACGGAAATGTTTCGGCAACTAGAGAGTGCTCCCGCACCTCCAACCACCGACACAGAAAAACAACAAGCTAAGATGGCGTCACTTCCTAAAGAGGAGAAGTGGCGTCAAGCTTGGGGTTGGAAGATGCAAGGTGTCCCTATATCAGCCATCGCCAAGATGTTTGACGTAGATGTCCGAACCATCAATCGGTGGATCGGAAATCTTAAAGCCCAGTTTCGAGAAAGCTTTGAAGGGGAAACCGCAGCCGACTGCTTGGCGGGCCACCTTATGAAGTTGGAATCGCTCGAAGAGGCCTGTAGGTATGAAGCGAACCAACTTAGTAAAGAGGGTAAGCAGTTCGATCCTGTAACGGGCAAGGTGATCGAAAGTAAGAACGTTCACCAACAAAAAGGAAACCAGGCCAAGTTTCTCAAGATCGCCTTAGATGCCGAAATGGCTCAGGTTAAAGTTTTGCAGGAAGTCGGGGTTCTTCCAACGAAGGAACCCGAACGAATGTATAAAACCATGGAAGACGAAGGCAAGCTCAAATCCACGGGCGATACTCAGCAGGTTAGCCGGAAACGGGACCGCAATGAGACCATCGGTGAGCTAATCGACGCACTGCAAAGTGCTCGTACCCTATAAGCAGGAACCTTTGTGCCCTTAACTCCGACACCAACGCCCGCCGAGATCAAGCAATTTGAGGGTTTTGATCAACGGCATATCCAAGCATTGAAAAAAATGGTGGATATCCGAGATACCCGTATAGGGTTTGCTCTGGATCATCACGTGAATACGCGTGGTGAGCGTATGGACTTCGACCACTTTCCGCACATCCGACCGCTGTATAATAGTGTGGCGTTCGAGATGGTTTTGATGGGCAGCGTCCAATCCTACAAAAGTGAGTGGGCCGTTATTGACCACTTCGCCATGGCCTATAACGGCTTGTCTGTGTTCTATGTTCTACCTAAATTTGAGACCCGTACTACGTACGTCCAGAACCGAATTAATCGTTGCGTAGAAAATGTAAAAGAATACAAAAAAATCATAGGCGGCGGGTTCTTCGATTCGGTGGCGATGAAGAATTTCGGAAAAGGCGTCATTAAGTACGTGGGATCGAATGTACTGGCGGACTTTAAAGAGTTCCCAGCCGACGTTATTGTGATTGAAGAAGTGGATCAGTGTGATCCCAATAACGTAGATTTCGCTTTGGATCGTATTCGAGCATCGAACTATCAATTCAAACGATACCTAGGCAACCCCACGGATAAGGGTAAAGGAGTTCATAAGTACTTCCTTAGGTCGGATCAACGCGAGTGGTTCGTACCTTGTCTACAATGCGGGGCGTTTCATGAGGCCGACTGGTTTGAGACTGTCGTTAAAGAGGTTGTCGACAAGAACGGCAACATTGTTGACTACGTCTTACGGGACGAGGCTTGGGCGATTGGCTGTCGCCGAGACGTTCGCATGGTGTGTTCCGATTGCGGGGGTGAATTAGAACGTGCATCTAACCGGGGAGAATGGCGGGCGAAGAACCCAACCTCAGCAATCGAAGGCTATCACATTAGTCAGTTGTGTTCACCCATTAATAGTATCTCAGGAATGTGGGACCGTTTCCGCCGAGCGTTAAACGATCCGGGACTACTTAAGCAGTTCTTTAACAGTGACCTGGGTCAACCTTATAATGCAGCGGGCAACCGAGTCACTGACGAACTCTTGAATCGGTGCATGTACGATTACGAGTTAGCTATTCGACCGGACTGTGCCCACGTTAAGGAGGATTCTTGTGAGGGTCCTTGCAGTATGGGCATTGACGTCGGAGCGTCTTTAGATATCCGAATATCTAAGGCGGTGGACCGAGGGAAACGCCAAATGGTATACTGCGGTAAGGTCCGAGCTAATGACATGTGGAAAGTTCACGAGTTAGTGGATCGATATAACGTCGAGAAGGTGGTAATTGATGCGGCCCCCGAGTTGATGCTTGCTATGGATTTCCAGGATGAAGCTAACTGCGATGTGTGGCTTTGCCGTTATGGGGGAGAAGGCAGCGATCGTCGAAGAACGTACAATATCATGGACCGTATTGTGTCCATTGATAGAACGGAAGCATTAGACAGATCGTACGCTCAACTACGCACGGGGCGAAATATCTTACCGGCCAATTATAGAGAGATACTGGACGGACAATACGAGAGTGAAATGTGTATGCCTGTTAGGGAAATCGTGGAAGATGCTAGAGGCAATAGCAAGTATGAATGGACTAAGGGCAAGGACCACCAAAGACACTGTGACACATATGACATGCTAGCACATCAATTACTACAAGATGTGGTGATCGATGACGTGGCAGTTGGATAGGAAATGCGGATGTCTGACAATACGACAGGTGAAATCCTGGATGAAGGCGACCTGGCCGAGGCTCTTATGGAGGCGGCTGTACCTCTAGATGAGGACGGGGAAGTCGAGATAACTGAGGCTTTCATTACAGGTGAAGACGAGGACACGGTGTATTCCGCTGCAGATGTTCTATCCAATTGGACTCGTCAGTCTATGCGAGCCTTCGGTGAGAGAACTATTCAGCAAAAGGATGCCATCCAGGAGGATGAGCACCACATAGAAAATTTACAGCGTACGACGGCGAGGGCCCTAGTCGTTAAATCGGCTAAGGGTACCACTCAGCAGCAAAGTGAGTTGGGCCACAACAAATTGGTCGCCGACGTCTCAATGATTGAGATTGTTGAGCCCCCGTATCCACCCGAACTTCTATCAGCATTTTTAGAAGTTGACGTAATCCACTATCGTTCGGTGCGGACTAAGGTTACGGATTCAGTGGGGCGTGATTACCAAATCGTACCTATGGTGACTGTCAAACCTGACGAGGATTCCACTAGGGATGACGAGGGTCGTCAAGTACGCCCAAAAGACACAAGTCCTGAGAGTACGGTTCTACCGGTACAATCGATGGAAGTTGAAGATTTACGGGATGAGACAGGAGACCCAACTCAAGCGGTAAGGTCCGGTCAAGGAGGAGACGGTCTGCGAACAAGTAGTCGGGACAGAGTAGGCAACCTAACCCAAGCTAACTCGGACATGGGACACCGGAAACGGAACGGCTTTAGATCGTTAGTAGCCAAGGCCGCGTCATTAATACCGGGCAAAAATAACGGTCAAACGCCCAGAAGACGTATTGTCTCTCAAGCCGAGATAGATGACGAAGTTCAAGTGGTTGAGGACTTTATCGAAGACGCCAATGAGGTGGTGGGTTTTGAGGGCGTACTCGACCGGGCCTGTATGGATTATGAGGCTATCGGGTGGGGAGCGATCGAGGTTATTCGATCGTTGGACATGAAAGTCCGGCGAATAGCCCACGCTCCGGCTGTGCGTATGCGGGTATTAAAGGGCTGGAAGGGTTTTGTCGAGGTAATCTCGAATGACCGATCAGACGGTAGTACGGTCCATTCTGGCAAGTACATGTACTATCAGTCGTTTGGGAACAAGATAACGTCGAAACGTAGGAATCCCATCACAGGGACATTTGAGCCATTCGACCCAAAAATCGACGGAGAACCCTCACCGGAAACTGCTCGATGGAATCTCGTAGATCGGGAAACAGGCAAACCTACTGAAGAACATTCCCGAGCGGCGAATGAGATCGTTTGGATCCCCCGCCACCACAGCAATACTATCTACTACGGATACACTGACGTAGTTCCGGCCCTGGGCTGGTTGCTAGCGAACGTACATATCCGGGACTACTTGTTGCAGTTTTTTGAACACAACACAGTTCCACGATACGCTATCATTATCGAAGGAGCTAAATTAGCCGAACCCGTAAAGAAAGCTATAACCGCATACTTCTCAACGCACGTAAAAGGCAAAGCTCATAAGACACTGATCGTACCTATCCCAGCAATGCGGGGCGAGGTGAAAGTACGATTCGAGCGTTTGGATGCGGACGTTAACGAAGCCAGTTTCCAAGATACTAAAAAGAACAACGACCAATCGACAATGGCAGCCCACGGGGTAAGTCCCGCGATTATTGGTATTAGTGAACACAGTGAACTAGGTAGCGGTAAAGGATTATCTCAAGCGGAAATCTACAAAGATCGTATTGTTACACCATCCCAGAAATACTGGGCTCGAAAAATTAACAAGCTTTTCAGGTGTGGTCTGGGAACACGTTTAGTTGCTATCAAGTTTAACCCTCTAGACATTCGAGATGAGAAGGCTGAGATGGAGGTCTTGTCTGGCTACCTGGTTAAGGGGTGCATTACTATTAATGCTATCCGAAAACGTGCGAGTCTTGGAGATCCATTGCCGGGAGGTGACCGCCCGTTCTTTATTATGGGTAACAAGATGATGTTCGTTGACGAAATGACCGAAGCTGCCGGGGATGAGCGGGTGAAACTTGAGGAGGCTATCGAGAAACTTCAAGGTGATATGAAGATGCAAACGATTAAGCATCAATCTCAGGTAACGGCTCAGAGGCAGGAGGCTTCGGAATCGGAACCCCCAAATTCGCCGAAACCTAAGAACAATAAGACAGGTCAAAAGGTAGCCACAAAGTAGGATAAGGGCGGATAAATTATGGGTGAGGCCAAACATCCAATATGGACGTCCCTCAGACTTATTGTGTTGATGAGTACAATGAGTTTCGTACTCTGGCTAAACGCCACGAATTTCGATGAGACGGAGATGAAAAGTATCATCTGGGTGTTTTTGGCAGCAACGGGAGTTGAGGGTGTGGGTTAAGTGGGGGCTAGAATGGCGGCACCTCTAAACTCCAATCGATTGGACAATTAGAAAAAACTTCCAGAGGGTGTTGACAGGGGCCCCAGATGACGTATGATTGCCTATTGTCGACTTAGTTAGAGGGTTTGATGCCAGCACCAATCCGCGAACTCATGCACTTTACGGCTCCCGTCCACTTTACAGTGGAAGGTGAGGGTGAGGGTACACCCATCGACACCCTGGTAGTTAAAGGGTTCGCATCGGTTGAGACCAATGATCGGTCGGGTGATCTGACCAATCCCTTTGAATTCAACGTTAAAGAGTTCATGGCGGTCCCAACTCTTCTGATAAATCATAAGTTCTGGGTAGACACCATGGGTAATAACGTGGCAATAGGCCGCGTTTTAACTATGAACCCCGCACGACTTCAAAAGTCAGATGATCCCGATCTCTGGAATGTTCAGGACATACGAACTCGTGAAATTATCACGACGTTCCCTAAAGCCAAAGTCCCGTCTCTCCGCAAGGGGACGCGGGGCTTGTTTGTTACAGCGGAAATCACTCAACTTGAGGTAATTGGCCAAGTTGCCCGAGGTGAATTGTCCGGCATGTCTTGGCGAGGCCTCACAGAGGTAGGATACGAAGTATCGTTGGATGGCACTACTCGCCGAGTACTTAAGGATATTGATTTATTTGAAGTCAGTATCACACATATCCCTGACCATAATCAGTCCACTTTTGTAGTGGGTAAGAACGTGGACGGAGAATTTGTGGAAGTACCCGGTATGTCGTTAGAAGATGTGCAATTATGGAGAGTGGAGTTACCTAAATCCAAGTTTGAGACGCCAGGAATGGCAATCGAGTACTTGAAGGCCCACAATCTTACGTACGATAACGTCAAAGCAGGTCAAGATTCGTATATTGCAGAACAAGTAAGTTCGGATACACTGGATCTTGAGAGGACCGTAAGGATAAAGATGGCGGAGGCCTTTATGTTAATGGCACCTCCCCTAGAACCGCCGAAAGGCGGAGTATCGTATACCCGGCTCGTCGCTGAGCTTGTAGGTGCTCCTAGCACACAGGTGGACGTAGCCAAGTCACTCGAAACTCCAAGTGAGGAGACAAGCAGCATGTCTACGGACACCAAAACGGGTGCTGCTGCTGACGCAGCCACCGAAGCGACCCCCAGCGACGATTCTGTGAAGACTGACGTTGAAAAAGCAGCGGACACGGCGAAAACTACCCAGGAAGCCCCTGAAACCAAGGTAGTGGTTGAAAAAACGGCAGCGGAGAAGAACCTTGAAGTTCTCAGCAATACCGTAGCCACGGGCGTGGTTTCAGCCTTGGAACCCACCCTTAAGCAATTGGGTGTGAGTATGCAGGCGATGGGCGATGGGCTCAAAACCATGGCAGAAAAAATGGCCGGGGGAGTGATAACTCCTGTCGGTGACGAAACGGATACGAAAACGGATACGAAAACGGAAACGGACAAGGCTGAGGTCGCTAAGTCGGCTGAGACTCTGGAAGGAGTCATGGGCGTGCTTAACGGTTTGGCTGAGAATCTTCAAGCAACTCAACGGCAAGTTGTGGAAGTTGCCAAGTCGGCAGCAGCTCTTGGAGAAACAGTACCTAATCCCGGCATCGAACGGGCCGAGAGTGTAAAAACTGACGTCGAGAAATCGTCGATTAGTGGTAAAGATCTCGCCGACGACCCGAACGCAGTGTTCGATGGTTCGTTTCCTTGGCTTGAAAGCTAATTTAGTTTAAAGCCAACCCCTTATTTAATTATCGGTGGACTCTTCGGACTCCACTCGATTGGAGTGTACTATGGACCTCGAAATTAAACTGCCGTTAAAGCAGTTGATGAGTAAGTCAGCCATCGACCAGACGTCGTTGCCTAACTCTGTACTCAATCGTAAACAAGCCGATCGGTTCATTGACTTGGTTGTCAACGAATCGGTTTTGATGCAAGAAGTGCGAGTGGTTCGCATTGATCACCAAAAGGGTGAAATCAACAAGTTGGACCTCGGCGATATCGTTACGGAAGGTGCCCACACCACAAGCAAGGCATCCACGCACAACCCCACCGAACGTATCTTGACCTACGATACCGAAAAGTATCGTTCGGCCTTTGATCTCAAGACTGACTTCACCGAAGACAACATTGAGAAATCCGGTATTCGGGACCGTTTGTTGGGGATGTTTTCCAAGCGTATCTCGATTGATGTTGAATTGGCCGCCATTCAAGGCGACGAATCCCTCACCACGGGTGACGCGGCAACCGCCGAGAACAACTTGTTGGGCGTCAACAACGGCTTTGAGACGATCCTTAACACGGCTGTTCCGGCTGCTCAGAAGATCGACGCGGGTGGTGCGGCTCCCTCGAAACGTCTCTACTACGAGATGAAGCGTCGGGTTCCGTCTCGATACCGCGCAGCCAAGCCGAACTATGTTTGGGTCGTGCCGTCAGGTCCTGCCGATAAGTGGAGCTTGGACTGGTCCGACCGTGAAACGGCGGGCGGTGACGGTGCAATGCACTTCAATAACTTGAAGTCGCGATTGCAGCCGGGACCATGGGGTATTCCCATGTTGGAAGTTCCGCTGATGCCCGAAGACCTCACTTGGGGAACAGCAGGCACGGACGGATCCTCGATCTGGCTTACGCCCTTGCAAAATCTTGTGTATTTTGTGCAGCGTGATATCACGATTGAATGGGATCGACAACCTCGTCAAGACATGTGGGAGGTTACGATTCACTTCAGGGTTGATTTCCAAGTCGAGAACGGTGACCTGGTTGTGATGGCCCAAAATTGTGCTATGTCGGGCTCCGATTATACGGGCTGACCCGAGTAAGTACTAAGAATTTTAAGAATGCTCTTGCCCGGAGCGAGCGGCCCGGTCTAGTTTGACTAGGCTTGGGCCGTTTTTATTGGGCAGCTACTAGAGTCCGGAGATACTTCAATGCAGGGCTTTGAGCAATTAGATACAGATAAGGTGTCGGAACCTATTAGACACTTGCCCGACGATGTTACTGGCTTGAAGATTGCAATAAAAATAACGGGCGGAGTAGGAGACGCCGTCATTGTTATAGGATCAGTGGCCAGATTCCTACACAAGCTCGGAGCCTGCGTCACGGCTGTGACGGTCGCCCACCAAACGTATTTAATGAAGTCTTTGGAAGGTGTGCAGGATGTAATACCTGTTCAGAGATTCAACAACCTACAAGTGCAGCGTAGCTTTGACGTGATTTTGGATTTCGCTAGTACATTCAATAATCGCAGAGAGTTGAAGCAGCAAGAGTACTACAGTTTGGTGAGTGACCGTTTAGGTCGTGAAGTATCGCCGGGAAGATTCACTTTCGAGAAGCCACCCCAAGGGGTACTAAAATCTGTAGCGATTCATCCATCAGCGTCAAATCCAAATAGACGCTGGACTAACGACAAGTGGGAAGAATTAGCTTACGAGCTACGAGACCGGGGACTAAGTGTATCTTTCTTAGGTACAAAAGATGAGTTTGGGTTTAATGACCAACACATCTCTAAGTGTAGCGACACAACCGAGGACCTTAGGAAGCAAGCTGAACGGCTATCTACTTGTGAATACTTTATCGGTTGCGATAGTGGGTTCGCTCACATAGCCGGAGTACTTCAAGTACCTGGACTAGTACTTTTCGGGAACACACACCCGCTTGACGTAATCGGCAGCTACCCGTACTTGCAAGGTGTACACGCCTTTGACCGTTTAGGTATCTCACCATCCCGATCACTTGACCAACACTGTGAGAAATCACAGAAAGCAATGACAGCGATAGTGGTCAGTGACGTACTTAAGAAAATTCCCATATCTCAAGTAGCCGTTAAGCCGCTCCCGAGAAACAAAGTAAACCCAGTTAGGATGTTGATGTGTTTGGTAGGGCGGGTACCCAGTAACCTACTTTCAGAGCTGCGGCCCTTTTTTCAGATACAAGTGTTTATTAGCCTGCCGGAAACGGCACCTAAATTTGATGTGATCCTAGACTGCAACTCAAACCGATTAACTACTAAGAATGGAAACAGCGGCACCGTTAGACTGGATAGTGTGACCACATTAGTCCGGGCGGTACGAGAACTGTCCAACATTAAATAACGGAGTCTGATATGGCAACGGCAGGAACACAAGCACTCACGGTCGCCGAGGCGGCTATCTTCTTGGATACGAAGGGCGGGGCGTCGGAGGTTACGATCACTGCAGACACCGCTACAGTACTGATCCATGTGGATGGCCTGCACGCGGACGACGAGTTTATGCCCCTACCTAACGGTACTCCCGTCTCCTTTAAGATTCTACATAATGGTATTCGACACATCTCAGGCAAAACGGCATCAGGGGCGGCCAATGTTACTTTTGGCGTGACTGAACGACGCACCACTTATACGTAACGAGTTAAGCTGGGACTCCACTCGATTGGAGTACGTAAGAAATGTTCGAGTCCTAATACTTTGGAGGTAACTCCATTTAGACAAAGGAAACAGAAGATGTTGAATCGAAAAGAGAGACAGGACCGCCGTCGCGACCTTCGGGAATTCGTCCGCGACCAGGTGAAAAACGGGGACATGAGTCGATCGGATGCAACTCG
>Ga0114918_10002075_pt1 | contig 17977 bp, 24 predicted proteins | sample LantaG_FD_87015 | JGI IMG/M metagenome (GOLD analysis project Ga0114918, IMG submission 87015) | Deep subsurface microbial communities from Baltic Sea to uncover new lineages of life (NeLLi) - Landsort_02402 metaG | ecosystem: Environmental > Aquatic > Marine > Oceanic > Sediment | place... | reverse complement strand
GGCCTCGATGGGGCCCTCCCCGAGGACCAGCTCAGGTGAGCTACTGTCCTCGTCTGATCTTTCGGACCCTTTAACATGGACAAAAAAATACATCAAGGTCTTGGCTTTAGCCCCTGTCGATAGATCCCTGCGAACTCAGAACCCTGATTCTTATATCTCATACGATATAAGGACGTGATTCGTCCATCTCAAGCTTCAAGCTCTACGCGAGCTCCACGTTGAACCATTCCTGAATTTTCCTTCATTTAAGGTGTTTGTCGATGTACTCGAATACCTCATCCAGCCTCTGATGGTCCGCGTATATGGTGTTTCTCGCTGTTTTGATCAGCAGCCCTGCTCTAGCTAGGTCATCAATACACTTGGTGACAACTTTGCCGTTTTTCTTGATCTTGTTCTGGATCCAGCTCCTAACCGGGTCTACGGGGATATGATATGAGCCGAATGCCCCGGCGTTCACCAGACGGTTGAGTATGTCCGCCTTGATTTGTTCGTCGGTTAGATCCCGCCTGACCAAATAGTTCACTAACTAAACCGTGTTGGGTAAACTATTTATACTTTGCTTTGTAAGACGTACGTAAGACGTAGTCTGACAAACACGTGAGGCCACAATGTACAAGGAGCAAAGAGAATCGGTGATCCTGACCCTTTTCGGGTCAAGCCCCAAGACCAGGATACTCGACCTCTTCCTGGATAACCCGCTGTTCGAGTTTACCCGGAACGAGATCGTGGAAGCCTTAGGCATGGCAAAAACCACCCTATACAGCACACTACCCGGGTTAGAGGAAGCCAGGGTAATCGTGGAGACGAGGCAGATCGGTAAAGCCTCCCTGTACCGACTCAACAACAAATCCCCGGTGGTCCAGGGCCTCAGAGACCTGATCAGAAGCTATGCCAGGGCCATAACGCAAAACGAGACAGACGCCGTCTCAGCGATGCTTGAGGAAGAGAAGCACAAAGCCCTACTAGCCTGATTCTTGAATACTCCCAGACGACATAGGGCTGTATCTTGCGACAATTCCTCAACATGGACCACCATAATTTTTAGAGGGCTCGAAGAATCGGCTGGGCTTCGAACTTATAATCACCCAGTATCTTTCTACCTGATTATACTTTGAACGAGTTCGTTATTGGCTCCGAGCTCGTTGAGCAATCTTTCAAATGTATTTTTCGAATGCTCGTTCCACCCTTGAAGGCCATGTTAAACCTAGTGGAAAGAGACGCCAATAGCCAGCCCTGAGCATAATCCCTTTCAACTGTGCTAGTAGGAACACCATACATCCTGGCTATCTCTTTGATCTCCTCGTCTGGAATCATTCAAGTTCACCTAGGCTTATGTTCACCTTTAGTCTCCACTTACGATCAGTGACACCCTTATTCGGCATGGTTGGGTCCAAGTACAGATAGTTCCTTGAATTGATGGCCGGTAAAACGATGGGGATACCTAGATGATCCCGCTAAAGCCCGTCTCCTTCATTCAGCGGACTTCAGGCCTTACGCTTCTTTGACCTTCTTCCGCTCCCACTTGGGCAAACAAATACATCCGTTGACGAATTTATTAGCACCTACAACAAAACATGCATACGCGCTAGCAAAAAAAATTGGGCCGTTTTCACCGATTCTCTTTCATCTACTTGGTTACCAGCACCGGGCACGAGGCGCCCTCGGTCACTTTACTTGACACCGACCCCAGTATCATAGCCTTCGCCAGCCCCATGCCCCGTGTACCCATGGCTATCAGGCCGAACCCCTCACCGTTAGCGATCTTCAGGACCCTGGCTCCAACGTTCTGGGTTATCTCGCTCCTGAGCTTGTACTTGACTCCCGACTCCTTCAGCAGGGCCTCCTTGGTTTTGAGGAGGCTCATGCTCTCCTCCTCCGACTCTTCCCAGCGGCAGTGAACAACGTCGATGCTTGCGTTGAACTTCTTGGCGATGTCGACGGTTTCCTTGAGGGCGTTGTCAGCGTGGCTTGACCCGTCGTAGGCGACCAGTATCTTCATTCCTTCCTTCATCTTGGCCATTAAAAGGTATGGAAAGCCTTTTACTAATATGTTTCCATATCCCGTCAACCCTACGCGAATTCAACGTAGATCATCAATGGTTAATGGAATGATTGTTGGGCGTCATGAAAATTAGTAGACTTGTATTGTCCGCGTACCCTTAATACGCTTGCAGGCATCAGGTGTGCCTGGTCCGAGCCCCTCTCTCTGAAACTTGAAGAAGGCATCCTTGCCGCTTTGGGTCTCGAACACGCATACGACGTTCTCCTTCACGCCCATGGGCATACCCCAGAAAACGACCTTCACCCCATGCCTGGACGCGAGCTGGCTCCACTTCGGTACGTAGCCCAGCCTCTTCTCCATTGGTAGTTGTAGGAACTCTGGCGTCGACTCGACGAATATTATGTATTTTACCATTTCCTGTTCTATTCGATCTTCTAAGAACAAATTTAAATTTAGGCGTGCCTAAATATTTTGATACTATGGGTGAGCTTACAGGCCGTGAGGAAGACTATCTAAAAGCAATTCTTGAGCTGACTAAAACCAAGGGGTACGCAAGGATTAAGGATATAGCAATGAAGGTAAATGTTACACCGGCTTCAACAGTAGATATGATGAAAAAACTCTCCAAGAAGAAATATGTTGATTATCGGAAATATGAGGGCATAACCTTAACAGAGTCAGGAATGATACACGCTGAAGCCATTACTAAAAGACACGAGATATTCAGGAAGTTTCTCCGAATCATCTGTGTACCTGATCAGGTAGCTAAGAAGAGCGCTCACGTTCTCGAACATCAGCTGGATCCCAAGACTATTATACAGTTTAAGAAAGTTCGTTGAGTTTATTACCGCGCTAAGGAACGGCCCCGTATGGTCTCTAAATGGATGGAGATGTTCAAGAGATACTGCCAGGAAAAGATAAGAAAGAAATCATTCCAGAATATGAATAATTTATTTATTTATTTTTAAGGGTGACCGTTTAGCACTGCTTCAGCATACTTATGAAGAAGTTTGAAGGTAGGTTTGAGAAACCTTATATAGTTTAGTAATACTAATTTAAAAAAAAGTATTATTTGTGTGGTTGTTTTTTATGTCTAGTAGTTCAAGAACCAAGAAACTCGCAGCGGTATCCCTCTCAGCCGCCCTCTGAGCAGTAATCAACTGGCTCATATCACCCATCTTCTGGAACATCACACACCTCCCAATCCTCTGCGACATGCTCGCCACATCCCTCCTCATACTAACACTATGGTGGACAAAAAGTCTCGGGGCACCCTCCCTCATGGGCCTGGTCGCCACCGCCCTGAACTTCGTCCTGAGACCAAGCGCCTTCCACTTCCTAGGCTTCACGGCCGCCTGCTTCGTCTTCGACATTACAGCCTACCTCATCGGATACCCAAGAATCCTAGCCAACAACACCAAAGGAGGAATACTAGCGATCGCAACGTCAACGGCTTCGTCAGCAGTCGCAGGCCTCATCATAGGCACCCTCTTCATGAACCCCACGTTCCTTGCCACATCTTTCGGTGGTGTCACCTTCTTCGCCGGGCTCCACGCGGCCGGCGGCCTCATCGGAGGAATCCTGGGAGTCACGTTTATACGTGGACTCGAGTCACGAGGGATCGTTGGGGTCGAGATGGCATGATGCGAGTAGAGACCATAAAGGATCGGATGTACTCGAAGGCCCTTGAGGAAAAGGCCATCGAGTTCCATGGGCACGGTGGACCCTTCATGGTGATAGGGATTAGGGCCGGGCTCACAGCCCTAAAGATGCTTGACAGCCACGGCTGGTTCAACTTAAGCTGTAAGGCTATCCTCAAGTGGGCTCCCCCAGATAGCTGCGTCATAGATGGCATACAGACCGCCACTGGCTGCACCATGGGAAAACACAACATAGAAGTAATTGAGCGACCAGGGGTGACAGCCGAGTTCACGTCACAGGGCAGATGGGTCAGGCTGCGGGTTAGAGACGAGGTTCTGGACAAGGTCAAGGAGACCCTGGGGCGGGGAGAGGCGGAGGTCAGGGGCCTCATGGATGAGCTGGTAGCCGCGGACGAGGTGGACCTGTTCGAGGTGTCCTCGGGGCCCGGCTTGGCCGGCTCCCAGGCTGATACACCTCTGTCACAGGTTTAGTATCGAGAACTTGAGCTGCTTCACGCCTCGGGTGGTCCTGAGGCTTCTGGTCAGCTCCTTTATTCTTTTTATGCCTCCTTTGACCGCCAGTATCTCCAGGCAGTTGTCGTGGTCCAGGTGGACGTGGGTTGTGGAGGAAACCTCGTCTATGTAGTCGTGCTGGATACGGGTCAGGGCCTCACTTAGACCCCTGACCTGGTGATCATACATCATGGTTATGGCCCCTGCCACGTTTCCTTCCTCGGTGGCAGACCATTTATGGTCCGTGAGGAACTCCCTTATCGCCACCTGGACCGCCGTAGACCGGTTGAAACCAATCTCACTTATCGTATCATCGAACTCTTCGAGGAGCTCAGGGTCAACCGATACGCTGAAACGGACAACACCACCAGACATGCTAACACCCGCTAATCATCATATGAAACCACGTGAATAATAAAAACCTAGACCTACGTAATATTTGTTAGGAGAGTTGAGACGAACCTTGAGACCTCTTGTTGGGTATTCCCAGCCCTCAAGGTCAGCGAGGTGGGCCTCCTCAGGAGAGAGGAGTTCAACCCGGTGACCGGGGAGATCGGTGACCCAGCTGAAGCATAAGGGTCTTCGTAACTCGCGCCGACTTGTAACGTTAATCATGGAAGGTTGACAGGTTAATATCGTTAAACGCTGGCGTGTACCGAGAAGGTGAAAACTGGAAAGTTCCCAACCGATAATATTTCTTCCACTGACACCTTGGCACACCCCTTATCCATGTGACCACAGGGGCACGCACACGTAAAACATGCACTTTTTTCATGTAACGCGTATATTGAATTTCTCGCTATAACAATAATCTTAGGAAGTTGCATGCATGCATGGTTACAGGGGTCGCTTGACAGGGGGATCATTGACGGTGAACTGGATGCGTGGGGGAGAGGGGGCATGGAGTATGTGGCCATCTAGAGGAGGAGCATAGTCAGGAGCCGGGAGGAGCGGCTCTATTACCAGGTCTTGAACCGGGTGTGGAGGCTTATTGAGATCAGGTTCAGCCAGGTGGAGGAGTACAGGTTGAGGTATGTTATAGCTGTCACTAGGAGAGGCTTGGCCATTAAGATCATCACGGCCATTCCTTCTTTCAACATATACCAGCTGATGGAGGCGGTTTGATGGGAACTAGTTTTTTTTCGGTTTAGGATTATCGAGAAGGATGTGTTTTTAACCGCAGCAATGCCGCGCCACGTGTGTCCACGTCGCAGACCACGGGCCTTGCCCCCTTAACCTTCTCGCGGACCAGTTTGGCCACCAGCTGGGCCTCGTCCTTGGGCTGCACCGTGAAGGCCACCTCACCGAACATGGCCATGGTGAAGGTTACCCCCTCAGCATCCATGGCGTCAAAGAGGCGTCTCAGCCGGGGGGTGACGAGGCCCACGTGCTCGGTGAACTGCCGGGAGAACCGCATGAACCTCTCTGGGGTGAACTCCCTGTGAAGCTCGTCTACGTATACGCCTCCCAGCTCGTTGATCCTGGCTCTCAGCTCAGGGTTGCTCAGGGCCTCCCTGGTGGAGATAGGGCCGAAGAAGACATAGACCACCCTCACGTTTCGGCTGCCCTCATACCTCAATGCGGCCCCGATCCCGGGTGCACCGGGCCGGTACAGGACGCCGAAGCCTCCCACGGTCGCCGCGAATACTGTACCCAGGCCGGTCTTACATTCTATCTCGGCCACGTGGGCCACCCTGACCGCCTCGGTGTAGGTGAGCCCCAGGTCTAAGGCTTCGTTCAATGCGAGGGCCAGGGAGATGGCTCCGCCTCCGCTTGAGCCGAACCCGGCCCCTAGAGGCGTCTCGATGGTGTGCCTCACTTCCAAGATGTAGGACTGATCCGCCCTGGGAAGCATCTTCCCCAAGACGTTCTCGGAGACGAAGGCGCCGTCCGTGGGCTCGTCGTTGAAGTAGATGGTGTACGAGGTCTCGTCAGCGGGTTCGGTGGCGACCCGGGTGTGAACACCCTGGGTGATCGATAAGCCGGAGCCCCTAGAGCCCCTGAGAAGAGGGTCCTCGGACTGGTCGCATATCTGGAAGAGGCCCGTAAGGTGTCCAGGAGCGTAGGCCCAAGCTTTCCTCATCTTCGGTTCTCTAATGAGAATTCCATTGCTTGGATAAGGGTTACGTCGCGGCCTGCCGCAGTATATGCGTCAATGGAAGGAATGCTTGTCGTCGGGGAATCTCCCGCTCCTCACATCCTTCATGTACCTCTGGACGGCGTCGGTTACTATGGAGTTAAGGTTGACGTACACCTTCAAGTGCTTGGGGCTGTAGCCTCTGTCCATCCCGAGCAAGTCGTTTATCACAAGAACCTGCCCGTCGCAGTAGAGGCCAGCGCCTATACCTATGGTTAGGGCGCCCACCGACTCCGTTATCCTCCTCGCGTTCTTCAGGGCGTCTTCAGGGCTCCCATAGGAGCCTATGGGCATGTCCACCACCACGAGGGCGGACTCGGCTCCCCTCGCCACGGCCTGGGTGTGCCTGACCATGTCCTCCATGGTTACGTGCTTCGTGTCGCTGTAACCCCGGATAACCATCCCCAGGCTGTCGCCTACCAGGATCATATCCAGGCCCGCCCTGTCAATGATCTTGGCTATCTGGTGGTCGTAGGCTGTGAGCATGGTCACCTTTCTGACGCCCTTAAGATGCTTTAACTCGCCTATGTTCACTTTTCACCCTCCATGAACCTGATGAGACCGGTTATGGCCTCGTTGAAGGGCGTCGCCACCCTGTGGAGCCTTCCCAGCTCGACGACTCGGCCGTTCAGGAACCCTATCTCTGTCTTACTCCCTCTCAATATGTCCTGGCACATGGAGGAGAGGTTGGTGTAACCTACAGCCGCCTTGGTTATCTCGGCAGGGAGCGTCGGCTCCAGAGTCACGCCCTCCGCCGCGGCCACGGCGATGCACTCCGCGGCGATGCCCTCCCTCAAAGCCCTCAGGGGGTCGGCTGCTACATCCCTATCAGGGACCCTGAGAATAGCAGAGAGGGGGTTGATCACGTAGTTCATGGTCAGCTTTCTCCAGACCTCGTTGTCAATCCTATCCGTGAGCCGCGTCTCTAGGCCGCAGGAGACGAACGCGTCCCTGATCCTCTCGCCCGCGGGTGACCTCGGCAGGACGGTCTCACCGGCCAGCTTGACGCTGGTCCTGCCGGGGGCGTAGTCCACACCAGCGGATGTCAGGCCTCTCACCACCTGGACGCTGGGGCTCAAGATTGACTTCACGATGACCTCGTTGCCCAACCCGTTCTGGAGCACTAGGATGGTGGTGTCGTCCCTTATTATGCTCTGGGTTGCCTTGACGGCTTCCTTCAGGTCGTATGCCTTTACCGTGATTATGAATAGGCTGCTCTCGGGGAAAGTGGCCAGCTCTGTGGCCGCCTCCACGTGGAAGGTCCCTTCCACGGCGCCTGAGACGAGGAGACCCCGCTTCCTGATGGCGGCCACGTGCGCTTCCCTACCCACGAGGAGGACGCTGAAGCGCCTGGACAGCAGGGCGCCGTAGTAGCTCCCAATGGCGCCCGCCCCCAAGACGATGATGTTACCGAAGTCTTCACTTCTTGCCATCGATCTCTAGGTACACTCCCTTCTCGCCAAGTGCATGGAGCCTCTCCTCCATGATCCTCATGGACTCTCCCAGCACCTCCCTATTGCTGTACGATGACAGGGTTCCGTGAAGCGCGTCCTTGTCTAGGCTCTTAAGCTTCTCGGCTTCAGAGACGAGCAGAGGCATGGCTCTTACAAGGTTGTCCACGATGGTGATGGTGGCGTACTGGGCTGTCCGGGAGAGGGGGTTTAGATCGACGGCGATGACGGTCTTACCCATCTTCACTAGGCCCTCGGTTCTGTCGCCGTCCTCTAGGGGGACGAACACGACGTCAGCCGAGTAGATGCCTCTGGGGTCCACCATCCTACGGTCGCTGTTGATCTCGTCTAGTCTGGCCGACGCTGCGGCTCCGACGCCTAAGACCTCTCGGGCCCCCGCCTCCCTGAGCAGGGCCTCGATGGCTTCCTCTCTTCCGGGCTGCCTGTGGTAGAGGTTCACCTCAAGTTTGGCACCTGTGACCTGGCTGAGCCTCACAATGGCCTCCGCGCAGAGGGCTGCTGCGTTACCGTTCACCGAGAGGACGGGGTGTTCGGCTAGTAAGATTGCCGCGGCAGCCGCTGTGATGGCCCTCATACCTGCCGGCGTCGTCTCCTCTCCGAGGAGGTAGTCGAAGGCCTCGCCTCTCCCATGGGCGATGAGTCCCGCGAGGGCGAGGACTTTGGTACCTACATGGTGGGTAAGTTTCTCACGGATCCTGATGGATTCGGCCCTCGGGTGCCTGTCATCGACGTGGGTGTCGCTGCTCATCATCTAAGCCCTCTCAACGAGTTCACCTACAGTCAGTAAGTGGGGTTGAAAAAGTTGTTTAAAGTTTTGGTTGTGTCTGCTGATCGGTTAATTTTTAGACTGGATTGGGTCTCTCCAACGTTACCCGTAAAGAAGGTGGATACAATCGTATCAGTCCAAGCCACAGTAGAGATACACGGCGATATAAGCCTATTAAAACATTCCAGACAGCTAGACCAGACAAACCTGAACAAAGAGCCTCCTCCAAACAGCACTAGAGAAACGCCAAGAAGAGCTGGTAACCCAGCTCTGCGGAGAGAGATACACCAGAAACCTTCACAAGACTCACCGAAGAAGAGGTAGAGAAATATCTTAGGTAGAGTTCTCGGGCGCACGCCGCGTGGGGCGGCCCGAGTTCGACCCTTAAAAGAAAATGAACTGCATAGAACAACAAGTTAAATCCAACTTCTTCTTTTAACAGTTGACAACTCCATGTCCAAAGATGCGAATGAAATTATGCTACGTTATTATGGGCATAGTGCTTTTCGGTGGAGAACACCCCGGGGAGTCGGAATTCTCATCGATCCGTTTCGTAATCCGCAAGAGATGGAGCGTCGCCGGTGGTTCCTGAGACCGTTTCCCTCCGTGGAAGCCGATATCGTGCTCGTCAGTCACCCCCACTTCGACCACGACGCATTTGAGATGGTTCTGGGGTGCCCGACTATTATAAGGACGCCTGGCGAGTTCAGGGGAGGTGACTTCATTATAGAGGCCATACCTGACCAGCATGCGGGGGAGTATGGGCTTTACTTCAATCTGATCTTCATAGTGCGTGTGGCCGGTGTCAGCTTCTGCCACATGGGAGATAACAGAGCCGACATCCCACAGGATGTGCGCGGGCAAATAGGCAGGGTTGATGTGCTGATGATCCCCATAGACGGCTCCCACCACATCCTCACATTCGACGAGGTCAACAAAGTCATCGAACTTTTAGACCCTCGAATCGTATTACCGATTCACTACTTGATCCCTGGCCTGACGAGTCCAGATTCGACGCTGGAGACACGTGAGTTGTGGCTCGAAAAACAGGGAAGAGCGGTAAGAATCGCTGGAGAGGAGGCGAGGATCTCCCAGGGTTCTATACCTGATTCGAGAGAGGTCTGGTTCTTTGAGGGATATGCGAGAGAATAAATTGTGAGGAAAAGCAATGTCGGCATAAGGCAACTTGATATTATGATAAATTTTGGGGTAAGAGCTACAGAAAATGATGTTGATGCATCGACACGTCAAGAATCAGCTTGTTATTTGAGTAATCAATCGCGATGATTATTTAACCGACAATTATGCGAAAAAAAAGAAGAGAATATAGAGGATTTTGATTTACCTCTGTCTTTCGTGTTTCCAGACCCCCTCGGGTAGGTTTATAGATCAGAGTATGGGTTTGGAGCCAGTTCTATCTTCTCCCTAGAGCGGTAGAGGTCTCTCCAATGCCGATGGTTGCCGCCTGGAGCACCTTCGCATAGACCTTCATATCTGAGATACCGTTCCTTCTGATACTTGTTCCACCGATAGTTGAGGCGGCAAGAAAGACGGTTCCAATCGTTCCACCTATAGTCGAGTCGGAAAGAAAGAAGCTTCCTAATGGATTTATCAGGAGATGGGCCACTCCTCCATCCTGTAAGCCATCTCCCAGAACATGCACTCGTACCGCATACTCAGCCGGAAGTGACGCCTCATCCTGCCCTTGACGGCTATCCCAGCCCTCTCTGCGGATCGGTCTACGAGGCTACGGTAGACCTCCACCAAGTCGATGTACTCGGAGGCTGTGTACGCCTCACACCAATCCTCGTAGACGGGGTGACCCTTGTAGCCACCGATCTCGGCGAGGGCCTCCCCCACATCCACGTAGGTCCACATGCAGGGCAGCAGCGCAGCCACGTTCTCGCCCATGGAGCCCTCGTACGCCACCTTGAGGATGTGGTTCGTGTACGCCTCGTTGGTGGGAGCCTTCGGCGTCCGGGATATCTCCTCAGGTGTCACCCCTAGAGCCTTGGAGAGGCTCTCAAGCCTCTCCGTCTCGTAATTAAGGCACCCGCCCATCATCTCCGCCCAGCTCCTCATGTCCTCGACGTCCTCGGTCTTAGAGGTGGCCAACCCGATGCAGCGGGCGAAATCGATCAGGTACAGGTAGTCCTGCTTTACGTAGTAGGTAAACTTCTCAAGAGGTAGAGTGCCCGCGCCCAGCTCCAAGACGAAAGGGTGCCCCAGTATGGCGTCCCAGATGCGCTGGTTTTCCCTCTTCAACTGGTCGCTGAACCCCATTTTAATCGTCTCCTAGCCTCTCCATTACCTGTATGGCCCAGCCAGCCACCTGGGTCGCCGTCTCCCCCACGAGGACAACCATGGGCTCCTTGCCCCAGTCCCCCAGATGATATATGACGTCGGGAGTCTCGCCGGCCCTCTTCACGGCCTCCCCAGCCCCCCACCTAGTCGTCATGCCCTCCATCCTCTTGATCTCCTCGGGCTCCTCCCTCCTATCGTAGTACGAGACCGTGAGGCCGACCGCTTTACACGCCTCGACTATCTCCGCGCTGTACTTCAGGTTCAGGGCGGCGCGTTTACGCTCGTCGAACTCCATGACGGCGAGGATGGTGTTAGCTATGTGCCTAGACGCCCCGAAGCGCGGGCACCCAGCGGCCCTGACACAGTCCATGCGCCTCGTTAGCCGCCCATCCACGGCCGCCACGTCCATCGGGCCCACCGCGTAGCTCAAAGCCATGCTTATGTTCATCTGGCACTCAGCGACCAACCCACGCATCCCCGGGCTAGCCTCCACCATCGCCACGGCCTCGCGTATATCCTCAATGACGGCGGATTTCTCCGCCTCGTTGTACAGGCCAGCCATAGGGTTAAGTGGGCCTGGGCCCTCACCAATGTCCAGCCCATACTTGATACCCCTGTTGACGAACATCTTCGCCTTGGTCACCGCCTCGACGATCCCGTCCCCCTTCGCTATCTGGGCGGCTATCGCCGAGGACAGGCTGCAGCCCGTGCCGTGAGTGTTCACCGTGTCGTAGAGGGGCGCCTCAAGGACGGTGAACTCGCCGCCGCTGTAGAGGATGTCCACGGCCTTGTCTAATGCGAGGTGGCCTCCCTTTACCAGCACCGCCTTCGGGCCCAAGGCAGCGATCCTCTCGGCCGCCTCCTTTGCGTCGTCAAGCGACTTGATCTCGATGCCCGACAGTATCATGGCCTCGTGCACGTTTGGCGTGAGGACGGTGGCGAGGGGCAGCAGCCTATCGACGAGCGATGTTATTGCCTCTGGTTTGAGAAGCTCGGCGCCGCTGGTGGCCACCATCACAGGGTCCACGACGGCTGGGAGACCGTACTCCTCTATCTTCTCCGCCACGGCCATGATAACCTCGACGCTGTGAAGCATGCCGGTCTTCACCGTGTCCACGCCTATGTCCGTGACCACGGCGTCTATCTGAGCCTTGATGATGGACGGCTCCACGCCTTGGATGGCCGTCACCCCCAACGTGTTCTGGGCCGTGATAGCCGTCACGGCCGTCATACCGTGGACACCGAGGGCGGCGAAGGTCTTCAGGTCCGCCTGTATGCCCGCGCCTCCGCCCGAGTCGGAGCCCGCTATACTCAAAACCTTACGAATAGTCACTTCACGATCCCTCCTCTCCAATACAACTTCACTCTCAAAATCGGATGAGCCTCGATCACAGCTCAATCACCCTATCCATTTTTGCGGTTAGCTGCCGCATCATGAATCGTTCACGCTCCGAGACCCCTGAGCCGTGGTCCGGCCTCAACTTGGAGCCCATGTAACCGTTGGCGACCACCGTAGAGGCATAACTTATGGCGTCCAATAGTTCCCGGAGGTTGCCCTGCTGAAGATGGATACTGGCATCATTGATGAACAAAGTATCTGTTGGCGAGTCTAGGAACTTGGTTATGAGGGACTCGGTTATCTCCCTGTTATAGCTCGCCAATCGGATGAGCTCGTCGCCGTTCTCAGCCGAAAGTCTCGGCGTCTTTATGAGCCTCGAGTACAGGCACTTGACATTGGGGTGGCTGTCCTTGAGGAGATATCCTCCGACGTCGATACCTTTTACCTTCTGGGCCGGTGGAGCGAAGTCGAGCACCGTGATCACGTCGCTGACCTGAACCATTGCGTCTAAAAGGAGACGCTTTGTAAGAGCGGTCTTACCAGCCCCCACATCCCCAACTATCAGTGTCTTCATTCCCCTAAGCTCGCTAAAGGAGCATTCTCTCAAAGCCGAGCCTCCTTAAAGTCTTCAGAACCATGTAGCCGAGGAAGGCGCCTGGGATGCTGCTGGCGGCGAAGGCCGCCCAGAAGAAGTACAGCGTGAGGCTGTGGCCCTGCATAGGCGCGAGCACGAGGGCGCTCAGCGTGGCCCCCACGCCGACTGTCCCGAGTGGCTCACTCAACGCGGCGACGTCGTTTTTCAAGAAGTACCGGTGGACGAACCCTACCACGAGAGCCCCCGGTATGCCTCCCGGGAAAGCGTAGAGCGTCCCCAAACCCAGGATGTTTCTGATTGTCCCGGTGGCGACAGCCATGACGGCGGCGTACCAGGGCCCCAGCAGCACCCCGGCGATCCCGTTCACCATGTGCTGCGCCGGGAAACACTTCGTGGTCCCCAAGGGTATGTAGAAGGTGCTCAGCGAAACCGTTAGGGCCGTCAGAATGGCCCCGATGGCTACTCTTTTTGTGTTTGAGGCCGTGGATGCCTTGCTCTCTACCTGGTTTGCCTCAAAGAAGCCTTGAAACTGTTTGCCTATATTCATGTCTCTCCCTCCGCCGGTATTACCCGGATCAGGTTCAAAGGGTCGACGACTTCTCGTCCTCTCAGCCAGGCTGACGCCCAGCTCCCCTTCGATTGAACGCCCCTCTTCAGGAATATAAGGTTTCCATACGTATCTTTAAGCGGTTATGCTCTCCATTCTGTGGTGGGGAGGCTAGGGGCCTAAGGGAGACACGTGATCCTGGATATCGGGTAAAACGTTGCAGGGAGTGGCGCCAAGTCACCATTCACAATACTCGGCCAGGCGGGGACCTGCTCCCGGGATGTCGCACCTTGCTCCAGGGCCAGCAACACGCCCCAACCCTTAAGCGGTGATACCCTAAATAAATCCAAAATGTACACAAATCTGTCTAAATCCCCCAGTCCACCACCACCTTAAACTTCAGGGTATAACTCTGCTACACGATCCTTCCTAATGGTCTCGAAGCCGGTGAGAGGTGCCATCTCGGCAGCGTATACCGAGAGGGCCAGGGCCCAGAAACGGTCGTCGATGGTGCCCTCGGGGGGCCTGAAGAGCAGCTCCCCAAAGGCGGGTAAGCATTTTTTTATTGTGATCCGTCTCTCTATAGGCTCGACATAGACCGGTGTGTGAGAAAGTAACCTTGAATTATTTCATGAAGAACGGGAAGCCACACAAACACCCTATACCCTTTGGGTGCTCGGTGGTCCGCGAAGGGGAGCGGCTCCACGGCTCCATCCCAGAAGGATGCATGTTATGCCCGCAGTGCTTCAAGGAGAAAGAGCCTGTTGAATAGAGGCCTGAATGAGACGTGCTACGGCTTCTTCTCTGCTCTGGCTAACCCGACGAGGCTCGCCATCATAGAGAAACTGATGGACAGAGAGATGAGCGTATCTGAACTCGCTGAAACCCTCAGTCTGGAGCAGAGCATGATAAGCCACAACCTGAAGCTGCTTGAGCGGTGCAACCTCGTCTTCTCCGAGACGCGGGGCAGACGGAAGATTGTGACGGCGAACGCGGACACCTTGGGCGCCTTGTTGAGTCTCGTCGAGAGGCACGGGGAGAGGCACTGCGAGCATTACGGCAACTGCCCCCATCAGAGGTAGGGATGAAGTCGTTGCCCTCGTTCTTATATTCGTTGGATTATTTTCCTCGTTTCCTGTGGATATTCTTTAAGCAGCTTCGAGATTACTAGACCCGCGATGTGTTGTTTGAACTCTGCCTCGCCGTACTTCATGTGGTATATTCGGTGGTGGCCTCCCTTGCCTGTGGTATCCGTGTAGGTGAGTAGGCCTTCGTCTATCATGGCGTTGAGGTAGTTGATGATGCTGGCTCTGCTGATGCTATCCTGGAGGCTCTCGTTGATGTTGGTCCAGACGGCTCTGCTGTTGGCGCCCTCAGGCTGTATTCGCCAGAGGTAGTTCAGCGCCTCTACCTGATAGTCCTTGAAGAACATGTCTAAGTTCTCTTTGCCTGTGTCGAGCTGAAGAGACATAACAGAATTTTAGTTAATTTGATGTATAACACTTCCGCCCACTTCAGACCTCTGAGGAAGTGGGGATAGGTGAACCATGCCTGAGGATTATTAGTCAGACAAACTCATCCCCACGTTTTTATGTTTAAGGAGCTTTAAAGGTTATATTGCTTTATAAAATAAGTCAAAACCAATAATGCATTTTCATGTTTCTCTTAGGTATTGGAACATACGCTTCCTTTAAATGGGATTAAAACTATTTTTGAATGGTGGCCAAGTTTGCCCCGGGTGTGGGTGCGAGAGGAAGTGTACCGGAGGCTAGAGCAGGAGGCCGAGAAAAAGGGGTTAACGGTCAATGAGTTTGTTGAGCAGCTCGTTCTAAGGCATCGTAGAGAAAACGCGTCACGTAGCCGGAGAAGCTCGTTATCCCCTGCTTGAGAAGCTCTTCTCTGTTCTCTGTGTATTGCTGCATCAGTTCTTCGTAGATTTCTTCGCGTACCGTGATGGATCTGAATCCCTTTCGAGGCATGTCATGTATGGTACCGTACAAATAGTTTAAGTATTTTATGTCTACTGCACTAAGACCATCCAGTACCTGAAGGTACGTCTTCTTTGTTCTCCTACACCTTTTTTAGAATATTTACCCCGATTTACGGTACCATATCATTAATAAATCTTGAATGTACCGCACATCATAGAACAATGCCGAGGGAGGGTTACTCAACGGTGACAATACCCGTCCAAGTACACCATAGATTACACGAGACAGCCCAAGACGAGTACCGAAGCATGCCTAAACAGATAGAACACATGCTCAACAAGCTATACCCCAACCCAAGCAACCTAAAACAGGTAAAATGTAAATCATGCGGCCACTCCATCGCGAACCCGAATAGACACTCGACACCCAAGTTCTGCGTTAACTGTGGAGCCGCCGTACTCCGATCAGGGGGGATGACCTCATAGAGAACCAGCCGTCTAGGTCATCCCAAGAAATAGAGCCCGATAGGAAATCGCTACTGATAAACCGCCTATTCGAGCTACATGGAGAGAAGGTCACCAAGAAATCAAACCTGGTGAAAGCGGTTGAATCCCTCCAAAAAATTGACGACGGCTTCACCGTCTCACGGCTCTCCTCTATGGTAGGGATGCCATCTTCCAAAGGCTACCACATTATAAAACGGCTCCTGGCCATCAAAATCGTTGAGACTCTTCCTAAGGTTGAGCGACCCCCGGACTGGGGCGATTATAGTCTCAAAATGAGGAAGAAGTTCTACAAAGAACGTGGTCCACAGTATAGAGGCAGGGACCCTCAACGTTACAGGTACTGCCCGCTGAAGGCGTTGGCTCTCCTTCGTGATCAGATTCAGACAGAAATAGAGACCATCGATAAACAGGCAACCGACAAGATCAACGCCCTTCTCAAGGAGTACGAAGAAATCGAGAACGTTCTAACGAGGCAGGCAAAGGAGACCCCTGTATCACATACGTTCGAGAGGAGTGATCTTCCATGAGCAGCCTACCCCTCGCGATTGTGAAACCATCACGCAGAGACCCATGGAGTAGGCTCAAGGAAAAGGCCGGGGTCACCCTGAAGAGCATAGCCAGGAGGAAACCTACTTGAGCATCATCAGGGGGATCCGAAGGCTTCTCGGCGGGGTGAACGCACCTAAAGCCAAGCACCGTTACCCGGTGAGTTCATCGTCTGACACATACTATGCTGGGCTTAACCAAGACTACAGGTGGTTCAGGCAGGACGAGCTGGTGCGGAAATGCGTCGTCACCAACGCCTACTACGCGACGCTTCACGGCTTCACCACGGTGACTGAGGCGGAGGACCCAGGGAAGCACGGCTACGTGAAGGATGGAGTCGATGAAGTCAACAAGGCGGTAAACCTGGATCTGGTGCTCTTCACAGCCCAGGTAAAACGCAGCGTCTACGGGAAAGCTGGATTCGAGATAGTCACAGACAACGAGGGAATGCCCTCAAAGCTCCTGAGCCTGGAAAGCGACAAGCTCAAGCCAGACCTCGACGAGGACTGGGATCTCACAGGGTACACGTACCGGGGGAAAAAGGGTTTCTACGGTCCTGAAGAGGTGCTCTACTTCGCGAACATGGAGCTGGAGGCCGACCGCCTAGGGCTCAGCGACCTAGAGCCCCTTAGATCCGTCTGCATAGCACGTCACGAGATACTAAGAGAGAACTTCCCCGAGATAGCCAAGAGCCTCTGGGCACCCTACGTGATACTGAAAGCCGACACCAGCGGGCTACCCATCGAGGAAGCCGAAAAGGTCGTGGAGAATATGGCGGATGTGGCCCGCGCAGGGAAGAGTATAGCCATCAACGAGAGCGTGGAGGCCACGGTGGTTCGAAACACCCCAGACATAAAGGGTCTGAACGAGCTGCTGGGGAAGCTTGAAGAGGCAATCGTTGCGGGCTTCGGGACCCCCAGGTTCCTACTCGGTAGACCCACAGAGAACAGGGCCACGGCGTACGCCGAGCTGGAGGCCTACGTCGAGGGACCCGTGAACAACATCCAGAGGTACCTGAAGCGTGAGATCGAGCGCCAATGGTATGACAGGCTCACCAGGCTCATCACAGGCGGAGACGAGGTCAGGGTCAAGCATCAGTGGAACCCGGTTCGAGTCTACGATGTCTACCAGCTAGCAGACGCGGTGTCCAAGCTGTGGGGAAGCCACGGCACGGGCCCGATTGGTGGCGACTCAGAGAAGGTTTGGGAGCTAATGGGCTGGGACCCTGGCGAGTTGGAGGAAAAGAGCAAATGAAAAAACACCGGTTCTTTGCGGCGGTTCACAGCATAGAGACAGGGGAAGAGGAGAACCTAGCAACCTTCTACATCATGAACACCACGGTCAACCTGAACGGGTGGGGAGTGAGCGACAAGGCCCTAGAGGAGGCGCTACCCACAATCCTGAGGAAACCCATAGGCTGCGGCCCCGACTACAAGATCGATGCCCACTACCCCGACCCCATCGGCGTCGGGAGGTTCGTCAGATCCGAAAAGCCAGACGGCTACGCCATGGGGACCGCCGAGATAACCGACCAGAAGGTATGGGAACACCTGGTCTCGGGCGAGTGGGGACCCATCTCGGTTGTCATCCACAGCTACAGAGAGACCTGCAGCAAGTGTCTACAAGACCTAACCCACGAAGAGGACCCGTTCAAACACGACTGCATAGCAGACGGCGAG